>Ga0209561_1000129_pt1 | contig 23341 bp, 24 predicted proteins | sample WorMettrBAHAMAS2_FD_187393 | JGI IMG/M metagenome (GOLD analysis project Ga0209561, IMG submission 187393) | Marine gutless worms symbiont microbial communities from Max Planck institute for Marine Microbiology, Germany - Inanidrilus... | ecosystem: Host-associated > Annelida > Digestive system... | reverse complement strand
GTCGTAGAAGAACTTGCCCTGGTCGTCCGACAACCGCCCCATCATCGTTCCGCCCTCCACCGAATCACTCGGGAAACGGAATCACGATCTCAGAAACCGATCAACAGGGGTTTATCAACAGTATCCACCGAAAGGCGGCAAATGACCTACCGCTCGACATGTTATCCAAGGGCTTTTTTTTCGAATCCGACATTTTGTTCCAACTCGGATTGATACGCGCCGTTGTCGAAGACGTTCCCATGGCGGCCCGATACGGCCAGGAAACCAGCGGCATCTATATTCCAAGGGTGGTGCCCGAATTTCTTTTCAAACACGCCCTCAACACCTGTAAGCGTATCGTCTTCAACTATTTCGTGCGCGATGCCAGCATCGCGACGGTACAACTGGTTCTCGGCAAGATTCTGTTGCTCTTCGGTATCGTTTTTGGAGCCGTCAAGTGGTATGGCAGCCGGCATCCCGGCGACGGCGGGAACGGTGGTTCTTGCCGCCTTGCCGATCATCGTCGGTTCACAGTTGTTGATCGCGTTTCTTGGAAATGACGTCAAAAACGTGCCGACGAAACCGCTCCAGAACCAAGGTCCCAGTTGAAGGACTTTCCTTAAAGAACCACGGCGCTACCACCGCGCCGCGGATCGCCGGCGCCGGTCAGGCGGCCAGTCGGGGTTTCCAATCGAACCGCATGGACACCGCCAAAAAAAAGATTCAATTCCTCCCACAGTTTGGCGTCGTCATAAGCTGAGGCGAATGCCTGGCGAATATCCTCTTGGAAGCCCTTTTCAACGTTCAGGCGGCCGCCTTCGAAATGAATGCGCGGCGCACAAACAGCCTCCTCGACACTCATACCGAAGTCAAAAAGGTTGAGCATGACCTGCAGGATGGCGGTCCGGATGCGGTTGGACCCGCCGGAGCCAAGTGCCGTGACCGAGCCCTCAGGCTGTTCGAAAACAGTCGGTGCCATCATCGAACTCATGCGCCTGTCCGTCGGCCAAAGATGGAACCCGTGCGGATTGATGTCTTCCTCTCCGAGCATGTTGTTGAGCATGATTCCGGCTCCCGGAAGGATGTAGCCGCACCCCTCGCCGTTCGAAAGGGTCATCGCCGCGGCGTTACCTTCGGAATCGACGACACTGATATGGGTTGTTCCGCGGCTAACCGCCGGATGGCCGATGACCTCATCGCGATAGCGCGCCAGCAGGTCCGGGGCGAATATGGCGCCGTGCGCTTCCCCGGGCTCGACTTCGTGAAGCCGGGATTCGATCCGCGCCTGATTGGTCAAAGCCATGACCTCAGCAAGGATTTCCAGATAGTCCTTACTGCCAAAACCAAGATTTCGCACTGCAATCTCTTTCATGAGGGACAGCGCGAAGGCAATCAAGATACCGCCGTTGGAAGGGGGTGGATTGGTCAGGATTCGCGCCCCTCGGTACCGCTGCTCCAGCGGTTTGCGTTTGACCAGGTGGTAGTTCTCGAAATCCGCACGGGACAACGTTCCGCCGCCGGCGCGGCAATCGCGGTCCACTTGCGCCGCCATCTCTCCCCTGTAAAACAAGTCTTCGCCTTCGATCGACAGGGTCTCGAGGGCATCGGCAAAGTCCGGATTGCACATCCGTTCGCCTTCGCCGATCAGGCGGTCCGCATCCTTTTTCGAGCGGAAAATAGCGCGGCTCGCCTCGGTCGACATGTAGATACCGCCGACAACATTGAAGATATAGGCTTGCAGGCGGTTCATCTCGAAACCGTCTCGCGCTAGGTGAAGGGCCGGCTCGACGACCCGTGCCAATGGCATGCGACCGAGGTCGCGGGTGATTTCGAAAAGCCCGCGTACGGCACCAGGCGTCGCCATCGACGCCATGCCGATATGGAACTCCTGCTGCGTTGTCCCGAAATCACACAGTATCGGATAGAAATCGCAATCGTCTGCATCGGGGCGAGCGAGCGGCGTTTGGACGAAAAAGTCATAGAGAACGGGCGTGCCGTCGACGGGACGGGCGAGAAGGAATCCGCCCCCGCCGAGCGACGACAGGACAGGTTCGGTAACACAGGCAGCAGCCATCGCCGCCATCGCCGCATCAAAGGCATTGCCGCCGTCTTCCAGCACGGCGCGGGCCGCAGCCACCGTTTCAGGGTGACCCGCCGCTACCGCGCCACCGCTCTTCCCCACTGTTGTCACTGTTCGATATTTCCCTCGCAATCGACACCGACCGTTGCCACGGTTTCGACGCCGGCCGAGCAGGCCATCGAAGGTTCGACGCCCGGCGCATAGCTTTTGATGAAACGTTCGATACCGCCTGGCCGGTTACCCCGCACGAAAAGGCACCGGCTGCCGTTCAGGACGTCTTGGAAATCCTGCGGTCCTTTCCAGTTTCGAAAGGTGACGTCCATTTGATCGTACCAGTCTTCGATCCAGTAGTTGTTCCCGGGATATAGCTCTGCGAGACGGGCTGCAAACCGGTTTCCGGTCACCTCATCGGCAAGGAACAAGGCGAATACCGGGCTGCTTGCCGCATAAATATAGACGCGGCTGCATAGTTCAAACCGATTATTGTCGAGAGCCAGCGCCGTATGGTTTAGTCGCGAGAGTTCATCGTCGAGGCGGACTGTAGCGGCAACCTGCGCAACAATGAAACCGGCGACGGCTAGCATCCCCGCATGCCGCCCCCAGCGATCCAAGAACCGGCCAGTGGGTCGCAACGACCACAGTAGGCGAACACTGAGCAACAATGAGAGTGCACTCACCATATAGGACGGAATCATATAGAAGGCGACCGGATGTTTGGCGACGACAGCCGCCTGCACCAGCTGCGAAACTGTTACGCCAGCCAAAACGCGGGCATCGATGGCGTTGATCTCGGCACCTTTCCTCCAGCGCCACCAGGCGAGGCCAAGCGTGATCAGGGCAAGGGCGATGGGAATTCGCAGGCTCGGGCGTTTCAGGACTTTCGACAGGGCTTTCGGGTAGTGCTCGATGTTTATTACCGTGGCGGCTCCTTCGCCGTGAGCGCCGGCACCCACCGCGACCTTCGCGATCCACTCGGCGATCTGGGGGAATGCCTCCCAGGCCGGTGTCATGAAAAGCAAGAAGAACCCGACGGCTGCGGCAACATAAACGAACCGCTGGCGCCATCCGGGAACGACCAACAAAGGCAGGACATAGATCGGCGCCGAGGTTACTTTCGTGGCGCCGGCGAATCCAGCGGCCGCGCCAAATGCTATTGCGTAGCGAAGGCCATGGTTCACGAGGTGACCGGGGCGTAGGGCCGTCACCAGGACCGCCATCAGGAAAAGCGTAGATACGACGACCATCGACTCCGGGCGAGGAACGAAGGCGTGTTTGAGGACGATCGTTGACATGATCGGCGCCAACTGAACGGCAAGGGCAGGCAGCAGATTCCCGAACGAGCGATAGGCGAGGACACCGAGAGCCCAATGACCGAGGAAGATCAATACGATCACCGCATTGGAAAACAGGAACAGATGGGTTTCCGGATCGGCTAAGACCTGTTGGGTGAGACCATCGAGACCTGCCCCCCAATGGCGCAATTGCATTCTCAAGGCGAGCCACTTCTGTATGCTTTCCGCTCATGATGGCCGGGTAAACGGTCTATCCTTGATCACATCGGATAACAGCTCATGCGGTTTTTGAACGTACTTGTTTTGGCTCTACTGCTTGCGAGTCTTTTGGCGCCGCCGGCCGTGGCCCAAGACGGCATGATGAACTCGATTGCTCTTGCGGCCTACCCGAAAGGCACAGCAATTGCCGTCGAGCCCCTCGATAACTCGGACCAAAATCTCGTGCTGCAGCGAGATTTCGAAAGGGCCCTCGCCGATCAGGGAATCGAAACGACAGCGGGAGCACCGCTTGTCCTGACCTTCGAAACCCGTGATGAAATCGGCGCCTGGTCGACAATCGACCGCCGGCATGTTCTCTCGTTCGAGTCACAAGGCGGTCGTGGCGGAGGTGAAAACGCCAAAGCCAGGGTCAACGTATTCGATAGCAATACCGGCGGGCTGTTCAACCGCGGAAACAGCGGCACGACAATCTCCACGCCGTCGCAATATCGGATCGATGCCTTCCTCGAGGATCGTGAGTCGGGCAAGCGCTACTGGCAAGGCTGGACAATCGGGAATCTAGCCGCCGGTGACGGTCTAACGCTGTCACGCAAGATGGTTCCTCTTCTCGTCGAAAATATCGGCGAAACCGTGCGCCAACGCAGATTCGAGCTCTACTGAACGCTGAGCCACGGCGACCGACCGCCCTCGAAGACCCACCGTAGCCGACATCCGTCAAGGCCAGGCAGCCGCGGGCAAAGACAATGGCTATATTTCGATATTTCTAGAAATATCGTTGACAAGCGACCTGACAATGCCCATTATTGGCCCATGGACACAGATACTGCCGCCAAATGCCTGAATGAGCTCGGCAATCCGACGCGCCTCGCGGTTTTCCGCCTGCTGGTTCGCGCGGGACCCGACGGCTTGACCGTTGGGGAAATCCAGAAGCACCTGGATATCCCGGGTTCGACCCTGTCCCACCACATTGCCCACTTGGTGTGGGGTGGGCTGATTGATCAGGAACGCCGCGGTCGCAGCCTGCATTGCCGGACCCGAGACGGAATCATGGACTCCCTGATTGGATTTTTAGTGGACGAATGCTGTATCGGTTTTGGCGAAAGCTGCGATCCAATCGAAATGCCCCGTACCGAGGGCAAGGCAACGACCAAAGGCTGAATTTTTTTATCCTTATATTTCGATATCTATCGAAATAAAAAACGGAGGATATAGTGACAACGTCAGTGGAAACCAAATCGGTCCAATGGTCCGACATCGTCAAACGGATTGATCCGGCGGTGTTCGTCGGTCTCGCCGTATTCACTGCCCTGGTGGTCATCGACCCGGCCCAGGTTCCGGGTTCCGTCGCCTTCGTCATCCGCGCATTGATTGAGATTTCGCCGTTCTTCTTCCTGTCCATCGGCGTCGCCGCGTACGCCAAGGCAAGTGGAGCCGAGCATCTGATCGCCCGCGTGTTCGAGGGCAAGCTCAAGCGCATGATTGTCGCTGCCGCCATTTTCGGCGCCCTGTCTCCGTTCTGTTCGTGTGGCGTGATCCCGATCGTTGCCGGACTGTTGGCGGCCGGCGTGCCGCTGCCCCCCGTCATGGCCTTTTGGTTGGCTTCACCGCTGATGGACCCGGAGATGTTCATTATCAGTTGGGCCGGCCTCGGCCTTCACTTCACGATGGCGAAAACCCTGGTTGCCATCGCCGTCGGATTGTTGGGCGGGTTCGCAACAATGTTCGTTATGCAGCGCGGCCTTTTCGCATCTCCCCTGTCATCGAGCGTCCAGCGCTGCTGCAAGTCGTCTTGCTCGTCCAAAAACGCACCCCCGGAGGTCGAGTGGAAGATATGGCGGGAACCGGCCAGGCGCAGCGAATTTCAGGCCGCTTCCATCGATACCGGCTGGTTTCTCGGTAAATGGCTGACCGTAGCCTTCGTCCTTGAAAGCATCATGATTGCGTATATTCCACCGACCTTCGTCGCCGAATGGCTGGGCGGCGACAACTGGTGGACCATCCCCTTGGCGGTCTTCGTCGGGATCCCCGCCTATCTGAACGGCTTCGCCGCCGTTCCGTTGATGGCCAGCTTGATCGACATGGGTATGATGCCGGGCGCGGCGATGGCGTTCATGATCGCCGGTGGCGTCACCAGTATCCCGGCGGCGATCGCGGTCTTCGCCCTGGTCCGTCGGCCGGTCTTCGCCTGGTACGTGGCTCTGGCCGTAACCGGCGCGATGGGCGCCGGTAGCCTTTACCAGATGACGTTGATCTAGCCTCTGCTCAACCGCCGCCGGACAAAAGGGCCTCGCCTTCACGCCTGAGATCGAGGGCGTTCATCGACCAGCCAGCGATTGCGTTAAGTTGTTCCTGGGAGAACCCGAACGCACTGGCGACATCCCCGATCAAGTCGGACTCGGCTTCGTGGAGATAGTCGTCGGTATAGGCGATGGCCAACAACTCCATCATGGCGATGACTCGGCTCTCTACGGTGTCGAAGGGGGTCAGCGGCAAGTCGCCGAGCACTTCGCTCATATCCGGGTTGTAGGACAAGCCCAATTGGGCTTTGAGGTTCTCAATGTCGTCTAGTTCGCCCATATCGTCTTCACCGTCGGCCATGCTGATCCGTTGCGCCATAACCAGGAACGCCTTCCTTTGTTCGGCATTGAGCTTGTGCAGGAACATCGTCGACCATCTCCCCGTAGCGTTTCCCTGATTTCGAGCCGTCAGGTCCGTAACGGGAACCTTACCATCTTTCTGTCGGCCTGGGGACGGAGGACTGAGTCCGTCTTGCCGAATCCGGGGAATTCCTTTAGGAAACTGGGGCTTTTCGTTGGGGCCACACTCGGCGTTTTCGCCATCCCCGTTTATCGCAGGAACCGTCGACCATGAAAGCAACGGTCAACCACGCGCTGCTACCGTCCGGGCTGTCGGACGTGTTGCCGCCCGACGCGGAGTTCGAAGCAGACGCTTTAGATCGCATCATGATGGTCTTCGCCTCCCACGGGTACCAACGGACGAAACCGCCGTTGACCGAGTTTGAGGAGAGTCTGCTCGCCGGCCCGGGAACCGCAATGGCGGCACAAACCTTTCGCCTAATGGATCCGGTGTCCCAGCGGATGATGGGCGTACGCGCCGACATGACCCCACAAATCGCGCGAATCGCGGCGACACGGTTGAAATCGGCGCCGCGCCCGCTCAGGCTCAGCTATTCAGGACAGGTGCTGCGGGTGAAAGGATCGCAACTGCGTCCCGAGCGTCAGTTCACCCAGGCTGGCGCAGAATTGATCGGCGCCCGGCAAGCGGCAGCCGACGCCGAAGTCGTTGCTCTCGGAGCACGGGCCCTGCAGCGGTTGGGGATCGATGACCTTTCCGTCGATCTCTGCGTGCCGACACTGGTTTCCACTTTTTGCCGTGAATCCGGCTTTCCGGAAGACACAATGAACGACATCCGCCGCGCTCTCGATAGAAAGGATGCCGCTGCCGTCTCCGAGCTTGCCGGCAAGATCGGCACCGAACGCAGCGAAACCCTGAACGCGATGCTCTCGGCGGCCGGGCCGTCCGAAAAGACGCTAAACACGTTGACAGCTCTGGAACTCGGTCCGATGGCGCGCCTCGAAGTCGAAACACTTTCGAACGTCGTTGCCCTCGTCGCGACAGCGACGGATAACGTATCCTTGACCGTCGACCCGGTCGAAAATCGGGGCTTCGAGTACCATACCGGCGTAACATTCACCTACTTCGCCACTGACGTGCGTGGCGAATTGGGGACCGGTGGTAGATACGAATCCGGAGAAACGACGTCCGGCAAGGAACCGGCGACCGGTTTTACGCTTTTTCTCGATACCATCCTGCGCGCCATGCCACGGCACACCGAGGAACGGCGTCTTTTCCTTCCCATGAACACACCGGCCGGAAAAGCCGGCGAACTTCGAGAACAGGGTTGGATGACGGTGTCCGGCTTGGAGGAGGTTGCGGATACCGAAGCGGAAGCGAAGCGCCTGCAATGCTCGCATCTGTTGACGACTGGGGGAATCAAAGAAATCGAACCACAGGAAGAAAGTTAGAAAGAGATGGCCAACGTTGTCGTAATCGGCTCCCAATGGGGAGATGAGGGTAAGGGAAAGATCGTCGACTGGCTTTCGGAGCGTGCAGACGTCGTCGTCCGCTTCCAGGGTGGCCACAATGCCGGGCACACACTCGTCATCGACGGCGTCACTTACAAGCTGAGCCTGCTGCCGTCGGGCATTGTAAGGCGCTCGAAACTATCGATCATCGGCAATGGCGTCGTTCTGGACCCTTGGGCGTTGCTCCAGGAAATGGACACGATCCGGGAAAAGGGTGTCGAAGTCAGCCCGGAGAAACTGCGCATCTCCGAGCAAGCGACGTTGATCCTTCCGCTCCACCGGAACCTCGATCAAGCCCGCGAAAAAGCGGCCGGCAAAGGCAAGATCGGCACGACGGGCCGTGGAATCGGACCGGCCTACGAGGACAACACGGCGCGTCGAGCGATCCGTTTTGGCGACCTAGCCGAGCCGGAGCACCTCGGCACCAAAATCGACCGACTTCTTTTCCACCATAATGCTCTCCTGCGTGGCATGGGAATGGAGGAAATCGGCCGCGATCAGCTGATCACGGAGCTCGAGGATGTGGCGCCCAAGCTTCTCCCCTACTCAGCGACCGTCTGGCAGGAATTGGACCAAGCACGCAGCCAAGGAAAACGGATCCTTTATGAGGGCGCGCAAGGAACCATGCTCGATGTCGACCACGGCACCTACCCGTTCGTCACCTCATCGAATACGGTGGCCGGTCAAGCCGCCGTCGGGTCCGGGCAAGGACCGAGCGCAATCGACTATGTGCTTGGAATCACCAAGGCTTATACGACTCGCGTCGGCGAGGGACCGTTCCCGACAGAACAGGAAAACGAGGTCGGCCAGACCTTAGGTGAACGCGGGCACGAATTTGGCACTGTTACCGGAAGGGCGCGCCGTTGCGGTTGGTTTGATGCGGTGTTGGTGCGTCAGGCGGTCAAAGTTAACGGCATCAGCGGCATCGCCTTGACCAAGCTCGATGTCCTCGACGGCTTCGACGAACTGAAAGTCTGCACCGGCTATCGCATCGACGGCGAGTTGTACGATCACTTGCCGCCATCTACGGCGCAGCAGCAGAAAGTCGAACCCGTGTACGAGACTCTTGAAGGGTGGAGCGACAGCACCCAAGGGGCCCGCTCTTGGGCGGACCTGCCGGCAACGTGCATCAAATACGTCAGGCGGATCGAAGAATTGATCGAAGCACCAGTGGCGTTGCTTTCGACGAGTCCGGAGCGCGATGATACAATTTTGGTCCAGGATCCGTTCGCCGATTGACGCGTTGGAAATTAACCCTCTGAAAACAATAATTGTTTTTGGAGAATCGCAAGGTTAGAATCCGTATCGACTGGAGAAATCGGAGAGAGAGAAGAATTTCCCCGTCTCCCGTTCGGCATTGGGATATCTGACCATGGCAGAACAGCCTTTGGAAGCAGACGCCGCCGGCACCATGTCCCCTTCTGAACCGCCGGGTTCCGGCGATCCGGGGCCCGTCGGCGATTCCACCGAATCTTCCCGCGCCGTCGGCGGCCCGGTCATAATTCGTGAGCGGTTCCTGGTCGATACCGGGTTGCCGCTACCCGATTTCGATTCTCCATCCGCCAAGGCATTTTCCGTCGAGGATCGGCGCGACTTGGGGCGCAAACTGGTAGCCTTGGTATGTACACCCGACCTGCCGACACGGGTCGACACCATGAAGAAGATCAAAGGTGAGAGTTACACGGGGCTGTTGCCGCTCGTAGAGTGGGATTCGGCTTTCTGGCCGCCCTACGGCGAAGGCGCGATGATCATCATATATGATCGCCCGATGGGCGGGCGGGTCATGCACCGGCTCGCCAGAAAGGAAGTCCGCATCACGGAATACGACATGCCAAGACGGATCATCGAGCCGCTCGCGCACGGTCTTCAGGACCTCACCGACCGTGACGCCCCGCACCGGGCGATCCGACCCGACAACATCTACTTCTACGACGAGGAAATGACTGACGTCGTCCTGGGTGAAAACGTGACGTCACCGCCGGGTTACGACCAAGACGCCATTTTTGAACCCATCGATCGCGCGATGGCCGATCCGGGCGGCCGCGGGGTCGGCGAGGAAACCGACGACATCTTCGCTCTCGGGGTCACCATGGGCCTGCTGATCCTCGGCCACAACCCGGTCGCCAAGATGGACAAGGAAGCGCTCATGCGCGCGCGCCTGGAACACGGCAGTTACACGGCAATTTTCGGGAACTCGCGAGTTCCCTTACCATTGCTGGAACCCTTGCGCGCCATGACCAACGATGACCCAGAAACGCGGTGGAACTACAACGAAGTATCCCATTGGCTGACCGGCCAGAAGACCTCTCAGGTAAAGCGCAAGCCCCGGATCCGGGCGGACCACGCCTTTACTTTCCAAGGCCGCGATTACAACAGCCCGACGGTGCTCGCCCGCGAGTTCGCGAAAAGCATCCCGGAAGCCATGCGTGTGGTCAAAGAAGACGATTTCGAAAACTGGGTGAAACGCGGTCTAGACAACAAGGAGATGGCCGAGGCGATCAAAGGGATCGTCCAGAACGCCAAATTCCACAAAGATGGATTCCAGGGCTCCGAAGACTACGTCATGGCCCGGATTTGCACGATCCTCGATCCATCGGCACCCATTCGCTACAAGGGCATGAGCTTTATGCCGGACGGTTTCGGGCCGGCGATGGCGCTCGAGATCATTCGCAACAGCAACAAGTCGGTGCCGTCTGAGGTTCTCGCGCACGACATTCTTTCCATGTGGCTCAACCAACAGGGGCGCACGTTCAAAGGCGCCACCGAACTTCAGAAGACCTTTGCCCAGTTAAAGGGTTTCCTGTCGATCAAAGATCCAGGCTACGGTCTGGAGCGGGTCTTGTACGAGATCAACCCGAGCTTGCCGTGCCAGAGCCCAGTCCTTGCCAAGGAATACGTCGTGACCATCGAGCATCTTCTCCCGTCCCTCGAGCGGGCCTCCAACAACACAGATACTTCCGCGCGACCGCTGGACCGTCACTCGACAGCCTTTATTGCGTCTCGCTTCGACCAGGACATCCACCCGCATCTTCGGGCCCTCGCCGCGAAGGCGGCGGACACATCGATTATCGGCCTCCTCAGCCTGCTCGCTTTCCTACAGTGGAAACTCCGTACGCCGCCGGTTCTCGGCCTGGCCAGTTGGGTCGGTGGTTTGCTCGGGCCGGCCATCGCCAGTTATCACAACCGCATCACCCGCCAGGAGCTGGAGAAGGAAATTCCGCGGCTCGTCCGAAAGGGAAGCCTCCCGGAGTTGTTCGATCTCGTCGACAATGCCGAACGCCGTCAGGAGGACCGCGACGGTTACGCCCATGCCCGTGCCGAATGGCTTGCCGCTGAAGAAGAAATCCGAGACATTGAGGGATCGGGAAATGAACGCCTCACGAAGGCCGAAAGAGCCGGCCAACAGGCGTCGGCCATGGTATCGATCACCCTGGCCCTGATCGTCGTGACGATCCTCGTGATCGTAGAACTTCTGTAGGTCGAGACCGGGAATTTAGAAGATGGCACTGATACTGGGAAGAGGAGGTGGAGACATCCGGGTCACGAGGGCGATTTGGGCAATCGTCTTCATCTTCCTGATGGTGGTTATTTCGGCCCCGACCGTATTCGTCGTCGGCATCGGCATGCTGCCGACGCTCGTCGCCTATCTCATCGACCGTTCGCAACAGAAGTATGCCACCTTCTGCGTTGGTGGCCTCAACACCTGCGGCGTTTTCCCCTATCTCCTGAAGATCTGGACCGACACCCATTCCATCGATGCGGCGACCGATATCATTACCGACGTCTTCTCCCTGGGCGTCATGTTCGCTGCAGCCGGTTTCGGATGGATGCTTTTCCTGTCCATACCGCCAGTGATCAGCGCCTTCCTGAACGTTCTTGCCGAACGGCGCGTGCAGGTTCTGCGTGAGGTTCAACGGAAAATCATCGAAGAGTGGGGCAACAGCGTTACGGAAACACAGGCTCCCGAGGAAGAGGCGGAAGAGTCAAGCGAAGAGGCGGAAGCTCCGGGCGAAGGTGCCGGCGAAGCCGCGGCATGAGGCGACCCGGTTTCAAACGCTGCATCCCCAACACGTATAGCGTCCGGCTCGCCAGCAGGGCCGGATGAAGGTCGGATCAGGAGTGGGTCAATGTGCGAACCGGTGTTCGACTGTGCGGTCCGTTTCTCAATGGCCGCGTTTTTCACTGACTTCTGAAGCTTCTCGAAGGCTCGGACTTCAATTTGGCGCACCCGCTCGCGGGAAATACCGTAGTGCTGGCTGAGGTGCTGCAAGGTTGACGGTGTATCCTTGAGCCGTCTCTCGGCGATGATATGTCGCTCGCGGTCGGATAAGTTCTTCATGGCCTTGGCCAGCATCTCGCGGCGCTGACCCAACTCCTGGGATTGCGCCACGTGGGTTTCCTGGGAAATGCCGTCTGCCGTCAGCCAATCCTGCCATTCGCCGTCGCCGTCTTCCCGGAGCGGCGCATTGAGTGATTGATCCGGACCGGACAATCGACCATTCATGGCGATCACTTCTGACTCCGGCACATCCAAACGCGCGGCGATCCCGGTTACATGTTCCGGGGTCAGCGTACCTTCATCGAAGGCTTTCAATTCGCTTTTGATCTTGCGGAGATTGAAAAACAGCTTTTTCTGGGCGGCAGTCGTTCCGATTTTCACCAGCGACCAGGAATGCAAGATGTACTCCTGAATTGCTGCCCGGATCCACCACATGGCATAGGTCGCCAAGCGAAAGCCGCGGTCCGGATCAAACCGGCGGATGGCTTGCATCATACCCACGTTGCCCTCGGCGATGAGATCTTCCAGCGGCAGTCCATACCCCCTGTACCCCATGGCGATCTTGGCGACCAGCCTGAGGTGGCTCGACGCCAACAAGTGCGCCGCCTCAGCATCCTGGCTGTCGCGCCAACGTTCCGCCAATTCGCGTTCGTTGTCGGCTTCGAGCAAAGGGTATCGCCGTATCCTTTGAAGATACCGCGACAAGTTTTGGTCAGGGGAGATGAAAAAATCTCTGTCGAGCGTCGCCATGGGGTATTCGGCCTTCTTCTTCCAGATTCGTTGAACCGATAATACCCAACTGTTTTCATCAAGTATACAGGATTATTTTATGTTATCTAAGATAGTGACTAATTCATTGATATCAAATGATAATTTAGATGTAAAACTGTTGTGAACACCTGTCAAAGGGTGGTAAAACCCGAGAGTTTTAGCGTGTAGTGCTTGACGGGTGAAGCCCTTCACGAGATGGCGCGTGTCTTCGTCCACCAGGCGCAAGCGGATGCGATTCCCACCACCGTACAAAGGATCGCCGACGACACCGTGGCCGATTTCCGCCATGTGGACGCGGATCTGATGGGTTCGACCGGTTTCCAACCGGCACTCGACCAGGCTGGCTATGCGGCCGAGGGCGCGTTCCACCCGATAGTGAGTAACGGCGACCTTACCGCCCTGCTTGACCACCGCCATCTTCTTACGGTTCGCCGGGTTACGCCCGATGTTGCCGGTGATCGTGCCCTCCCGCGGCTTCGGCATGCCCCAGACGACGGCAGCGTATGCCCGCTCGATGGTATGGGCCGAAAACTGTTCGCTCAGCGCCCGGTGAGCGCAGTCGGTCTTGGCGACGACCAGGAGACCGCTGGTGTCCTTGTCCAACCGATGCACGATACCGGGCCGGGTGACACCGCCTATACCGGATAAGCTATCGCCGCAGTGGTGAAGGAGCGCATTGACCAGCGTGCCGTCGGGACTTCCCGGCGCCGGATGGACGGCGATCCCGGCCGGCTTGTCGATGACGACGACCTGATCATCCTCGAAAACCACGTCAAGGGGGATGTCCTGGGGTTCGGGCGACGCCGGCAGGGCTGGCGGCACCTCTAAAGCAATAACCTCCCCGCTACGCACCTTGCGCGAGGCATCGGTAATTATGGTGTCATCGACGGTCAGGTACCCGTCGTCGATAAGGGCCTTGATGCGGCTCCGAGAAAGCCCGTCCAGACTCTCGGCGAGAAAGCGGTCGACCCGCACGCCGGGACTGTTGTCAGGCACGGTGACGGTGTATCGTGTCGCCTCGTTCACAGGGCACCTTCGTTTACGACGCCGGAGAAACTTCTAGCAGATCATGGCCTGGCTCAAGTTCATCGTCATCGGCATGGGTTTGTTGATCGTCCTCGGGATTGTGCTTCTCGGGTACGGCTTCTACAAGAAGTCATCCGACCCGGATTGGCGCCTGTTCGGCCGCACCACGCCCGAGTTACCGTCATCAACCCCATCGGCACCTGCGACGGCACCATCTCCCGTAGCGCCTTCGAAACCGCGCAAGAACCCGGTCAGACCTTTCGGCGACATCAATCTCAACCTGCCCGAGGGTTGCTTCATCGCCGACGTGCACCCGAACCGCCGGCGTTTGGCAGTCACCATCGGGCCGGCGTCCGTTTGCAACCGGGTCTATATCATCGACTTGATCGAAGGCACGGTTTCGCCGCGGCCGGCGCAGCCATGATCTCGCTGCCCCTGGCGCTCCTGAAGACCATCGCCGATGCCGCGGAAGGCGCCTATCCAAGGGAATGCTGCGGCCTTTTGATCGGACGCGACGACGGCGCCGGCGCCGTGGTCGTCACCCGTATCGTTGAAAGCGATAACCTCGCCGCCGGTGACGCCTCGGACCGCTTCGAGGTCGACCCACAGGTGCGTTTCTCTGTCATGCGCGAGTTGGACGAGGAAACGGGCGGCCAACGGCCACGCCACCGGATCATCGGCCACTATCATTCCCACCCCGATCACCCGGCGCAACCGTCCGAACACGACCTTGAGATGGCCTTTGAGCCAGATCTAGTTTGGGTCATCGTTTCCGTCGTCGACGGTCAGGCGGCCCATTTCACCGCCCATGCGGTCGACCGCGACGGGTGCCAGTTCCGGGAAATTCCGTTGCGGACCACGGACTGGTCCCCCTATCCTGTGCGGGCCGGAGGAACTAGGAATCCAGGGGACTCGCCGTGAACTTCGCCAGTGACAATACGACCGGCGCGTCGCCGGCCATTCTCGAGGCCATTACCGGACTCAACGACGGGCGCGCCATGCCCTACGGCCAGGACGACTTCAGCCACCGAGCTGCTGATAAAATTCGCGAAATCTTCGAAACCGATGCCGAGGTCTTCTTCGTGGCCACCGGAACGGCCGCCAACACGCTCTCGCTCTCCGTGTTGACACCGTCTTACGGCGCCGTTCTATGCCATTGGCAGAGTCACATCTATGAGGACGAATGCGGCGGTCCCGAGTTCTTCACGGGTGGCGCCAAACTGATCCCCATTGGCGGTCCCAACGCCAAATTCGACCTTGAGGACCTGGACCACCACGCCGGACGCGGAGTCGGCGACGTACACATGGTGCAGCCATCCGCCGTCAGCATCACCCAGGTGACCGAATTCGGCGCCGCCTATACACGAAACGAGATTGAGGCCGTCGGCGAACTCTGCCGGCAGCGGGCAATGAAACTCCACATGGACGGCGCGCGCTTCGCCAATGCCGTTGCCGCGCTCGACTGTGCGCCGGCCGACATTACCTGGAAAGCCGGTGTCGATGTCCTTTCCTTCGGGGCAACGAAAAACGGGGCGATGGCTTCCGAGGCCGTCGTACTGTTCGACAAGGCACTGGCTCAGGAGTTCGCCTTCCGCCGCAAACGCGGTGGACACCTGTTCTCTAAAATGCGTCTTCTGGCTGGCCAGATGGAGGCCTACCTGACCGACGACCTGTGGCTCTCGAACGCGCGCCATGCCAATGCCATGGCCAGTCGCTTGGCAGACGGCCTCGCCAGCGTCCCAGGCATCGAGATCACGGCGCCGGTCGATGCCAATATGCTGTTCCCGAAACTGCCCAGGCCAGTCATCGAAGGCCTGTGGGCCGACGGATTTCAGTTCTACGACGGCCGCTGGGAACCGAACGTGGTACGCTTGGTCACGGCCTTCAATACCCGCGAAGAGGATGTCGACGCCTTCGTGACCGCTGCCCGTAGGCACATCGAAAAGGCAGCCTGACCCCATGCGTCGCAACCTGAGGAGCGACCAGGAGAGGCTTTGGCGATCGCTTATGGAAATGGCCGAGGTTGGCGCCACGCCGAAAGGCGGCTCGAAGCGCCTGACCTTGACTGACGAGGACCGCGACGGCCGCAACCTTTTCGTCCGCTGGTGCGAGAATGCGGGATTGGCCGTGACCGTCGACGCCATCGGCAACATCTTCGCCCGCCGCGCCGGGCGCGATCCATCACGGCCACCGGTGATGGCCGGCAGCCACCTCGACACGCAACCGACCGGTGGCCGGTTCGACGGCGTTCTGGGCGTCTTGGCCGCCCTCGAGGTCGTGCGCAGTTTGGATGATTACGGCATCGAGACCGAAGCACCGGTCGAGGTCGCCGTATGGACCAATGAGGAAGGCTCGCGCTTCTCACCGGCAATGATGGGCTCCGGCGTCTTCGCCGGGGTATTCGAATTGGATGACATCACGCAGACCGCCGATGTCGACGGCGCAGTCATGGGTGCGGAACTGGAACGCATCGGTTACGCCGGAGAAGCCCCGGTGGGCGACCGCGAGGTGGGCGCCTACTTCGAACTCCATATCGAACAGGGGCCGATCCTCGAGGACGAGGACAAGACCATCGGCGTCGTCACCGCGGCCCAGGGTCAGCGCTGGCTCGAAATCCACGTCACCGGCCGCGAGTCGCACGCCGGTCCGACCCCCATGCCGGTCAGGAAAGACGCTCTCGTGGTGGCGTCCGGCATCGTCGGCGAGGTCAACCGCATCGGTCATGCCTATGCGCCGCATGCCTGCGCCACCGTTGGCTTCATGGACGTTTCGCCCAATTCAAGGAACGTCATCCCCGGCCACGTCTTCTTGACCGTCGATTTCCGCCACCCCGTGGGTGACGACCTGACGGCCATGGACAGCGACCTGAAAGCCTATTGCGCCGACCAAGCCGAGGAGACCGGCGTCGACATTGCCGTCAAGGACTTCTGGCACTTTCCCTCAACACCCTTCGACGCGGACTGCGTCGAAGCGGTACGCGCCGCCGCCGAGGCCCAAGGGTTCGCGCACCGCGACATCGTCTCGGGCGCCGGCCACGACGCCGTCTACATGGCCCGCATCGCACCGACGGGCATGATCTTCGTCCCCTGCGAAGGCGGCATCAGCCACAACGAGGAGGAGAACGCCACACCCGAGGACTGCGCCGCAGGCTGCGACGTGCTACTGGCCGAAAGCCGGAGTCGTCGAAAACCCTTGATCGCCCCCCCGCGATCCCTCTACAACCTCCAAACGCCCTATGCCCCCTTCGTCTAGTGGCCTAGGACGCCGCCCTCTCACGGCGGAAACAGGGGCTCGAGTCCCCTAGGGGGCGCCAAGCGGTCCGGCCAAGACCGGCCGGTGCCTACGACGACGATCCAGGAGGCGCCCGATGCCCTTTCCCGCCCTGCCGGACGCTCACGGCATCGCGGTCCTGGTGCTCGTCATCGTCGCGCTCATTCTCTTTACCCGCGAGAGCATCCCGCTCGAGACCTCGAGCCTGGCCGTGCTCGCGGTTCTCGCGATCGGTTTCGAGGCCTTCCCCTACACTCGTGACAGCGAGCCCCTGATACTGTTGATAAACTCGGTCTGGAGAATTCGGCTTGAAACTTCTTACCCACTGAGCCGCACCATGCATTCTTGAGACGAAGGGATCGGTCAAAGAAGCCGAATTTTCGCCCTGGAGCCGCCTGGGCCCGCACAGACGCCTTCTGAAGCCACCCGTCTCTTGCAAAATCAAAATCAGATATTTTCACCGTCCGCCATTTGGCGAGTTTATCAACAGTATCCCCTGCACGCCGTCGACTTTTTCTCCGGGTTCGGCCATGAGGCGCTGATCGCCGTCTGCGCCCTGATGATGGCCGGCCAGGGCCTGGTGCGCACGGGAGCGCTCGAGCCGGTCGGCCGGGCGTTGGCCGGCTTCTGGTCGGTCAGCCCGTCCCTGTCGCTGTTGCTGACCCTGGTCGTCGGTGCGGTGCTTAGCGCCTTCGTCAATAACGTGCCGATCGTCGTCCTGCTGCTTCCGATTCTGATGAGCACGGCGCTGAAGACCGGCGAGGCACCGTCGCGCATTCTCATGCCCATGGGGTTCGCCACCCTGGTCGGCGGTATGAGCACAACCATCGGCACCTCGACCAACCTGCTGGTCATATCGGTCGCCGCCGACCTGGGGCTCAAACGCTTCTCCATGTTCGAGTTCATCGTGCCGGCCGCCGCTGCCGGGGGCCTGGCGATCACTTACCTGTGGCTCCTGGCGCCGCGCCTGCTGCCGCCCCGCGAAGCGGCCTTGGATGATCTGTCGCCTCGGGTCTTCGACGGGCATTTACACATCGAGGCGGAAAGCTTCGCCGATGGAAAACCACTCGCTGAGGTCCTGGAACGGGCCGGAGGCTTGAAGGTGGTCGAGATTCTGCGCGATGGCAGCCTCGTCGTCACGCCGCTGCCTGACCTGCAGTTGCGCGCCGGCGACCGTTTGGGCGTGCGTGATACGCCGCAGAACCTGAAGGAGTTCGAGGAACTCCTCGGGGCCCGACTTTATACCGGCGACTTCCCGGTCGACGATGAACACCCGCTCCTGGCGGCCGACCAACAGATCGCCGAGATTGCTGTTACCCAGGGCTCACCTTTAGAGGGGCGCACGCTCAGCCGCGCACGGTTCGCGGATTCCCATCAGCTACTGACCCTGGCCCTGCACCGGGCCGGTGCCAAGCTCAGGGTTCTTCGCGACCGCGTCGCCGACGTGCGCCTTCGGGTCGGCGACGTGCTCCTCGTACAGGGCCCACGCGAGAAGGTCGCCGACCTCAAGCGCGGCGGCGAGTTCCTGGTCCTCGACGCCACCTCGGACCTGCCGCATACCAGGAAGGCGCCTTTGGCGTTGATCATCATGGTCGCCATCATCGCGCCGGCCGCCTTCGGGCTCTTGCCGATCGCGATCAGCGCCGTCGCCGGCGTGCTGGTGATGATCGTCAGCCGCTGCATGGACTGGCGCGACGCCGTCCGGGCGCTCAGCACCCCGGTGATCATGATCGTCGTTGCCTCCCTGGCTCTCGGATCGGCACTCCTTAAGACTGGTGCGCCGACTACCTGGCCCAGGTCTTCCTCGCCGTCAGCGCTGGCGCCCCCGCTGCCGTGCTGCTGAGCGGTCTGATGCTGGTCATGGCGGTGCTGACTAATATCGTTTCCAACAACGCCGCCGCCGTCATCGGTACACCGATCGCCGTCGGCATCGCCCGCGAACTCGGCCTTGCTCCGGAACCCTTCGTGCTGGCCGTGCTGTTCGGCGCCAACATGAGCTACGCGACGCCCATGGCCTACAAGACCAACCTCCTCGTGATGAGCGCCGGCGGTTACAAGTTCTCGGACTTCCTGCGCGCCGGCATCCCGCTGACCGTGATCCTGTGGCTGGCCCTGTCGTGGCTGCTGCCAGTTCTCTACGGGCTGTGAGTTCGCCTACGACGAACACAAAGAAAGCATTGAGGTCGCTGACAAAATCGATGACCTTAGGGCCCGCTGTCCTACAGGATTGAGGAGTCTGTACAATTCCCCTCCCCCCGCTCGATACCCGCGGATTTGGACCGCTGATCCGGCTACGAGCCGCTCGGATCGAACGCATGGTGGCGCGGCGCAACCGTTGGGCCGAAGGGGAACTTCGTAGGAAGACGGACCTGTGGGCTGCCATCATCGACTATTCCAAAGGTTCGGATACGACCGGCGCGTCCATGTCCGATTATCTCACTCTCTACTAGCAGGTGCGCCAACACCGCCCAAAAGAAGTATTGGAGTTCGGAACCGGCTTATCCACGGTAGTCCTTGCCCACGCGCTTAAAGCCAACGAACGGGACGGCGCGCCCCGTGGCCGCGTCACATCCATGGAGGAGGACGCCGGTTGGCATCAAAAAGCGCGCGAGATGCTGCCCGAAAACGTGGCAGATATCGTCGAGATCATCCACAGCCCCAAGGTCGACGGCATCTACAAGATCTTCCGTGGCGTCCAATACCAAGAAATCCCGGACCGACCCTACGAGTTCGTGTTCTCAGACGGTCCGGAACGTCATTCCCTGGTCAATGGGGATAAACTCTTCGATCTCGACCTCATCCAGATCGTGCGCCGCTCGGAAACGCCGGTCCGCGCCGTCGTCGACAACCACTACCTGACCTTCTACGTCTTGCAGAAGGTGTTCGGCACCGATCTCGCGCGCTACAGCGTCAAACATCGCCTGATGTTCGTCGATCCCGTCACCAAGGATGACGTCCGTCACCTCCGCAAGGAGAACTTCATCCCCGACCTTCGGATTTTCGGTGAAACGGAACTGAAACTGCGGATGGCGCTCGACGATTGAGGGTGTATCACCATTGTCCGAAATGGTAAGCCAACTTAGGCGCGATATAAGTCTGCTTTTTATAAAAGTCTCCCGGCTCGTTTCCTGCCCACCGGCGGTTGGCGGCAACAACAACAGCACCCTCCCGGTCGCCAGTTGGTCGATGCGGCGGAGCTTGTCGACGACATCCAACCCGAACCGATGAAGGGCAAAGCGGTCGGCCTCGTCTAGTGAAAGGCGGGCCGCGAAATGAGCGATCAGGGCTTCGGCTTGGTTGGTGACATCGTGGTGACGGGCAATAATATCCTGGGCCAGACGCTGGTCTCGCTTTTTCGTCGCGTCGATCGCGGTGGATTTTCGGATGAAGGCCGCTTGGCGATTGGATGGCGGTCTATTCTCCGTCGCTGCCCAGGGCGCCTGGCGGCGGCTCGCCACGTTTTCCGGCATTCTTCGGCTTGGCGACTCCGTTTCGTACCTCTGTAGGCGGTTCTTCCAGCGATTTCGGCGCCGGCGATTCCGCCATATGAACCACATGTTGCGGGAACGATATCTCGATGGCTTTATCACGAAACGCCTTGTCGATGGCGAAACGCAGTTCCGATCCGACGACGACGACCCAGGCGATATCACGCAGGAAGCAGCGTAGTTCGAAATCGAGGGAACTGGCGCCGAAATCCATGAACATGACCATCGGTTTCGGATCGGCGAGGACCATCGGATGGGCCCGTGCCAATTCGAGGAGCGTGTCGCGCACCAGCTCGACATCGCTGCCGTAGGCGACGCCGATGCGGACCTCGAGGCGGCCAAGGACGTTCTTGTGGGTCCAGTTGGTGACCGGGCTGGCGATCAGGTCGGCGTTCGGTATCATGACACTGGCCCGTTGGAAGGTCTCGATCTCGGTCGATCGTACGTTCACCTTCTTGACGGTGCCCTCATGGCCGCCGCCGACGACCCAGTCGCCCGGCTTGATCGGGCGCTCGGCCAATAAGATAAGACCGGAGACGAAGTTGCTGACGATATTCTGCAGGCCGAAACCGAGCCCGACCGAGAGCGCGCCGGCGATGAGGGCGAGATTGGAAAGGTCGAGGCCGATCACAGAGATGCCGACGAGGGCGGCGATGACGACACCGGTGTAACCCACCGCCGACCTCAGTGCGTTGCGCACGCCGGCGTCGCGAACCAAGGAAGCGAGGAAATGACGGTCGAGGCCGCGCTGCAGGAAGCGCGTCGCCACCATGATCGCCACGAACAGGACGGCGGCGAGCAGAAAGTCGAACAGCGAGAAGGTGTAACTGCCGATCTGGAAGCCGCGGAACAGGCGTGCCAGGCCGGTCAATGTGTCGGCGACGCCGACGCCCCAGATCGGCAACAAGACGGAAACGGCAAGCAGGATCAGGACTAGGTCAAGGGCCAGATTGATCCAGAATCGCCAGCGCAATCCAGCTTGGTAGGTTAGGGCCAGAAAGGCACGCAGCCGTCGACCCCGGTCTTCGCCGCTGGCCAGCAGTTCCGTGCTGGCTTCGTGACCCAGCCAGCGGAGTGCCAGGAAGCCGCCGACGGCGAGTCCCGTGAGTATGGAGGCGTTGATCAGAAACACCGCGAGATTGGGGTAACCGAAGGCCGCTGAGACGGGGAGTGCCAGCAAGGCAAGACGGGTGATCGTCCGTGTCCGGGCCCAGAACGGTGATCCGACGCGCGGCACCTGATCAGGCACGGTATCGCCGGGCGCCGACGCCACCGAACCGCCGCCGGTCAACCAAACGCGGTGTTTGAGCATTGCCCACAACGCCCCATAAAGGGCCGTCGCGTAGACGAAGGCGTAAACGCTTAGGAGCGCGTCCGAGATGGTCGCCCAGGAAATGGACTGAGCGATTCCACCGAAGACAACGAAGATGATCAACACCCGTTGCAGGGCCGTGACGACGCGCTTCAACGCGCCCGTATGCAGCGGCGTCAAACGCCAAGCCGATAGGTCCGGCGTGAACACCGCGCGGATCAGGCCGTAACCGATGAAGAAAATGGCGAGGTGGCTAGCCAGTCCTTCAACGACGACCCGCAACACGAATCCGAGCAGGGTGTCGTCGGTGAAAAAGACGATCACGCCGATCACGAACAAGACCGGGATCAAGCCCCTGGCGACCGCCTCGACAAAGGCCGCGAACAGGCGACGCGCGTAGCTCGGCTCGGCAATGTCCGGACGACGACCGTAACGCTCGAGGAGCCAACGTCCCAATGGAAATCCAGCTGTGGCGATGATGACGGCGATCAGAATCAGGCTGAACGCCCGGCCGCTTCTCTCCGGATCCTTGATGATTTGCGCCATCCAGTCGGCCGGTGCTTCCACGTAGGACTGGTAAAGGAGGTCGGCGAACTCGGGTACGGCGACGAACCAGGAAGCGGGAGCCAATGGCGATACGTGGTCTGCAACAGGTTGTCCCGGAACCGCAATCGGGATTGCCGCGACAGTTCGTCGAGGATCTGTTTGGCCCGTGCTTCAATGAGGTCGGCCCGCTTCACGCGCCCCTGGTACTGGGCCAAGGTGTCGGTCAGTTCATCGCGTTTCGACCGCACGGTTGGGTCCTCGGATCCATCTTCCGGCACTGGGCCAATCGATTGAATGAGTTCCTCAACGCGTCCGACCTCCTGCAGTGACTGGGTACGGTCGCCGGTGACCTCGTCCATCACCTCCTGCACCAGGCGGCGATAGGCGCGCGACGACACTGGCCCCAGAACACCGCCGTCGACCCGTTCCTGCGCGGTGTCCAATTGCCGTTCCCAGTGTTGGAATAGCCTCGTCCCGTCGTCGGGTTCGGCCGATAGGGTGGGTACGGACCAGGAAAGAAAGAACGCCAGGGACAGCAGCGCCGCGAAGAATCCGACACTTCTCACGAATGCAGTCGAAACGACTTCGTATTCCCTTCTGCCTACGTCGCCAAGCATTTTAGACCCTTTGATGCCGGTTCGATTTAAATCGATCACAATTGATACCGTCACAATATTGGACTCGATTTCCAGGAATACAAACCCGCTCAGTCCGCCAGGGTTTCAATTATTGCTCGTCGGGGTTCACCGAGGATAAGATTTGACCTTGGATACGAACCCCGGGGGGGGTGAATGCGATGACGCTCGAAGTCACAATCGGACACCCCCATTAACCTCGCCAATTTGGCGGTTTTGTGATTCGATGGCTTTCCGAGGGGGATGCCATGAAACAGCTTGGATTTTTCGACCTTCCGGATCATATGCGACGTCTGTCTGAGACCGGCGATCGGCTGGAAGAGATGTTGCGGGTTATT
>Ga0209561_1000128_pt1 | contig 23406 bp, 19 predicted proteins | sample WorMettrBAHAMAS2_FD_187393 | JGI IMG/M metagenome (GOLD analysis project Ga0209561, IMG submission 187393) | Marine gutless worms symbiont microbial communities from Max Planck institute for Marine Microbiology, Germany - Inanidrilus... | ecosystem: Host-associated > Annelida > Digestive system... | reverse complement strand
TCTGTGTCAAAGACGCTCTCAGCCCCTCCAAAAGGCCCCACTTCGCGCCAAAACAGCGCAACCCAAGGCCCAGCGACGCCAACCAAGCTACAAGCGCATCCGCCCGACCGTTTTCACACGGCCAAGACCACGACCAGGACAGCGGAACGATTGTCATGGACCTGGATATCCGCATCGAGACGCTGGAGCCGGTGGATGGCGTCGCCGTGCGCCGAACCGGGCCCTACCGGGAGTCGGCCCCCGAGGCCTGGGCGGCCCTGTGGACCTGGATCGGCGAGAATGGTCATGGCGAGCGGGTCCGCCGCGCCATCGGCTACGGCATCGACGACCCGGCCAAGACCCCGGCTTCGAACCTGCGCTACGAGGCGTGCATCGACCTCGGCGGAAATGTTGACGGGGACGATGACGCCGGGATCGTGCGGCGGAGGCTGGCCGGCGGCCGCCATGCGATCCACACCCTGCGTGGGCCCTACCGGCAGATCGGCGAGGCCTTCGTCCAAATGCATCGGCAGTTGGCCGCCGACGCCGGCACGGATGTCGACTACACGCGGCCATTCATCGAGCTCTACGATCTGCACGAACCGGGCACACCGGAGGAGCAGTTCGTTACCCATCTGTGCATCCCGATCGGCGGCTGAACCGGCCGCGATCAGAACTTGCACGCGGCGACCAGGTCCTCGGGCATGTGGGCCTGGCGGATGAACTGCGCCAGGATATGCATCAACGACTGGTGGGTGTCCTCGATGACCCCGTAATTGTCGCCGTCTACGTGCAGGTGGACCTCGGCCAAGCCGCCCGTGCGTCCGCCGGCGAAACCGGTGAGCGCAATCACGTGGAGACCGTTGTCCCTCGCCCACGCAGCGGCGCGGACGACGTTTTCTGAATCGCCCGACGCGCTCACCGTGACCAACACGTCGCCCGGTCGGCCGAACGTCTGGAGTTGGTAGACGAACACGTCGTCGTATGCCGCGTCGTTGGCGATCGCCGTCATCATCGGCACGTTGGCGCTGAGGCTGACGACGCGGGCGGTCAACGGCGTATCGGTCTGTACCAGCTTGCTGTGGTCGCAGACGAAGGTGTTGGCGATGGCCGCCGAGCCACCATTGCCGCAGACGTAGACGGTCGCGCCACCGCGATAGGCGGCCTCAAGGATCGCCGCCGCCTTCGTCAGCGCCGCGCGGTCGACCGAGGCGGCGGCGGTCGCCAGCCTCTCGAAATAGGCATCAGCGAACGAACCGGCATCGGAAAATGGATGGTCGGGAAAGGTCATGGGCGGGAGTTTGGCCGATGTAGCGGCCGGCTTCAACGGCCCGGGTCGCGAAGCGGCGCCAGCAGGACAAGGCCGACGACGAAGAACACAAGGATGGTCGCCATGCCGGCCCGCTGGCTGTCGGCGGCTTGGGTGACCGCGGCGAATAGCGCCGGTCCGACGAACGCCGTCGCCTTTCCGGAAAAGGCGTAAAGGCCAAACATCTCGGCCCGAAGCTCCGGCGGAGCGAGGTGGGCCATCATCGACCGGCTCGCCGCCTGGGCCGGCCCGAAGAACAGCCCCAACAGCAACGCGAGGACCCAGAACACGGTCTGCGATTCGATGAGCAACAGCACGCCGCCGATGACGGTAAGCGCGGAGACCGAGATGACAATCGTGCGTTTGGGACCGATCCAATCGTCGATCCAGGCGAACGCCATCGCGCCGCCCCCGGCGGTTACGTTGATGGCGATGCCGAAGACGAGGACGTCGATTTCGTCCATGCCGAAGGTCACGGCAGCGTAGATGCCGCCGACCGCGAACAGGGTGTTGAGTCCGTCGGTGTAGATCATCCGCGCCAGCAAGTAGCGGGCCACTGCACCGTAATCGCGAACCCGCCTGAGTGTGCCCACGAGGGTGGCGAGGCCGCGTCGGATGGATGTGCCCAAACCGAGCCCCGTCGCCGGCACGTCTGGCGTCCACAGGAAAAACGGCAGCGAGAACACGGAGAACCATATGGCGACCAGTGGCGCCGTGGCGCGCACGTGCTCGGACGATCCCTTGTCGAGTCCGAACGGCGCTGTCTCGGGCATCACCAGGACAACCAGGGCAATGACAAGACACGTCAGGCCACCGAAGTAACCAAGCCCCCATCCCCAACCCGACAGCCGGCCAATACGGGATTCGGGCACAAGCGACGGCAGCATGGCGTTGTAGAACACCATCGCCGTCTCGAAACCGACGTTCGCCACGGCAACCAGCAAGAGCGTCAGCACGATGGCATCCGGTTCCGGCCGGGCAAACCACAGGAACGCGGTGGTCGCGACACACAAGACCGAAAACGCGAACACCCAGGGCTTTCGCCGCCCCGCGTGGTCGGCGATCGCACCGGCGATTGGCCCGATCAAGGCGATGGCGAAGCCGGAGGCACTGAGCGAGTAACCCCATTGGGCGGTCCCCGTGATCGCATCGGCGGCAATGGCCTTGGTGAAGTAGGCGGCAAACACGAAGGTGGTGACGACGGTGGGAAAACCCGAATTGGCCCAGTCGTAGAGGCACCACGCGAGCAGCGCCTGCGGCCCCGGCCGCTCCACGGGTCGTGCGGGATCTGACATAGGGGTTGATCTAACCTTGGGCGAGGGTGCGAAGTTGCCGGCTGGCGACGGTCAGCATGGAGAGATCCATCGAGGTCGCCGACTGCAGCTCGCCGACCAGCGACCGGGCTCGATCGACGGCCGCCCGATTGGCGTCGGTCCAGGTTTCGATGGCGCCGTCATCGGGACGTCCGGCCGCGTCGAGGACACGGAGCGCGACATCACGCTGGTGGCCATAGAACTCGTCGATCACCGCCGCGACCGCCAGCTTCTGCCAGTAGTTCGTAACCGCCAGTTGCTCGGCTTGATAACGCAGCCAGCCAAATCCGAGGGTTTCGCCAATTTCGAAATAGAGCCGCGCCACACTCTCCGCGGCGATACCGCGATCAGCGGCAATGCGCACGATGTCGCAGGCCGAGACCATGACCAGAAGATAGGCGACTTGAAGCGCCAGATTCTCGGTCACGCCTTCGTCCTCGTATCGTCCGGCACGGAATCGGATGCGGCTGTTCATGTCGTCGGGGAGCACGACATCAAGTTTCTCGGCCAGCGCGACGACGCCCGGTCCGAACGCGGCAATGTTCTCGGTGATGCGGATCGGCGTGCCGCCCGATCGCAGGAACCAGAGCGTCCCGCGTTCGAGGAAGCGCTGGACTTCGCGGTGCAAGGTGATCTGGACGGCCGTCGGGACGATATTGTCCAACGCCTCGATCTGCTCCCACACTTCGCGGGTCCGGAAGACGTCGCGGCTGATGATGTAGGCGCGCGTGATATCCGCCGCGGGCATCCCCGTTTCCTCGGCGATCTTGGTTACGAACGTGCCGCCGACGCGGTTGATCAGGCTGTTGGTGATGGAGGTCGCGATCAGTTCCCGGCGCAGCCGGTGATTGGCGATCCGGGTGGCGAACTTCTTGCGAAGGTTGGAGGGGAAATAGCGGACCACGTCCTCGCCCAGATGTCGGTCGTCGGGGAGGTCGGTTTCCAGGATCTCGTCGTAGAGCCACATCTTGCAGGTCGAGAACAGCACCGAGATTTCCGGCCGGGTCAGTCCCTGACGGGCGGCGGCGCGTTCGGCCAATTCGTCGTCACTGGGAAGCGACTCGACGTCGCGGTTGAGCAGACCCTGGCGTTCGAGCATCCGCATCAGCCGCACGTGGTTGTCGAGCACGTCCGCGGCTTCCGCCTCGATCAGGCTGATGGCCTGGGTCTGCAGGTAGTTGTCCCTGAGCACCAGTTCGCCGACCTCGTCGGTCATCCTGGTGAGCAGGGCGTTGCGCTGCTTCTCGGTCATGTCGCCGTCGGCCATCACCGAATCGACGAGAATCTTGATGTTGACCTCGTGGTCGGAGCAGTCGACGCCCGCCGAGTTGTCGATGAAGTCGGTGTTGATCCGTCCGCCCGCCTGGGCGAAGGCGATCCGACCGAACTGGGTGATACCGAGGTTGGCACCTTCGCCGATCACCTTGCAGCGCAAGGCCGTGGCGTCGACGCGCACGGCGTCGTTGGCCCGGTCGCCGGCTTGAGCATGGGATTCGTGCGGCGCCTTGACGTAGGTGCCGATGCCGCCGAACCACAACAGATCGACCTCGGCGGTGAGCAGCGATTGAATCAGTGTGTTCGGTGTCATCTGGTCAGCCGAGAAGCCGAACCGCGCCTTGATCTCCGGCGTCAGGGTGACCGACTTGGCGCTGCGGTCGTAGATCTGCGCGCCCTTCGACAGGATCTTGGCGTCGTAGTCGCGCCACGACGACCGCGGAAGCTGGAACATCCGCTGGCGTTCGGCGAAGCTGGCTTCCGCGTCCGGATCCGGGTCGACGAAGATGTGCATGTGGTTGAACGCGGCGAGCAGCTTGATGTGCGGCGACAGCAGCATGCCGTTCCCGAACACGTCTCCGGACATGTCGCCGACACCGACAACGGTGAACTCCTCGGACTGCGTGTCGATGCCAACTTCCCGGAAGTGGCGCTTGACCGACTCCCAGGCACCGCGGGCGGTGATGCCCATACCCTTGTGGTCGTAGCCCTGGCTTCCGCCCGAGGCGAAGGCATCGCCGAGCCAGAACCCATATTCGGCGGAGACGCCGTTGGCGATGTCGGAGAACGTCGCCGTACCCTTGTCGGCGGCAACCACCAGATAGGGGTCGTCGCCATCCCGGCGCACGACCTCTGTCGGTGGGACAACTTCCCCGCCGACCAGGTTGTCGGTGATGTCGAGGAGCCCGCGCATCAGCGTCTTGTAACAGCCGACGCCCTCCTCCAGCACCGCCTCGCGGTCGCCGGCCGGTGGCGGGCGCTTGACGATGAAGCCGCCCTTTGCGCCGACCGGAACGATCACCGCGTTCTTGACCATCTGCGCCTTCATCAGGCCGAGAATCTCGGTGCGGAAGTCCTCGCGCCGATCGGACCAGCGGATTCCGCCGCGGGCAACCATGCCGCCCCGCAAGTGGACCGCTTCGGTCCTGGGCGAATAGACGAACACCTCCACCATCGGACGCGGCAAAGGCAGTTCGTCGACCTGGCGGCTGTCGATCTTGAACGACAGATAGGACTTGGGCTCGCCGTTCTCGTCGGCCTGGAAGCAGTTGGTGCGAAGCGTTGACTCGACGACATTGACGAAGCGCCGGAGGATTCGGTCCTCGTCGGCGCTCTCGACACCATCCAGTTCCGCGGCGATGGCGCCGCGGATGGCATCGGCGCGCTTTTCCGCACCCTTCGAACCCGTGGGATCGAACAGGGTCACGAACAGATCGACGATCAGACGGGTGAGATCGGGGTTGGCCGCGAGGGTCTGCTCCATGTAGGCCTGCGAAAACGCGAAACCGGCCTGACGAAGGTACTTGCTGCACGCACGTAGGACGATGACCTCGCGGTTGGCCAAGCCGGCGGCGAGAACCAGGCCGTTGAAGCCGTCGCTTTCGACATCGCCCCGCCAGACCCGCGAAAACACGTCGAGGAAACTGGCGCGGACGGCACTGAGGTCGATCGGCGTAGCGTTTCGGGTTTCCAGTCCGAAGTCGTGGATCATCACGGTGCGGCCGCCGTCGATATCAACGCGCAACGCGTGCGGAACTTCGTCGATGACCCGCAGTCCCAGGTGCTCCAGCATCGGCAGCACGTGCGACAAGTGGACCGGCTCGTCAGGGTGGAAGACCTTCAGGCGGATCTGATGATCGGCCGAGTCGAGGCGGCGGTAGAGGGAAAGGCCCAGTTCTCCGTCGTCGAGGGTTGCGGAAATCTTGTCGACGTCGGCAACCGCTTCCTCGGCGTTGAACCATTCCTCGTATCCGGGCGGGAAGGCAGACCCGAATTGACGAAAATACCGCTGACCCGCCTCTTCACCGTGGGCCGCGATCAGCGCCATCTGCAAGTGATCGGACCAGGTTCGAGTCGCATCGACGATATGGGCTTCGAGTTCCTCGGCGTCGAACTCGGGGATTTCGCCCGCCGTCGTCTGGATCATCAAGTGCAGACGCGCCAGGGGTGAATCCCCGAGCTGCGAATAGTGCGCCGTCACCTGGCCGGCAAAGGCCCGCTCCAGAAGGTCCTGAACCTTGAGCCTGAGTGCAGTCGAATACCGGTCGCGCGGGATGTAAATGAGGCACGACATGAAGCGTTCGAAATCGTCGCGCCGGACGAACAGAGCGACCCGCTGACGCTCCTGAAGTTGCAGGATGCCGAGACTGGTCTTGAACAGGTGCTCATCGGAAACCTGGAACAACTCGTCGCGCGGAAACGTTTCGACGATGTTGAACAGCGCCTTGGCATTGTGGCTTCGCGGCGCGAAACCGGCGTGTTCGACGGCGCGGCGAAGTTTCTGACGCAAAAGCGGGATGTCGCGCGGACTGCGGTTGTAGGCCACCGAGGTGAACAAGCCGACGAACATCAGCTGACCCATGACCCGACCTTCGGCGTCGAACTTTTTGACGCCTATGGAATCCATCGGCACGGGCCGATGGACGGTCGACGGAAGATTGGTTTTGGTCACCAGCAGAAGATCGGGCCGCGAGACGAACGCCTGGACCGCGGGAGGCATCGAGGCGATTGCGCGCAGTTCGTGGAACACTGTGAAGTCGGGATCCCGAAGGACTCCGAGGCCGACGTCGGGAACCACGGAGATGGTGGCATCCGAACCTCCGCCGCTAAACGCGTACTCGCGATAGCCGAGGAAGGTGAAGTGGTCATCGTGGACCCATTGCAGAAACGCGCGAACCTCGTTCACATCCTCCTCGGGCAGCCACTTCGTCGCCGTGCCGACGTCGTTGATGACCTCCTGCATGCGGTCGGTCATCAGCCGCCAATCCTCCACGGCGGCGCGGACGTCCGCGAGGACACCCTCCACGGCCTTGGCGATTTCGGGCAACGCTGAATTCGGCTGTTGGGTGACCTCGAAGTGCATGAACGATTCGCGGTTCACGTTAGCCGCCTTGGCATCCGCATCGGTCGCGACGCCCTGGGCTTCGCCCTCCGCGTCACGGATCACTGGCACAATCGGATGGATGGTCAGGTGGACGGCGAGATCCCGCCGATTGAGCATCGCCGTCACAGAGTCAACGAGGAACGGCATGTCGTCGGTGACAACCTCGACGACCGTGTGTTCGGACCGCCAACCATGTTCGTCGAGGCGAGGATTGTAAACCCGGACACACGGTCGCGACGTGACGCGTTTGCACCCCTTCTTCCAATGCGCATAGGCGGCCCCGAACAGGGCATCGGTGGTTTCGCCGTGGACATCCTGCAGCGGAACGTGGGCGAAGTAGTGGCAGATGAACGCGGTAACGTCAGCAGCCTTGTCGGCACCGAGCCGGCGTTCCGCCGTTTCGGATACCTTGGCGATCAGTTCTGCCCGATGGGGTTCGATGAACCCGCCCATGGGATGCTTACCGGACGTTTTCCCGTTTATGCAAACAGGTTAGCGCGTAATTCGATAGTCGTGAACCGCTCTCAACAAGCGCTGCCGGAGGGGAGCGATTCAGCCGTCCGCCGTGAGACGGCCGAGGGCCCATCGCGCCGATTCACGAACAAGTGGCGACCCATCGTCGAGCCGAGACCGGACGACATCCGCCAGGTCAGCATCGGCAGAATTGCCGATAGCAATGAGCACGTTTCGCGAGAAGCGATCCCGCCCGGTCCGCTTGATCGCCGTGCCGGCGAAGAGCGCCCGGAACGCCGCGTCGTCGAGCACCGCGAGATCGGCGAGCGCCGGTGCATCCAAATCGGTGCGGGCAGCGAGCGCATCATCGGGCCTGTCATCGGCGAACCGGTTCCAGGGGCACACGGCGAGACAATCGTCGCAACCGTAGACTCGGTTGCCGATCTGTGAGCGCAGGTCTTCGGGGATGGCCCCCTTGGCTTCGATCGTCAGATACGAGATGCAGCGCCCGGGATCGATGCGGTAGGGCTCCGGCAACGCACCGGTTGGACAGGCCCGCAGGCACGCATCGCAACTGCCGCAGTGGTCGGCTTCCGGTGGATCGGGCTCCAGGTCCAAGGTCGTGAACACCTCGCCCAGGAACAGCCATGACCCGTGGCGGCGGGAGACGAGATTGGTGTGCTTTCCGGTCCAGCCAACGCCTGCCCGCTGGGCGACCGGCTTCTCCATGATAGGTGCCGTGTCGACGAACACCTTGACCTCGCAGGCATGCGTTTCAGCCAGCCAGCGGCCAAGCGCTTTCAGGCGTTTCTTCAGTATGCCGTGGTAGTCGCGCCCGCGGGCGTAGACGCTGATCGCACCGCGGTCACCGCGGCGGGTGATGGCGAGAGGGTCGCCCGCGGGGGCATAGCTGACGCCGAGGGAGATGATGGTCCTCGCCTCCGGCCATAGAACCTGGGGATCGGCGCGGCGCTCCGCAGTGTCGGCCATCCACGCCATGTCGCCGTGCAGGCCGCGATCGATGAAGGTGCGGAGATTGGCGGTGTCGTTTTGCGATCCGGCGGCCGCGGCGAAGCCAACGGCGTCGAACCCGAACTCGCGGGCGCGTTCGCGGACGGTCTCCCTGGCCGATGCCTTCGGGGTGTCGGCTACTCCGTGGTGATCAGGAACATCGACCACACCCACCGGGCCTCTTCCTCCTCGCTGACCGCACCACCGCCACTGTCGTAGAGCAGCCACGCTGGTCCCCGGCCGCCGACGCCAAGCGGACGGCCGTCGGCAGCGATAGCGACGATCCAGTCGTGGGCGTCGCGAACGTCGGCCGTGATCTCGACAGCATACCCGTCCAATGCCACGGCGGTAATCGTCGTCGCGCGGTCCATGCCGGCGGAGGCGAGCACATCGGCCAACTGAGGTCCGGTCGCTTGGACACTGACGCCGGCTGGCCATCCCTCCGCCCGCGCCGTTACCGTGACCTGCGGCAGCGCCGCCAGCGCGGCATGGTCAAAAGCCCGAGCACGGTCGAAGGCAATCTCGTGATAGCCGAAAAAGGCGTCGCGAAATCCATCGACGGCGTACCGGTTGGGATGGGCAACCGCACCTGCGACGGTCAGCAGCGCCGGTCAGTCGCCGGCGCGGGCGGCGAAAGTCCCGCCGACGATCAGCGCCACCACAACCAGGACGGCGCCGACTCGGTGTCTTGTCATCGACTCACCCCACGTTGGACGGTCGGTCAAGCGGCGACAATCCTACGCCGGGTCCGCCAGCCGCCGCGCCAGCGCATCCAATGCCATCTCGTACCCGAATGCGCCGAACCCGCAGATCGTCCCCACCGCCGCCTGGGCCACATATGAGTTGTGGCGAAACGACTCGCGCCGATGGATGTTGGAGAGGTGCACCTCGACCACGGGAATGTCGATAGAGCGGAGCGCATCAAGAATGGCGACCGACGTATGGGTGAATGCCCCGGCGTTGAGGATCAGACCGGCGTGGGTGTCGGCCGCCTCCTGGATCCAGTCGACCAGCTCGCCCTCGTGATTGGATTGACGGAAGGCGACGTCGAGCCCGAGGGTTTCGGCCCGCGCGACACAAGCGCGCTCAATGTCGGCGAGCGTCTCGGTGCCGTAGACCGCCGGCTCGCGCGTACCCAGGAGGTTCAGGTTGGGTCCGTTCAGCACCAGGATCGATCGGCTCATCGTGGTCAAATCCTCGTACCCGCCGGCCGCCGGTGCTTCTCGCCTATTCCCTGAGGGGATTGGTGGGCGCACAAGGACTCGAACCTTGGACCCGCTGATTAAGAGTCAGCTGCTCTACCAACTGAGCTATGCGCCCCGCGAGAAGGCCGGTGTCTTAGCAAAGCCCGGCGGCTTTGTCGATACGCAGGGGACGGCGCCGCGATGGCGACGCGACGCGCAAAACGGTTTGCGGACGTTCAGGCGTCTTCTCCGCCGTGGCGGCCGACCGTGACTTCGCGGTGAACATGCACCGACATCACCAATCCGAAGCCGAACAACAGCGTCATCATCGCCGTGCCCCCGTACGAGATCAGCGGCAGCGGGACCCCGACCACCGGAATCAGCCCCATGACCATGGCGATGTTGATGAACACGTAAAGGAAGAAGGTGGACGTGACACCGAGGGCGACCAGCCGGCCGAACTGGTTGCGCGCCGAGAAGGCAATGGCGAAGCCATAGATCAGGATCAGCACATAGAGGCCGAGCAAGGTAAGGCCGCCGACGAGGCCGAATTCCTCGGCAAGCATGGTAAAGATGAAGTCGGTCTGCTTCTCGGGCAGGAAGTTGAGGTGGCTCTGGCTGCCTTGCATGAACCCGCGGCCGAACAGGCCGCCGGAGCCGAGGGCGATCTTCGACTGAATGATGTGGTAGCCGGCGCCGAGGGCGTCGCTTTCCGGGTCAAGAAAGGTTAGCACCCTCTGGCGCTGATAACCGTGCATGAACCGCCACGCAATCGGTAGCGCCAGCACCGCGGTCAGCCCGATGGCAGCGAACTTCCACAGCCTGACGCCGGCGGCAAAGAACATCGCGCCGGCCGCCACGATCAGCATCAAAGCCGTTCCCAGGTCCGGCTGACGCAACACCAGTGCCGACGGTGCGGCGACCAGGATCAGCGGCAGGACGAGGAACGTCGGCCGGCCGACGTCCTCGACGCTGGCACCGTGGAAATAGCGGGCCAGTGCCAGCACGATGGCGATCTTCATCACTTCCGACGGCTGCAGGTTGATGATGCCGAGATCGATCCACCGTCGCGCGCCCATGCCGACTGTGCCGCCGATCTCGACGGCACCGAGCAACGCCAACGCAACGCCATAGAAAACGTAGGCGTAACGCAGCCACAACCGGATGTCCGTGAGTGCCGCGGCGATCATGACGACGAGCCCCGCAGCGAAGCGCAGCAGGTGTCGACTGGCCCACGGGTCGATGTTGCCGTTGGCCGCCGAATACAGCATCGCGCCGCCGACGCCAGCCGTCGCGCACAGCAACAGCACGAACAGCCAGCGGACCTGCAACAGCTTGCGCTTCAGCGAGAGATCGGGGCGGTTGAGGGTTCCCGTGGTCATGGTCAGCCGCTGTCGCCCTTTTCGGCGTTCTCAGGAGCCTCGGCAATACGGGGCTTGTCCAGCTTCTGGGCCGCATAGAGGATGTCGCGTGCGACCGGTGCCGCCGCCTTCGAGCCGCCGCCGCCGTGCTCGACGACAACGGCGACCGCATAGCGGGGCGCATCCACGGGCGCATAGCCGACGAACAGGGCGTGGTCGCGACGCTCCCACGGCAGATCCTCGTTCTTCACCACGCCGGCTTCGCGTTCGGCCTTGGTGATCCGGCGGATCTGTGACGTACCGGTCTTGCCGGCCATCTCCAGCCCTTTTTCGCGGATCGCCGATCCGCGCGCGGTGCCACGCGGACCGTTGACCACGGCATTCATCCCGGCCCGCACGAGGTCGAGATGCAAGGGCGACAGGCCCAGGTCCGCCGGTAATTCGTCCGTTTGTTCGGTTTCGGCGGAAGTGGCCATACGGGTCAGACGGGGTGTGACCGCACGGCCGCCGTTGGCGATGCGCGCGGCCATTACCGCGAGCTGCAGCGGCGTCGACAAGATGTAGCCCTGGCCGATGCCGGCAATCAGCGTCTCGCCCATCTGCCACGGCGTTCCGATGGTCGCCAGTTTCCAATCCCGGGTCGGCATCAAGCCCGCGCGTTCGCCCGGCAGGTCGAGCCCAAGGGTCTGGCCAAGCCCGAGGCGTCGCGCCATGGCAGTGATGCGGTCGACGCCGGTGCGCTTGGCCGTTTCGTAGAAATAGACGTCGCACGATTGGCTGAGGGCGCTGTTGAGGTCCATGGAGCCGTGACCGCCACGCTTCCAGCAATGGAACTGGGCATTGCCGAGGCGGGTCCGTCCGTAGCAGGTAAACCGGGTCTCCGGCGTGATCGCCCCTTTTTCCAGCGCCGCCATGGCAATCGCCATTTTGAATGTCGAGCCGGGGGCATACTGGCCGGCAATGGCCTTGTTGGTGAGCGGCGCCTTCGGGTTCGACGTCAGCGTCCGCCATTCCTTGGAGCTGAGTCCGCGGTTGAAGGCATTGGGGTCGTAACCGGGCGTTGAGGCCAGCGCCAGGACGTCTCCGGTGCGGACATCGATCACCACGGCAGCACCGCTCTCGCCTTCCAGACGCTGACTTGCCAGACGCTGGAGTTCGAGATCGATGGTCAACTTGACCTCGGCACCGGGCTGGCCTTCCTGGCGGTCGAGTTCGCGGATGATCCGGCCAAGCGCGTTGACCTCGACCTGGGAACTTCCGCCGGTGCCGCGGAGCGGATCGTCGTAGACCTTCTCGATGCCGGCCTTGCCGATACGGAAACCAGGCAGCTCGAGCAACGGATCGCCGGTTATCTCTTCCTCGGAGACGGCGGCCACATAGCCGAGCACGTGGGCGAACTCCTCGCCGTACAGGTAGTGCCGGCTCTGCCCGACATCGATGGCGATTCCAGGCAGGTCGGGGGCATTGACCTCGATGCGCGCCACCTCCTGCCAGTCGAGGTTGTCTCGGATGGTTACCGGCACGAACGACCGCCGCCGTCCGATCTCGCGCAGCACCCGGCGGCGCTCGCCGTCGCCGATATCGATGATGGCATCCAATGCGTCGAGGGTGTCCTCCACGTTCGCCGTCTGCTCGGCGATGACAACGACGCGGTAGTTCTGGCTGTTGACGGCCAGCGGCCGGCCGAGACGGTCGACAATGCGTCCACGCGGTAGCGGCAGCAGACGCAGGTTGATCCGGTTCTCCTCGGCCAGCGTCGCATACCGCTCGGATTCGACGACCTGCAGGTAGTACATGCGCCCGACCAGTGCCGACAGCAGCGCCGCCTTGCCGCCGGCGAGCATGATCGCGCGGCGGGTGAACTGCTTGTGACGATCGGGGTCGCGATGCATCGGAAGACCTCAGGCCTGCTTCAGCACCGCTTGCTGCCAGCGGAGCAGCAGCCACGACAACACGGGAAAGCCGCCGAGAGTCAGGGCAAACTGAAACGCCAGTGCGCCGGGCGCGATGATGGTGACGTGAAACGCCGAGACGAGGAGCCAGCTCACCGCCAGCGCACCGGCAAGGACCAAGGCGAAGCCAAACCAGACAATGGCAAATGACTTGCCGGTGAAAAACCGCTGCTGGCTCTCGACGACCCCGCGGATAACGACGAAAACCCCGGCATTGACGCCGATGGGGGTACCGGTCAGCGCGTCGACCATCAGCCCCAGAAGGAACACGGCGGAAGCGGGCATCAGCTCCGGCCGATAGAGCGACCAGTGATAGATCGCCATCAGCGGCAAAAGTGGTGCCACCGGGCCGTAGGCCGGTATGTGAACGGGCAAAACGCCGATGAGCACCAGACCGGCGGTGATCAGAAACGGCGTCAACCGGCGGAGGACGAGATCGAGCCTCAGCCCCGACGTCGGCTTCACGGCTCGACGCCCCCAGAAGACTCGCCCGGAGCGGGAGCCGACTCAGGCGCTGCGGATTCGCTCGTCACCGTCACCGGATGGCGGAGAATGCCGCTGAGGCCGTAGTCGATGATCCTGACGTAGTCGATGCGGCTGCGGTCGACAAAGGGCTCGACGCTGATCGATCCCTCTCCAACCGACGAGACGATGCCGATCGGCAGTCCAGGCGGAAACGCCCCGGCATGGCCCGACGTGACAACGCGATCACCAGGCGACAGCGCTGCCTCGGGCACGAGATGAATCAGCTTCGGACGTTCAGTGTTGTCGCCGGCGAGGATGGCACGTGTCCGCGCCGGACCCGCAACAACCGGCAGGCGGGAGTTGAGGTCGGTGATCAGCAAGACCCGCGCCGACCGCTCGGCGGCGCCGGCGACACGTCCGACCAGCCCCTCTCCGGTGACCACTGCCTGTCCCTTGTCGACACCTCCGTCGCGTCCGGCGTTGACCAGCAGGCTATGGGCAAACGCGCCGCCGGTGTCGGCGATCACGCGTGCGGCGATGAAGCGCGTTTCCGGGCCGGGTTCGAAGCGCAGCAATGAGCGCAGTGCCGCATTCTCGGCCTCCAACTGACGGGCGACGGTCTGCCATGCCAGCAGCCGGTCGCGTTCCTCGCGCAGGCGATTGTTTTCGCTGTGGAGCGCGGCGAGACCTTTGACTTCCTCGACGCCGTGCACGGTGGCATCGATGGGACTTGAGAGCACCTCGAGGACCGGGGCGACGGCGTCGCTGACGGCGGCGCGGAACCGCTCGACCAGCACGTTGTCGGCCTTGCCGAGCAGCATCAGTCCGAACGCGGCCAGGACGAGTCCTAAATAGACGAACCGGTGGGCGATGCCCTTGGCGGGTGCCACCGTTCGATGTTCGGGTCGGGGTCGTTCGCTCACGCCGATATCCGGTTCACGGATCTACGCCCGGCCGGCTAGGTCGACCGGGACGGATCCGCAGTATCCGTTGCAAAGGTTAAGATAGAATAGAGGAAATCGACCTCAACCACACCTCAATACATCGAGGTGAGGATGTTCCGCATTTTCTTCATTTCCTCGAGAGCGCGGCCAGTACCCAGCACGACGCAACTCAATGGATCATCGGCAACGGACACCGGCAGCCCCGTGGCATGGCGCAAGACATAGTCGATGTTGCTGAGAAGCGCGCCGCCGCCCGTGAGCACGATGCCCTTGTCGACGATATCGGCGGCCAGTTCGGGTGCGGTATGCTCGAGCGCGACCTTGACCGCTTCGATAATGGCGCCGACAGGTTCGGCGAGACTCTCTGAGATCTGGCGTTCACTGATAACGAGTTCCTTCGGCACGCCGTTCATCAGGTCGCGGCCCTTGATCTCGATGGTACCGCCGTCACCGTCTTCCGGCGGACAGGCGGAGCCGATCTCCTCCTTGATCCGCTCGGCGCTGCCCTCACCGACGAGGAGGTTATGGTTACGGCGGATGTAGGCGATGATCGCTTCGTCCATCTTGTCTCCGCCGACACGAACCGATCGGGAATAGACGATGCCGCCGAGAGAGAGCACCGCGACCTCGGTCGTTCCGCCGCCGATGTCGACGACCATGGACCCCGTGGGCTCGGTCACCGGCAATCCCGCACCGATCGCCGCCGCCATGGGCTCCTCGATCAGCAGGACGCGCCGCGCGCCCGCGCTTTCGGCCGATTCTTGAATCGCCCGGCGTTCGACCGCCGTCGACCCCGAGGGAACGCAGACGACGACCAACGGGCTGGCAAAGCTGCCGCGGTTGTGAACCTTGCGGATGAAGTACTTGATCATCTCCTCGGCGACTTCGAAGTCGGCGATGACGCCGTCCCGAAGCGGGCGGATGGCCTGGATGTTGCCGGGCGTGCGCCCGAGCATCAGCTTCGCTTCCTCGCCGACGGCCAACACCTGCTTGCGGCCCTTGAACTCGGCAATGGCGACGACCGAGGGCTCGTTCAGAACGATCCCCCGACCCTTGACGTAGACCAGCGTATTGGCGGTTCCCAGGTCGATCGCCATGTCGGCGGATAGGAACCCGAAGAGGCTTGAGAACATGTCGCGGTGCCGTAATCGACGGGTGGTTGTGGCGAGGTCAAACCGGGTGCCAGAGGTATTGCTCCGGCACCCGGCGATTCTTTTATCGTTTCCGCGTCAGATACGCTAGGCGGAAAGCGCCGCTGGCGCGGTTTTCTCCCGCTTCATCAGAAGCTTGTTCAGCGCGTTGATGTAGGCCTTCACCGAGGCAACCATGGTGTCGGTGTCGGCGCCCTGGCCGTTGACCGTGCTTCCGTCCTCTTCGAGACGCACCGTCACTCCGGCCTGGGCATCGGTACCGCCGGTGACCGCATGCACCTGGTAGAGCTGCAACCGCGCCTTGGTGGGGAACAGCTCCTTGATGCACTTGAACGCCGCATCGACGGGACCGTCGCCGGACCCCTCGCTGGACCGGATCTCGCCGTCGATATCCAGCTCCAGACGGGCACGCGGCTGGCGAGTGCCGCATTCCAACTCCATGGACACCAGCTTGATGCGATCGTTGGCCCGCACGACCTCGTCGTCGACCAGGGCGACGATGTCCTCTTCGAAGACCTCCTTCTTGGCGTCGGCGACGTCCTTGAAACGGCGGAAGGCGTCCTCGAAGGCGTTGTCGCCCAGTTCGTAACCCAGCTCGCGCAACTTCTCGCGAAAAGCATGGCGGCCGGAATGCTTGCCGAGAACCAGCTTGGAGGTCTTCAGGCCGACCGATTCGGGGGTCATGATCTCGTAGGTCTGGGCGTGCTTCAGAAAGCCGTCCTGGTGAATGCCCGATTCGTGAGCGAAGGCATTCGTCCCGACGATGGCCTTGTTGGGCTGGACGACGAAACCGGTGACCGCCGAGACCAGACGCGATGCCCGCATGATGTGCTCGGTTCCGATGCTGGTGACGAACGGCAAGCGATCGTGGCGGGTCCTGAGACCCATCACGATCTCTTCCATCGAGGCGTTGCCGGCCCGCTCGCCCAGGCCGTTGATGGTGCATTCCACCTGGCGGGCGCCGGCCTGGACCGCGGCGACCGAGTTGGCCACCGCCAGTCCCAGATCATTGTGGCAATGGACCGAGAGGACCGCCTTGTCGATGTTCGGCACTCGGTTGCGCAGCATGGTGATCAGCGCTGCGAATTCGTCGGGAATTGCGTAACCCACGGTGTCGGGGATGTTGATCGTCGTCGCGCCGGCGTCGATCACGGCTTCCACGCAGCGGCAGAGGAAATCGTGCTCGGTACGCGAGCCGTCCTCGGCCGACCACTCGACATCGTCGACGAAGCCGCGCGCCCGGGTAACGCTGTCGATGACGGCTTCGTAGACCTCCTCCGGTTCCATTTGCAGCTTGTATTTCATGTGCAGCGGGCTGGTGGAGATGAACGTGTGGATGCGCGCCCGCTTTGCCGGCTTGATGGCTTCTGCGGCCCGCTCGATATCGCCGCGAGCGGCGCGCGCTAGCCCGCACACCGTCGACCCGGTGACGACACGGGCAATAGCCTGCACGGCCTCGAAATCGCCCTGGGAGGCGATCGGGAAGCCGGCCTCGATGATGTCGACACCCATTTCCTCGAGCACCTGGGCGATTCGCAGCTTCTCTTCCAGGTTCATCGATGCGCCCGGCGACTGCTCGCCGTCGCGCAAGGTGGTGTCGAAGATGACGACCCGCTGGGGATCGGTGTTCGTACTCATGATGTCAGGTCCTTCGTTTGCGTTAGGTGGTGCGTTGGATCAGCGCATCCCCTGAACGGCGGTCGCGCGCGGCGCGGTCCGGATCGTTCAGGGGCACCTAAGTCGAAGGCCCCCGCGAAGGGCGAGGAGGTCGAGCGCGAAGTGAAGGCGCGCGGCAGCATCGGCAACCCGCCCGGGAGCCGAGATCTGCATCAATTCCGCACGCGCGTCGGTCATCGCCGTCCTGTCACGCTGCCGGACCAAGTCCGGAGTTGTTGCGACCGATCCTCAGTATTGTGTGGGTTCGGCGCGTGTCAACCCAAATGTCCGTGTCTCACCAGTAGCGCATGGCGCTGCGGTAGATCGCCGCAAGGTCGGATTCGTCCAGAGTCTTGGCCGCCTGACCCAGGGGCCGCTTCTGTTGGAAGGCGCTAGCAGCCATGCGTGGCACGTCGGCGTCGGTGTAGCCCAGGGCGGCGAGGCCGCTGGGAATGCCGGTCCGGCGCATCAGTCCGATCATCGTCTCGGCGAGCAGGTCGCCTCCGTCCTCCGGCTGGGCGCCGCGGACGTCGGCGCCCAGGGCTTCCGCCGCCTCGAGGTGGCGCCGCGGAGTTGCCGGTCCGAGGTAGCGGAATGCCGCCGGCGCATTGAGCACAACCGAAATGCCGTGGGGCACCATCGGCGGCGCATTATCGTAACCGATCGCAACATAGGTGTGATTGAACTGCGACACCGGGTACGACATGGCGTGGGGCGCATGCACGCCGGCGCTGTTGAAGGCCATGCCCGCGAGGCTGGCGGCGAACAGAAGCTGGTGGCGGGCTTCGGAATCGTTTGGATCGGCGACCGCGCGCTCCAGGTAGGTGCCGCCGATTCGAATGGCCGCCATCGCGCCGATGTCGGCATACGGATTGGCCCCCTGGTAGGGCGGCCGGTCGGCCGGAGTCGGCGGGCGCGACCGCGTCGTGAACGGCCGCGCCGTATAGGATTCGATTGCGTGGGTGAGAACGTCGAATCCGGTCGATGCGATGACACCAGCCGGAAGCGTCGCGGTGGTGATCGGATCGATGACGGCCAATGTCGGTTTAAGCCGCGCCGACGAGATCGCCGTCTTGACGCTGATTTCTGTGACGTCGAAGACGACGATGCCGGTGGTTTCCGCGCCGGTGCCGCAGGTCGTCGGGCAGGCGATGTGGGGCATCAACGCTCCGGGCACCGGCTGGCCACGTCCGATCGGCGCGTTGACGTAGGCCAGGGGCGCGTCCGGAAAGGTGGCGAACAGGTTCGCGGCCTTGGCTGTGTCCATTACCGACCCACCGCCGAGCGAGACGATGCCGTCGCAACCGGCGTCGCGGCAGAATCGGGTCGCCTCGGACAGGGACTCGCTGGTCGGTTCACAGCGGACGCCATCGTAGATGGCGACATCGAGCCGCGCGGTCCGTAGCGACTGCTCAACGGTCTTCACGGCTTCGGTAACCGCGACGTTGGCGTCCGTCATCATGGCTACGCGGGACATGCCGACGGCGCGCGCATCGTCACCGATTTCGGACAGCGCTCCCGCACCGAACTTCATGCCGGCCGCGGCGACGGTGTAGACGGTATCGCCTCCTTCTGTCGGTGCGAAGTATCCGCTCCCAGTCATCACCGTCCGCCCATTTCGGTTGTTGCTCCGATTGTGCCTGCGATGGTGGCCGGCGGGAAGCATCCGAATCCGTACCGGTACCTTGCAATCGTTTGCCTGCACCGATATAACCCACGCCTTCCGAGGCACCGATGAAGGTGGTCCGGCGCAGGCATGCCCAGCCGCCTTCCGGTGCCGATCCCGGAACACAAGTTCCGGGAGCTAAGAACCGAACAAGAAAGGTCGTCAAAATGCCCAAGATGAAGACTAAGGCGAGCGCCAAGAAGCGCTTCCGCCTGACCGGCACCGGCAAGATGCGCGCCAACGTCGGCTACAAGCAGCACAATCTGCGCAAGCGGCCGAAGAAGATGAAGCGCAAGGCTCGCGGCACGATGCTCGTGTCGGACGCCGACGCTCGCATCATCAAGTCCTACCTTCCTTATGCCTGAGGAGATCTCGACATGGCGCGCGTCAAGAGGGGCGTGACCTCCCACGCCCGGCACAAGAAGGTCATCGACCGGGCCCGCGGCTACCAGGGCCGGGGCCGTACCGCTTTCCGGGTCGCTATCGAGCGGACCGAGAAGGCGATGCAGTACGCCTACCGCGACCGGCGCACCCGCAAGCGCTCGTTCCGGAGGCTGTGGATCCAGCGCATCAATGCGGGCGTGCGCGAGCACGGGATGACCTATTCGCAGTTTATCTGCGGGCTCGCTAAGGCCGGCATCGAGATCGATCGCAAGATGCTGTCCGACCTTGCAGTCCGCGAGCCCGCTGCATTCAAAGCCCTGGTCGAGCAGGCCCAGTCCGCCCTCGCCCAGTCCGACACCAAGACAACCTGATCGGCGTCCGCCGCCGGGGCACCCGGAGGGGCGCCGCGGAACTAGGGTCAGGAACCCATGGACGATCTGGTATCGCTTCGCGCCGAGGTGATGGCTGCGATCAACGCGGCTGCTGACCTCGACGCCCTCGAATCCGTTCGAGTCGCCGAACTCGGCAAGAAGGGCCGGGTGACGGCTCTGGTCAAAAGCCTCGGCGCGATGGAGCCCGAGGCCCGCAAGGCCGCCGGCGCGGCGTTCAACGCTCTTAAAAGCGAGATCGCGGATGCAATCGAGGCGCGCAGGCAGAACTTGGCCGACGCCGAACTCGATGCCCGCCTCGCCACCGACCGCGTCGACGTGACCTTGCCGCCCCGCGCGGAACGGCGGGGATACGTGCACCCGATCAGCCAGACCATCGATGAGGTCGTCGCCATTTTCGGTGAGATGGGGTTCGTCGTCGCCGAGGGCCCGGACATCGAGGACGACTGGTACAACTTCAGTGCCCTCAACATTCCGCCGGAGCACCCGGCGCGGCAGGAGATGGACACCTTCTACCTGCCTGGCGAGTCGGAGGCCGGCCATCGCATGGTGCTGCGCACCCACACGTCGCCGGTGCAAATCCGTACCATGCTCGATCAGAAACCGCCGATCCGCATCATCGTTCCCGGTCGCACCTATCGGTGCGACTACGACGCGACCCATTCGCCCATGTTCCATCAGGTCGAGGGCTTGGTCATCGACGAGACCACCCACATGGGCCACCTGAAGGGCTGCCTGATCGAGTTCTGCCGCGCCTATTTCGGCGTCGAAGACCTGCCGGTGCGGTTCCGGCCCAGCTATTTCCCGTTTACCGAGCCGTCGGCGGAAGTCGACATCGGCTGCACCCGTGCCGGCGGACAGTTCCGCATCGGTCACGGCGACGATTGGCTGGAAATCCTCGGGTCTGGCATGGTCAATCCCAAGGTGCTGGAGAACTGCGGCATCGATCCGGAACGCTATCAGGGTTTCGCGTTCGGCATGGGGTTGGAGCGCATCGCCATGCTGAAGTACGGCATCCCGGACCTGCGGACGTTCTTCGACTCGGACCTGCGCTGGCTCCGTCACTTCGGCTTCTCGGCCCTTGATCAGCCGAGCATGGTCGGAGGGCTGAACCTATGAAGTTCACCCTGTCATGGCTTAGGGAGCATCTCGAGACCGACGCGACCGTCGCCGAAATCGCTGACACGCTGACCATGATCGGCCTGGAGGTCGATGGCGTCAGCGACCGCGCCGCCGGACTCGACTCCTTTGTCGTTGCCCGGGTCGTCGAAGCGCGCCCGCATCCCAACGCCGACAAGCTGCGTGTCTGCACGGTCGATGCGGATGGCAGCATGACGGTTGATGTGGTCTGCGGTGCGCCAAACGCCCGCACCGGGATGAAGGGCGTGTTCGCAGCGACGGGTGCGTTCGTTCCGGGAACCGGCATCACGCTGAAACAGGCGACGATCCGCGGCGTCGAAAGCAACGGCATGCTGCTGTCCGAGCGCGAAATGGGCATCTCCGAGGACCACGAGGGTATTGTCGAGCTGGCCGAGGACGCGCCGGTTGGCGCACCGGCGGTCGAGGTCATGGGACTCGCCGATCCGGTCTTCGATGTCGGCGTCACCCCGAACCGCGGCGACTGCCTAGGCGTGCGCGGAATCGCGCGCGACGTCGCCGCGGCCGGCCTCGGAACCCTGAAGCCGCTGAACGCCGAACCCGTGCCCGGGTCCTATCCGAGCCCCATCCGCGTCCATTTGGACTTCGACGCCGACACGGCGGATGCCTGTCCGTACTTCGTCGGCCGCTATATCCGCGGGGTGCGCAATGGCGAGAGTCCCGACTGGGTCAAGGCGCGGCTCGCCGCGGTCGGACTCCGGCCGATCTCGGCGCTGGTCGACATCACCAATTTGTTGACGCTGGACGTTTGCCGGCCGCTCCACGCCTTCGACGCCGACAAGGTCCATGGCGACATTCATGCCCGTCTGGCGCGCGACGGCGAGACGCTGCGGGCGCTGAACGAGCGGGACTACACCCTGGACCCGGAGATGACTGTCATCGCCGACGACGAGTCGGCCGAAGCGTTGGGCGGCGTCATGGGCGGCGAGGTGACGGCGTGCACCGCGGACACGGTCAACGTGTTTCTCGAGGCGGCGCTGTTCGATCCCGTGCGCACGGCGGCGACCGGTCGAAAGCTGAACCTTCCTTCCGATGCCCGCTATCGCTTCGAGCGCGGTATCGACCCCGAGTTCCTTGTCCCGGGCATGGAAATGGCGACGCGCCTGGTCCTGGACTTCTGCGGCGGAGAAGCGTCGGAGATCGTTGCCGCCGGCGGCCCGCCAAGGGCCGACCGCAGTATCGAACTGCGACCTGCACGTGTTCGCGACCTCGGCGGCGTCGAGGTCGGACGAGGCGAAATCGAGCGCATCCTCACGGCACTTGGCTTCACGGTGACGGGTGGCGGCAGCCGGCTTGCGGTTACTCCACCCTCTTGGCGGGGTGACATCGTCGGGGAGGCCTGCCTTGTCGAGGAGGTCGTTCGGATCCATGGCTACGATCAGGTATCGGTCGTTCCGATGGAGCGCAGCGAGGCGCTGCCGCATGCGGCCCTGACCCCGGAGCAACGGCGCCGGGTCGCCGCGCGCCGCACCCTTGCGGCGCGGGGACTGGTCGAAGCTGTAACGTTCTCGTTCGTGTCGTCTGCGCAAGCAGAGCTGTTCGGCGGCGTCAGCGACGCCGTTCGACTGGTCAACCCGATCAGTTCCGACCTCGACGTCATGCGGCCGTCATTGCTGCCCAATCTGATCGCAGCGTGTGGGCGCAACGCCGACCGCGGCATTGCCGACGCGGCGCTGTTCGAGGTCGGACCGCGGTACGCCGGCGATCGTCCCGAGGACCAGGCCATGGTCGCGGCGGGCGTGCGGTCGGGACGGAGCGGCCACCGCCATTGGTCGTCGCCGCCGCGGCCGGTGGACGTATTCGATGCCAAGGCCGATGCGCTTTCGGTGCTCGACGCGGCCGCGGTGCCGTCGGACCAGATCACGGTGACGACCGACGCGCCGGCATGGTACCACCCGGGACGATCAGGGGTTCTCCGGCTTGGGCCCAATGTTCTCGCCGCCTTCGGCGAAGTTCATCCGCGCGTGCTCGGAAAAATGGACGTCCGTGGACCCCTGGCGGCGTTCGAGGTCGTGCTCGATTCCCTGCCGCGCCGCAAGGCCCGGGCCGGCGCCGCGCGCGCGCATCTCGAGCTCTCGACCCTCCATCCGGTCGAGCGGGACTTTGCGTTCGTCGTCGACGAGGGAGTGGCGGCCGACGCGGTTGTCCGGGCGGCGCGAAACGTGGACAAGGCCTTGATCGCCAAAGTCCGCGTGTTCGACGTGTTCTCGGGCGGAAACCTCGGCACGGGCTCCAAGTCCATCGCCATCACGGTTGTCTTGCAGCCCGAGGACCGAACCCTTACGGACGCCGAGATCGAGGCCATTGCGACCCGCGTGGTCGAGTCGGTGTCGCGGGCGACCGGGGGCACGCTGCGGTCCTGACAGGCACCGGACGCAGTATTCGCCAAACAACACCAAGGCATGGTAAGCGAAAATCGGGCTTCGGCCCGCTTCTTCGCGGCCTCTTGCACGAGAACGTACAGTATTAACCTGATATTCAGCACCCGGAGCCACTATCTAAGTGTCTGTCCGGCAAGTTAACGGTTTTTTTAGAATAGGTCATGATTGAAGAGGGCATCTTCTGATTTTTGTGGAGGGATGCCCGATGTGGACAGTCGAGAACCGCGCGCTTTACGACCGCAAGGGTGGTCGCTATCCGAGCGACCTGACGG
>Ga0209561_1000125_pt1 | contig 23750 bp, 20 predicted proteins | sample WorMettrBAHAMAS2_FD_187393 | JGI IMG/M metagenome (GOLD analysis project Ga0209561, IMG submission 187393) | Marine gutless worms symbiont microbial communities from Max Planck institute for Marine Microbiology, Germany - Inanidrilus... | ecosystem: Host-associated > Annelida > Digestive system... | reverse complement strand
AAACCGATCGTCTTCGGAATCCTGGAACGCCACGGGAAAGTGTCGGAAATCGTCCCTGACGCCTCCAGGAAGCAGCCACAGAGCGCGATCCGGGGTCAGGCAGCCCTGGAAGCATCATCCACTCGGACGGCTGGAGAGGCTACAATGGGCTGGTGGATATGGGCTACAAAAAGCATTTCCGGGTGCATCATGGTGAGCATGAGTTTGCCCGCAGTAATCGCCATATCAATGGCATTGAGTCATTCTGGTCATATGCCAAACGGAGGCTTGCAAAGTCCAATGCTGTTCCCTGACAAACGTTCCTTTTACAGCTCAAGGAATGTGAATTCAGATTTCATCACCGGGAGGAAGATCTCTCTGATAGAATACTTACTCTACTGAAAGAAAATCCACAAAGTTATCTAGACCCTGTTTTTTATCTTAACAAGTGGTTACAAGATGGAAGAACCAGTTTCCCCGGACGCTAGTGAAATCAATCACTTAAAAACTCAATTGGCGGAGAGGGTGTCCGCCGATACTTGGTTTCACTTCATCCAATATGATCCATAACTACTTTTAATACAGCCGGTTATATTCCTTTACACTCCATCGCCATCCATTATAATCCAAGCGAATCGGGGGACTGGTTGGGGGACTTTCCTCCGCAATCCCTCCCCACCCGCAAAGGGAGGATAATAGCGTGGCGATTCACAAACTCACCCCGCGTAAGGTGACAACCGCTGGCCCTGGCAAGTACGAAGACGGCGGTGGTCTCCGGCTGGTGGTTTCCAACACTGGTGCGAAGAAGTGGGTGCTGCGCTTCACCATCGACGGCAAGCGCCGGGAGATGGGGTTGGGCAGTTTCCCGGACGTGGGACTGGCCGAGACACGGGACAAAGCTACCAAGTGCCGGAAGCTGGCAAAGGACGGCGTCGATCCCATCGAGGCACGGCAGGCAGAGCCAGAGAAAACCCCCACCTTCACCACCTGCGCCGCTCGTTATATCCGTGCGCATCGGCGCGGCTGGAAGAACGCCAAGCACGCCCGGCAGTGGGTGAGCACCCTTAAGACTTACGCCCGACCGGAGATCGGCTCGAAGAAGGTGGACGCCGTCGCCACCGAGGACATTCTGAAAATCCTCTCCCCCATCTGGACCAGTAAGACCGAGACCGCCAAGCGGGTGCAGGGTCGGATAGAAAACATCCTCGACTATGCCGCCGCCCACAAGTACCGTGATTCGCTTAACCCCGCCCGCTGGCGCGGCCACTTGGACAAGCTGCTGCCAAAGCCCACGCGGGTGAAGAAGGTCAGCCACCATCCCGCCATGCCCCACACCGAGGTGCCCACCTTCATGGCAGAGCTGGCGGCCAACGGCAGCGTCTCGGCACTGGCGCTTCGGTTTCTGATCCTTACCGCCACCCGCACCAGCGAGGTATTGCAATCGCAATGGAACGAGATTGATCTGGGTGCCGCCGTTTGGGCCGTACCCGCCGCGAGGATGAAGGCCCGACGGGAACACCGAGTGCCACTCTCCGATGCGGCCATGGCCATCCTGGAGGTTCTGCCCCGCATTGAGGGCAACCCCTACCTCTTCCCCGGCGCTCGTCACGGATGCCCCCTGTCCAACATGGCGCTGCTGCAACTGATGCGTGGCATGGGCTACGGAGTGGCCGGCAACCGGGGCGACTACGTGCCCCACGGCTTCCGCTCCAGCTTCCGCGACTGGTCCGGCGAGGTTTCCAGCTTCCCGCGGGACGTGGCGGAAATGGCCCTGGCTCATGTTATCGAAAATAAGGTGGAGGCCGCCTACCGGCGCGGCGATCTGTTCGCCAAGCGGCGCAAGATGATGCAGGAGTGGGCGGACTTATGTGAACAAGCTGCAAGCCGAGGTGATACCGCTCAGCAAGCACGTCAACAAGCGGAGGCAATCAAGAGGCACAAAGCCGATTGCGGCGTTTACGGAGCATCCAGCGGTGGCGAGGGGCGCAGTCGCGGAGGGCGGGCGGAAACGGAGGATGCAGCACTGACCAGAGCCACGGAGCCAGTCTGCCGGAGCTTGCGGAGGCAGTCTGGCAGCCCCGAATCCTCACACAGCACTCCAACAGGATCACCCAGCCCAGCTATCGGCCAGCAACTCTGCCTGCTTTAGTATCGTTTCGGTAGCGGAAGCTCGTTTGTCTGGCGGGTAGCCGTACTTTCTCAGAATCCGCTTCACGACAACTTTCAGCTTGGAGCGGACACTCTCCTTCACGGTCCAGTCGATGGTAGCGTTCTTCTTTACCTTTTCCACCAATTCCCTGGCAATCTCCCGCAGTTGCTCATCACCGAGCACTTGCACAGCACTATCGTTCACTTCCAGAGCATCGTAGAAAGCCAATTCGTCCTCTGTTAGACCCAAGTGCTCGCCACGTTGGTCCGCTGCCTTGACCTCCTTGGCCAGCTCTATCAGCGCTTCAATAATCTCAGCGGCTGACAACAGGTTGTTCTGATAGCGCTTGATGGCACTCTCCAGCATCTCGGAGAGCGCCCGGCTTTGCACCAGATTCTTCCGGGAGCGGGTGCGTATTTCATCGTGGAGGATCTTTTTCAACAGCTCCAAGGCCAAATTCCGGTGTCGCATTCCTTTGATCTCTTCCATGAACTCGTCGGACAGAATCGATATATCCGGCTTTTTGATCCCCGCCGCATCGAAAATGTCCACCACCTGATCGGAAACAACCGCTTCGTCCATCAACTGCTGGATGGCGGAGTCCATCTCCTCCTTGCTCTTGCCTTCTCCACGCTCAAATTTGGCTAGCCTCGCCTTCACTGCCTGGAAGAAGGCCAGCGCGTCCTTGATGGCCATTGCACGCTCATCGGGCACACACAACGCAAACGCCTTCGCCAATAGACCAACTTCCTTGGTAAACCGCGTCTTTCCATCCTCCAGGCCCAGCACAAATTCCTCGGCCTCCAGAATAACTGTCAGCTTGCCTGAGGTATCGGCATCGAAATAGCGAAGATAATCGAAGCTGGAGAGCATCTGATCGACCACCTCGAACTTCTCGCGCATGGCATGGACAGCCTGTTCGATGTCCAGGGTAGGTTCCCCGTTGCCCCCGCTCTCGGCATAGGTAGCCAATGCCCTTTTCAGATCGGAGGCGATACCGAGATAGTCCACTATCAGACCACCGGGCTTATCCTTATAGACCCGGTTCACGCGAGCGATAGCCTGCATCAGGTTATGCCCCTTCATCGGTTTGTCCACATAGAGGGTATGCAGACAGGGCGCATCGAATCCGGTCAGCCACATATCGCGAACGATGACCAGCTTCAAAGGGTCATTTGGATCTTTCAGTCGCGCACCAATCGTTCTGCACGCCTCCTTGCTGCGAATATGCGGTTGCATCGCCGGGGGGTCAGCACTGGAGCCAGTCATAATCACCTTGATTGCGCCCCTGGCGTCATCCGTGTCATGCCATTCAGGATGCAAGGTGACAATGGCGTCATAAAGTTCGACGCAAATACGCCGACTCATGGCCACGATCAGTCCCTTTCCGTCGCAAATCTTCTGCCGTTCCTCGAAATGGGCCACCAAGTCGCGGGCCACATTCTCAACCCGCTGTCGGTTTCCCACGATGGCCTCCAGCCGCGTCCACTTCGCTTTGGCCTGCTCGCTCAGTTCGTCTTCGTCTCCGAAACCCGTCCCATAATCGGCAGCGGCTGCCATCACCTTGTCGAAACGCTGGTCCAGAGTCTCCTTCTCCTCCTCCTTCAAGCGCATCTTGACCAAACGGCTCGCGTAGTAGATACGCACCGTCGCGCCATCTTCCACCGCCTGGGCGATGTCATAGACATCCACATAATCACCGAACACCGCCGGCGTGTTCCTATCGTCCAGTTCCACCGGCGTGCCGGTAAAACCGATGAAGCTGGCATTGGGCAAGGCGTCGCGCAGATACTTGGCGAAACCGTAGGCGGTCTTCTTGCCAACGATATTGCCCTCCTCGTCCTTGATGTCTACCGCCTTGGCCTTGAAACCGTACTGACTGCGATGGGCCTCGTCGGCAATCACGACGATATTTCGACGGTCGGAAAGCAGCGGATAGATCGCCTCGCCATCCCTGGGCGAGAATTTCTGCATCGTGGTGAAAATAATTCCGCCGGAAGCTACCTTCAGCTTTTCGCGCAAATCGTCCCGGTTTTCCGCCTGCACCGGCTCCTGCCGCAATAACTGACGACTAGCGGCAAAAGTGTCGAAAAGCTGGTCATCCAGGTCATTGCGGTCAGTCAGCACCACGAGGGTGGGGTTATCCAGAGTCAGCACCAGCTGGCCCGCGTAAAACACCATGGACAGGGACTTGCCGCTTCCCTGGGTGTGCCACATTACGCCCCCCTTGCGGCTGCCCTCTGCACCGGTGGCGTACAGCGTCGATTTCACCGCTTTCTTCACCGCGTAGAACTGGTGATAGGCGGCGATCTTCTTCACCGTCTCAACCGTCGTCAGCCCGGTTTTCGGGTCTTGCCGGCGGGTCTTCTCGAATACCGTGAAATGGCGAATCAACGCCAACAGCGTGGCGGGCGACAACATGCCCCGAATCAGGGTTTCCAACTGGCTGACCAGATGGGAAGCTTCTTTCTCCCCATCCGCCGTCTTCCAGGCCATGAAGCGCGTATATTCGGCGGAGAGCGACCCCATCCGCGCCTCCAGCCCATCCGAAGCCACTAACAGGCCATTGGCGACAAACAGCCTCGGGAGGGTGCTCTTGTAGGTCTGAAGCTGCTCATAAGCGGACCGCACCGTAGCATGCTCACTGGCGGCGTTCTTCAACTCGATCACTACCAGTGGCAAACCGTTGATAAACAGGATCAGGTCAGGCCGCTTGTTGACGTGGTTCTCGACAATGGTGAACTGATTCACAGCCAGACAATCGTTAGCATCCGGGCGATCAAAATCCACCAACCAGACCTTATCGCCTTTGGTCCGCCCCTCGTGCCGGTACTCCACCTCCACGCCATTCGTCAGCAGCGTGTGGAAGCTCTCATTGGCCGCCAACAGTTCAAGGGGCGAAATCCGAAGTACCTCCTTGATGGCCTGCTCCCGGGCGTCCAGCGGAATCGACGGATTCAGCCGCGCCACCGCAGCACGCAACCGGCCTTCCAGAAACACCTCACTGAAGGAAGCGCGTTCAGGGTGCACCGCATCCGGGGTCAACTTGGCACCATGGGTGTAGCTGTATCCCTGCTTGACCAGCAGCTCGATAGCCCAGTTCTCGATGGCTGATTCCGCTAACTTCTCCGACACCATAACCCCTTGTTATTGATATGCTTTCTGCCACACACGAACCCACACAGTGCAAAAATTTTGCAGAAAAGACGCCATTGGACGATAATTATCGACAGTCTCATCCACCATGTGTGGAAGGAGCATCCGGAGCCCTGTAGCAGCAATGTTACGGGGCTTCAGCCTTTCTGGGCCGCCCAAAACGCACTCCTCTCCTTCTCAAAAGACGCCCGCCGGTGCGGCTTGACCTCCGCATAGGCGGTTTTCAACACGTAGTAATCGCGCCGCTTCGCCATCACCACGGCAAAGTCATGTGCTTGCGCCCAAATGACCACATGCGTGTTGCCCCTTCGTTGATTCTCCCACCACGGAAATCCATCCTTGCCCGCGTTGTCGATCACCCAACGGATCCATTGAATCCGTTCACATCGTCGAAGGTCGGGGATACGGTCATCCTCATTCCGGTTATTCCGGTCGGGCGCTTCTGAAATCGTATGCCAGAAACTGAAGCCTTTGCCCCGCGTTTCTGGCCGGTATTGTGCGCTGACCCTCCAGCCTTGAAACTCGACACCCGGTCGCACGAACGAATCGAGAAACGCCTCGTAGATCAAGTCTTCATAAGCCGCCCAGTCCCCATGAAACGGCAGGAGCTCGGGCGGCTGACTCATAGAACCGCCTGCGGACGCCAAACCAACAGATTGAACTTATCGACTCGCAGAGGGGTTGAACGCAGCAGGTTATGTCCACTACGAACCCTGATTCGTTCTATCATCGCCTGTTTAGCCGCCGAACCATCCAACCCCCGGTGAAGATGTGAAAGCGCCCCTATCAACAGATCCGCCAACTGCAACAGCAGCACATGGTCAGAGTGAACAAACTCCACATCAGTAATCACACCCCTGTTGAAGTCGTAATGCTTGTTACACAAAACCTCATGCAGCTTATCGACCTTTGCACCGCCTTGAGTGTCCTTAATATCTAAAAACACCCTGAACCGATATTCATCATCCACCAGATGCGCCAACAGCAGATACCACATCTTGTAATAGAACTCGTCGTGTGTCTGGCCGAATGCGCCGTGCTCCAACGTCTCCTTATTCGGCACCACAACAGACCGGAAATGGAGCAACGGTTCGTCGAAGAACAGATCGACCAAGGCCAGGTAAAAATCCACCAATCCCGGTGACACCTTGGTCCACTTGATCTCGAACCCGACAGGCAACCCATACTGCTTTCGAAGCGCCTTCACTTTCCGCCCCAGTGCTGCCCGATGCGAGGCGGGGCACCATACCGCCCCCAAAACCATCGCTCGCTGGTGGTCGTTCTCCAGATGGCAGGATTCGTCACAATAGATGTGGACGCAGTCGTTACTCTCAGCCGGCATTTTGAAGCGCCTCCTCTATTGCATCACAGACATTCTGAAACTAACCGCCATCCAGATTGAACTCTCCTTATATCGGGAAGCAACAGCTCGCCGTTCTGTTGACTGTGAAACGTTGAGCACAGAGCTGTGCTGAATAGAGTTGCGTCCTAGTCGAGTTGCCGCGATCCCTCTATGGCCAGGTTATCCGACATCATGCGGAAGCGCTTGGGCAAACCGGCGGCTCACGCAGGTGAGTGTCAGGCGATAGTAATCGCCGCCACCGCTCCCGCCCGGCGAGGGCCTCCTGCGCCACCCTGGAACGTTCCCGCGCCTACTGAAGAAGCTCGGGTTTGACGGAGGCGCGCGTCATGCGACCGCCTCTACGACTTTCTCGGCATCGCAGAGGCGGATTTCGCCTGACATCAGCTTGGGCAGAAGCAGGTCGCGGGTTTGAGCAAGGGTGCGAGATTCAAGTGCATTCCCTACGCACCTCTCTACGAGCGGCTCTACTAGGTCCGAAAAAGCGATAAGTCCCTTTTCCCCTGGATGTATAAGCTGGAACGTGTCGATGTCGGATTTCCCGAGGTGAATAACAGTTGTTCCAACTTTTCCGCGCTCGAAATAAGCAAGTGGTTCTTTCAGCGCCTCGACCAAAAACGCCGTGGGTACTCCCGAAAGCGCTTCAAAATGACAAACTCTCTGGTTCAACCACGATTTTGGCCCTTTCCACACATGAAGGCGGAACTCGCCATCCATTCCTACAACGATATCTCCTGGTTCGATTATATGGCCCTTCGGATGTTTCTCTTCAGTGCAAACTCCAGGTTCGTGCGTTGCCAAATCCCTGATACGTATTAGCGGTAGTCCCAATTTTTCATCATTGAACTGTTTTGACGAGAACGGTGCTCCGTAAACGACATTTGCATAGTCGTAGACGCTCCGCATCTCCCATCCCTCCGGCTTATCGTCATCATCGAGCGCATGGGGAAAAAGGTCCCAGATTTCCGAGGCGAGGTAGGGCGGGCGTCCTTCGGCCTTGGCGCGTGTGGGTCCGAAATCCACAAACCAGTCCTTGAAGATCGTCCGCGCCATAGTCTCAAGCGTCTCATTCATCCGGCGGTTGAGCTCGATTTTTTTGTCAAGTGCACCAACAACATCTGCAATATCTTCTTGAACCGCTAAGGGAGGCAGGTTGATACGCATCTCTCTCAGGTGCAAAGGTCCAAAATGACGAATAACACTTCCAGAAGCCATGGCTTCTGCTTGTGTCATGAAATCTGAGGAACCAAGAAATAGCCTTAAATATTTCTCATCGAGATGTGATGAAAGAGAACGAAAACGAATAATTCCTGTATAGAAAATGGCTCCCTCAGCTTCGTTTCCGACAACTGTGGGGCGTCCGAACGATGCGCTAGTGGATACCAGAATATCTCCCTTCTTTAACTGAAAATGGCTCCATTTTCCGTTCCCGAGTTCTGGTTCAACAAAGTTGCATCCATCCAAAGTAACTTCATAACCTCCAAGACCAGAAAGACGAACGAGAGGAACCCCTGTATCAGAGAAATCCTTGGCAAGAATTCCAGGACCTTCCTGAAAATAAGCCACTTCTTGCAGAGTGGCCTCCTTCCATTCATCCACTGATAATCACCCCTTCCAGCTTCGTCTGAATCAGAGCCCCCAACTCCTCCCCTTCGGCAAGCTGCTTATTTAGTTTTTCCTTGATCGCCGCAAACCGTTCCTCAAACGGTACGTTGTCCTCCTCGGTTGGTGCTGTGCCCACATACCGCCCAGGTGTTAGCACATGGCTATGCTTACGCACCTCATCCATGCTAGCGGCTTTACAGAAGCCTTTTTCGTCTTCATAACCACCGTCCTTGTTTCGCCATGCGTGGTAGGTATCGGCGATACGCTCGATGTCGGTCTCGGCGAATTCTCGGTTACGGCGAGTAATCATCTCGCCCTGGTTTCGGGCATCGATAAAGAGGATTTCTTCTTCACGATGGCGGAAGCTGTGATTGCGCCGGTCGCGGGAGATGAACCAAAGGCAAGCAGGGATAGCGGTGTTGTAGAAGAGCTTATCCGGCAAAGCGACGATGCAATCCACCAGCTTGGCTTCGACGATTGCCTTGCGGATCTGGCCTTCGCCGCTGGAGTTCGAGGAGAGCGAGCCATTGGCCAACACCAACCCCAGAATGCCGTTGGGAGCGAGGCGGTAGATCATGTGCTGCATCCAAGCGAAGTTGGCGTTGCCGGTGGGGGGCACACCGTATTGCCAGCGCGGGTCGTCGCGCAGCAGCTCACCGGACCAGTCAGAGTCATTGAAGGGTGGGTTGGCGATGATGAACTCGGCTTTCATGTCCTTGTGTGCGTCGTTCAGGAAGCTGCCCTCGCCATTCCAGCGCACATTGGAACCGTCGATGCCGCGAATCGCCAAGTTCATGCGGCATAGGCGGTAAGTGGTCTGGTTGGATTCCTGACCATAGATGGAGATGTCGTCGATGCGCCCCTGATGGGCTTCGACCAGCTTCTCGGCCTGCACGAACATGCCACCGGAACCGCAGCAGGGATCGTAGACCCGCCCCTTGTAGGGCTCCAACAGGTTGACCAGCAGCTTGACGATACTGCCGGGGGTGTAGAACTGGCCGCCCTTCTTGCCTTCGGCGGCGGCGAACTCGCCGAGGAAGTATTCATAGACCCGGCCCAGCACGTCCTGCGCTTGCGCCTTGGCGTCGCCCAGGCCGATGGTGGCGATCAGGTCGATCAGCACACCCAGACTCGCCTTGTCCAGATTCTGACGCGCGTACTGCTTGGGCAGCACCCCTTTAAGGGTGGGGTTCTCCTTCTCGATCGCCGCCATCGCCTCATCTATATCTTTGCCGATCTCCGGCAGCTTGGCGCGGGCCTGGAGGTAGTTCCAGCGGGCGTTGGCAGGGACAAAGAAGACGTTTTCCGCCCGGTACTCGTCGGCATCCTCCGGATCGGCCCCTGCGTATTCGCCCTCCCCGGCGACCAGCTTGACGTGCAGCGCTTCGAAGGCATCGGAGATGTATTTGAGGAAGATCAGTCCGAGCACGATGTGCTTGTACTCGGCGGCATCCATATTTTTGCGCAGCTTGTCGGCGCTTTTCCACAGGGTTTTTTCCAGGGGTTCTTGCACTTTGGGCTTGTTGGCGGTTTGTGCCATGGGTTCTGTATTCCTTGCCGGTTAGCGAGTGGTGCTTTCCTCTTCCAGGGTGACACCGGCGCGGCGGCAATAGTCGCGGATCATCACCTCGATCATGTTGGCCAAGCTGCGCCGTTCCTTTTCAGCAACGGCCCGTAGTCCCTCCTTTACCCCCGGGTGGATGCGAACGGTCAGGGTCGTCGATTTGGTCTCTGCCATTAGATAACCTCAGCCCCAACGTGGCTTTCGAATGTACTTTGAATATACTAACAGGATTACCCGGAACAGGGAACGTAAACATGGCCAGCCAATACCAACACCGCCAGTTCTTCCGCCGGGTGCCAAACACCCTGTTAGCCCAATACTTCGAGTCCAGGAATACCGACCTGGGCGTGGATTTCGGGAAACTGAAAGAGGCAGAGGTGGGGCCCATCTTCGAGGCGTTCACCGCCCTGCCAGAAGGGCGGCAGGCGGACATGGAGGTGGATTTTCAGGATATCAACGCCTTGGCTACTGACGGGGGCATCGAGGCGCTACGCAACGAGGCGGCATTCTACGAAGACCAGACCTTCCCGGAAGCGATCTCGGCCAGCGACGGCTACCACGCCAAGGCGACGTGGGCCTTTCTTCACACACCGAAATACTGGAAGGGCGCATCCGCCTTACTCCATGCCGATACAATTTCGGGCCGCTTCTGGAAGAAGCGTACCGACCTGCCGAAGGTGCCGCCCCAGATAGACGAAGAAGGCATCGGCCAGCTGGCCAACGCCATCAGCCACTACTTCAACAAGACCGAAGGCCGGGGGCGCAACTGCACGGTGGAGCCCTACCGCAAGGTGGAGACCGGGAAGGAATATTTCTTTGCCTACCCCGAGGACTACGGCCAGTCCGGTGTCGAGTGGGAGCGTAACAGCCTCACCACCCGTTCGCGGCATCCGGCCTTCGAGATCATCTTCGTCTATTGCGAGGCGGAAGGCTCGCTCGACATCTACGCGCCGAAAAACACCAAGGCGGTGCCGGAGCTGCAAAAGATCTTCGCCAAGAGCATCCTGAAACTGGATACCCTGGTCGATGGCACGATCGACAAACGGGTCTATGACCTCGATCCGCTGGCCGACCCCAATTTTGAATTTCAGTTTTCACAGGGCTCCAGGATCAACGCTGCCATCGTTACCAAAATTCGGTTGACGCTCAAGCACGGCTCCCGAAAGCGCATCACGCTGGAAGCCGACACTCAGCATAATTCCATGGCGGTTTACGATCTACTCAAGGATCTCGATCCACCGCCCTACTACGTTACTCAGGTCAGCATAAAGGTGGTATTTGACTCCGAACCGAGGAAACGCGCCGGAAGCAAAACCTTCAGCGTCACCTACCCCAACTTCTGCAATCTCACCCATGAGGGGCGGGATAACATCCTCCGGAAAATGCTGATAGCCTCCGGCATCGAGCCCCAAGCGCCGAAGGATGAAACGATACATGACGTTAAATGATGCTCTGTTGTCGTTTCTGGAAGCGATCGGGGCGGCCAACGAGGCCCACCTTGTAGGCTGGGATACCGTACAGCGATGGCCGGTTGGCACCCTGGATAGGATACTGGAAACAGGCATTCTTGCAGCGACAAATCCTGCACAGACGGTTGAGTGCCAAGGGTGCGAGAACCACTGCTTCATGGAGGTTCGTCACCATCCAACTGTTGAAGGTAAACGACCAATCCGCGCCTTCGTTGTTTGCGATGATCCGGAAATGCAGGACCAAATGGGTCGCATACCAATCCCATCCGAACGGTTACGGCAATGGAAGGCGACAGCGCTTCAACTCGCCAAAGTCGTAGCTGCCCTACTTGCCATCGAGAGCAAAGCCGAGGATCGACACGGCCAAACCAATATCCGCATCGGCATGATCAAGGGCAAGAAAGGAAGGCGCTGGCTTTCATTGAACAAGTCGCCCTTGACACTGGAGATCAATGACCATCGATTGCCCCTGGAAGAGGTATTGTTCTTTGAGGATGAAGCACTCTGCATCGACCGGCTACGCGTTGAGCAACTGATCGACAAGACCCCCAGCAGTGCCGGGAAAAAGTACAAACCTTTAACGGAGCGGCGGGAAACCGGAAAGCGGAAGACCGAGGCCATGTACGAAGACTGGCAGGAAGCTTACCGCAGTCTGCGCCGTAAACACCCCGATACCATGCAACACTCTGACAGCTGGATAGCTAAGCAGATCGCCAAGAGGGAAATTTCCCAGGGACGGGCCTCCGAAACCATCCGCAAGCACATGAAACCGTAAAAAGTTGGGCGGAATTTTTTCGCCCAACTCACCCGCCTGCAACCCGCTGATTCCTCGTGTTCCTGCCACGATCTTTCGTGCGCGAGGTACATACCCAGAATCACACGTGGATTCATAGCCAACTGTTTTGAAGCCACTTTCTCCCCACCGCATTTGGCATTGGCGGGCGTTTTATCGCCCAAATCGCCCACCTACCTTGCTTCTCGACCGTTCCTAAATCGTTTAGCGAGGTTTGAAGATGACACACAACATGCTGCGGCTTCCCGCCGTCAAGGCTCGCACCGGTTTGTCCCGTTCCACCATCTACCTGCGTATATCGGACGGCAGCTTCCCCAAGCCCGTCTCTCTCGGCGGCCGTGCCGTCGGCTGGATCGAAGCAGAGGTGAATGACTGGCTGAACCAGCAGATCGAGGGTAGCCGCAATGCCCAAGTCAAGGCAAAGAGGGGGCGGTAATGCAGCAACCCGCAAAATCGGAAGAGGATATGCCCATGACCGCAAAGACAGAAAACCCGATTCAACCCGCAAGCGGCATTGACCTCAGCGCGGTCCGGTTGTCGCAGGACTACGGCAGCATGACCAAAACCGCCAAGCTCCTGATCCATGTCCCGGTGAAAAGGCCACCCAAGCATCAGTTTTTCCAGGTCCATCCGGACCCGGAGTACCGCCTGGAGGCGATGATCATCGACCTCGACGGCGATGAGACCTATCTGTTGCACCCGGCCGTGGCCGGCCTGTTCCCAGACCTCGCACGACCGGTCCGCCTGCATTTGTACGTAACGCGCACCAACGCCATTGGACTCTGGCCGGTGAAGCTGCCGGCAGACGAGGGAAAAACCAATCCCTGGCACCACAGTGCGGCCGAAGCTGCGGAGATAGCCACGAGTCGCTGGATCAGACTGGTCGCCAACCGCGCCATGGGCTGTTACGACGTCATCGCGGCCGAGGGGATGATCGTCGAACCCAAGTGGCCCGAGAAGACCATGAGCGAGTTAGTCAACAAGGCCTTTGCGGAACGGTATGTGGGTAACGAGGAACATCCTCTGGTCAAAGAACTGCTAGGCATCGGCTGATGCTGGGTAATCTGCCGTACAAGGCCATCTGGGCTGTGGATTTTGAGTTCCACCCAGACGGTAACCCAGGTGGGAAGCAGGTCCCGGTCTGCATGGTGGCCAGGGAACTGCGCTCCGGGCAAGTCTTGCGTTACGGGAAGAACGCACTCCGGGCTAGGCGCTGGCCACCCTTCGATGTCGGGCCGCACGTGCTCTACGTGGCCTACCTGGCCTCGGCAGAGCTGCATTGCCACCTGGCGCTCGGCTGGCCCCTGCCGAGCAACGTGATCGACTGCTTCGCCGAGTTCCGGACCTTGACCAATGGTTTGGCGTTACCGAGAGGCCGCGGATTACTCGGTGCCTTGACTTGGTTCGGTCTCGACGGCATGGCGGTCGGGGAAAAGTCCGCGTGGCGCGAGCTCATCCTGTCCGGTGGCCCGTGGTCGTCCAAGGAACAACTCGGTATCCTCGACTACTGCCAGACGGATGTAGACGCGCTGGATAAACTCCTGCCCCGTCTGGTGCACGCGCTTTCCAACCGTCCTCACTGGCTGGCGCATGCGCTGCTGCGAGGCCGTTACATGTGTGCCGTGGCCGCCATGGAGTATCGCGGCACCCCCATCGATACGGCAACCTATGACCGGTTGGTCGAGGCTTGGGAGCCACTCAAGACGAGGCTAATCGCCCATGTCTCACAGGAGTTCCCGGTTTTCAAGGGCACCACCTTCAAGCTGGACCGTTTCGAGGAGCTGCTGGCCAAAAGGGAGGTGGCCTGGCCCAGGACCGACACAGGCAGACTCGCGCTGGATGAGGATACTTTTCGGGAGCAAGTCCGCGCCTATCCCTGGCTGGCCCCGATCCGGGAAGTTCGGGACAACCTGAGCAAACTGCGTCTGTCATCGCTGACTGTCGGACCGGACGGCAGAAACCGTACCTTGCTGGGCGTGTTTGGTTCCAAGACTGGCCGTAACCAGCCCAGCAATGCCAAGTTCATCTTCGGTCCCTCTGCCTGGCTACGCAGCCTGGTCAAGCCTGAATCCGGCATGGGGCTGGCCTACATAGACTTCGGTAGCCAGGAGGTGGCTATCGCCGCCAAACTGTCGGGCGACAAGGGCATGATGGCGGGCTGTTCCAGTGGCGATCCCTATCTCGACTTCGCCATCCGTGCCGGCATGGCACCGGCCAGCGCGACCAAGGCCACCCATGGCACGGTGCGCGACCAGTGCAAGGCGGTGGTGCTCGGGGTCCAGTACGGCATGCGGGAAAAGACCCTGGCCAACCGTATCGGCGTACCCCAATTCCGTGGCAGGCAGCTCCTCAAGGCGCACCAGGAGACCTACCCGCAGTACTGGAGCTGGATTGAGGGCGTGAGCAATTTCGCCGCCCTGAACGGTTACTTGGACACTGTATTTGGCTGGCGTTTTCAGCTCGATGGCGATACCCGGCCGACCACCATTCAGAATTTCCTGTGCCAGGCCAACGGTGCCGAGATGCTGCGCCTGGCCTGCTCAATAGCCTACGAAGCGGGCCTGGCGATATGCGCGCCGGTGCACGACGCCATCCTCATGGAGGCACCACTCGAAACCCTGGAACGCGATGTCGCCCGGCTGCGGGAGATCATGACCGAAGCCGGGCGCATCGTGTTGGATAGCTTTCCGGTGCGCACCGATGCTAAGGTTATCTGCTGCCCGGATCGCTATATGGACGCGCGCGGGGTGGCTATGTGGCGCATGGTCAATGACTTGCTCGACCAGCAGGATTCCGGAAAAGCGCAGTGCGGTTGATCCACCCCGACACACACGCCGCATACCCCGACACGCGTGTCGCCCAACCCCGACATCCACGTCGCCCCGTCCCTATTATTCCTTGGTTATTACTATTGTTCTTACTTCTTATATAACAGATAGCCAGAAGATACGGATAGACGGAAGCCATGGCCAATGAAGTCATCGTCCTGACCGAGACCAAGAAACGAATACTCGCCCAACGAAAGCGTCGGGCGGTAGCGCCGGAGAAAGTCTATTCCCTGGATACCCTGTCATCCAGCGCCGAGATACTGGCCAGTTGTGGCGGCCAGGCTGCGCTGGCGTTCAGGGCAATTATCGGTAGCTACTGGATCAGTAAGCCGGAACACAGGAAGCAGGGATTTAAGCTTCATCCTGCATTTACCGCGGCAATCAATTTACCGGGCAGGCAATTACAACGTGCGACTCAGGTACTGGAAAAGGCGGGGTACATCGAGCGGGAAATCCTCCCGGGCCACAAGGCGCGTATTCGACTTACCGAGAAGGGCGAACGGGCATTAGCCCTGCCTCGCTCCGAGGGACCGCCGCTCAAGCGCTCCTCCCCCAATCTTGAACCCAGGTCTACGAGCCTGCGACAAAGCAATTCCTGAATCCTGCCAGTTCCTCTTTATTACAGGCACTTACATAGATAACAGGCCCATACTTGCTATAATGAAGTCGAGATGTTCCAAATGATTTCGGTAAATCATGACGACAGAAAAGCAGGTTCGTGCAAACCGACAAAACGCCCGGAAATCCACGGGGCCGACCAGCATCGCAGGCAAGCTCAAGGTCAGCGGCAACCGGATCACCCACGGCATTCTGTCCAACAAGCTGTTACTGGCGGGCGAAGCCCAGGAAGACTACCAGGCCCTGCTGGACGATCTGCAGCAACAACTTCGCCCCGTGGGTCCCTTGGAACTGAGTCTGGTAGAGAAGATCGCACTCACCCTGTGGCGACAGCGCCGCCTGGTCCACGCCGAGACGGCCACCATCGAATTGGCAACCAACCCCAGACGAATTGCCAGCGAAGTCGAGTCCGGCATGGGCTTTTCCGGTTATGGCGATGAAACGATCCGCCCGGAAGATCTCCAGCCCTCGGATCGGAAACAGGCCGAGCAATTAAAGTGGTGCCAGGCCTTGATCGCCGAGTACCACCAATCCGATGCGCTCGGCCTGGATGATCTGGGTAAAAAAGCTCCGATGATCCATGCTCAACTGGTCACGGACGCGAAGGCCGACAACAAGACAATTCCCGAGTACCTGTCGGACACTACCCTGGAAGACTACGCCGTCGATCTGGTCCACTGGTGTCACCAAGAAATCGCCAAGTTGGAGAAGCAGCAAGCACGCTACCCCGCCCTGGCAGCCCTAGCCATCACCGCACGGGAGATGTTGCGCGTACCCTGGCAGAAACTCGATGTGCTGGCTAAATACCAGACCACCCTCGATAACCAACTCTACAAGGCCGTCAAAGCGCTCAGGGACGCGCAAGCGTGGCGAATAAAGTCAATTGAAGCCATGCCTTTGGATGAAGAAAGCCCCGCAGCAGATGCGGCCTGAGTGGGTTTGAATGGGAGGATTGCGTACCGGCCCTGCCGCGTCGTTTTCAGGTGCGCTTGGAAGCATTTGGAGCCGAACATGGGCGGCATGGGTAGTGGGCGACACTGGCACGGGGGTGCGAAAGACACCACAGACGATTACCGCTCCATCGACGTGCGGCGTTGGCAACGGGATGACTTGCTCGCGCCGCATCAAGCGTTCGGCTGGCAGTGGTCACGCCACGGCGAGGTGATGGCCTCCATCCGCGTGCGAACCGAACCGGGCCAGGTGATCCTGACCTACCGCCACCGAAGCGGCGGCGAAGACTGGAACGACAAAAGCTATCCCGTTTATCTCGACTGGACCGCCTGCGGCCTTGGTGGGCAACGGCCCTGGTTTCTTTGCCCTGCCCGTGGTTGTGGCCGCCGGGTGGCGATCCTCTATGGTGGCAGTGTTTTCGCCTGTCGCCACTGCTACCGGTTGGCCTATCCCAGCCAGCGAGAACCCTACGACGACAGGGCGGCACGGCGGGCTGACAGAATTCGCGACAAGCTGGGATGGGAGCCCGGTATCCTCAACGGAAACGGCTGCAAGCCCAAGGGGATGCATTGGAAGACCTTCGAGCGGCTGATCGCCCAACATGATGCCTTCGTGCAAATTTCACTAGCCGGTGTGGCGGCGCGGCTGAACCTGCCGGGGGAATTATTGGACGATTGGATTTGAAGGAAATGAGTGCCCGCAACAAGCAGTCAAAGGGGGGCTAATCGGGGGACTTATTTTTTGATTTATATTTTAACTGTTTGATTATTATGAAATTTGTATCGTTAATTGGCGGAGAGGGTGGGATTCGAACCCACGGAAGACTGACGCCTTCACTTGATTTCGAGTCAAGCCCGTTCAACCGCTCCGGCACCCCTCCGAGTCACTGCGTCCCCAGGGACTGTTGACATTTAGTGTTATTTCGAGCACAGCGAAAAATCCTGTACCCAGACAATACCGTTCACTTCGTATATCGGCTGTTGAACCAGAATCAAGCCGCACGATAATCTGAAAATCAAATGGTCAGCCAAGGGACCGCTACGCGGACCTTCTAAAGGTTAACAGTCCCTAGTACCCCGTTTCATCAAAACTTGCTGTTAAAACCATCCCTGTCATCCCGAGCGTAACGAGGGATCTTCGGCTTGGCAAAAGCCCTCAGCACCCAAGATCCCTCCTTCGTCGGGACAAGGATTTCTCGCTACGCTCGAAATGACAACCAGCAAAATTCGATGAAATGGTCTACTAGGGGGCGTTCTCAACTAAGCCAAATCCACGTATCGCAGGTACCCCGCCTACCGGAACGCGAGTATTCCGCCTACGGGTGCAGGCGAGACGCCTGCGCTACGTTCCTGGTTTTTGCGATGAACCGGCTTAATTGAGAACGTCCCCTAGTTGCGGCGATAACCGCAGCGGATAGAGAATTATAACCGGATCTGCGGATAAAATACTGGGATTCTGAATGAAGGATACTAGAGGCTGTTGACATCCATCGTTCACGGTCCGATTGTAGCCCTTTTCCGCGCTGACTAGGTCGCGGCTCGTCACAATAGGCCTGCTATTCCTTCCTCGCCGCACCCGCAGGGAGCCCCCCAAACACGCCCGAGCGTTACCGCGCTGGGCAATTCGAGTGAGGGCATTCCCGGCGCGCGGTGCCTTGCCGGGGCGCGTTTGCGAGGGCTCTGAGAGTGAAAAATAAGGTGAAACGGGGTACCAGAGTAAGCTACGAAGCCTACGAACGGAAATTCTCCCGTATCGCCGAGCAGACGCTGTTCGGTCACCTGCCGCCTGAGCAGCGCGATTTTCTACGCCGACAAGCCTTAGATTACCGCTTCTCACAACAGGAGCTGCGTCAGATCAGCGAGATCGGCGTCGATCTGGAGATGTGGGACGGGCCTTCGCTCTCAGCGGTCTGGCCCGCAGCACCCAAGGCAGATCTGGCACCGAAGGAGCGACGCGCATTGGTTGTCGGTGCTCTGCGTCGGCACCTGGAACGCCTGCGTCTGACCCCGAGGCAATACGACACGCCCGTTGCAACCCTCAGGCCGGGAGGATACCGGATCCGGGTGCGCGACCGGGAGCGCAGGCACCTCGGATTGGGTCGCTGCCCCGTGGCCTCGGAGCGGACCCGTTGCTGCAATCTGCTGACGCTCGATGCGGTGGAAAACTGCGGATTCGGCTGCAGCTATTGCAGCGTCCGGCCCTTTTATCACGATGACGAAATTCACTTCGACAGCCGGTTCGCCGGGCGGTTGGAAGCTCTGCAGCTCGATCCCGACCAGACCTATCACATCGGGACGGGACAGTCGTCCGATTCGCTGATGTGGGGCAACCGCTTCGGGGTGCTCGATGCCCTGACGGAATTTGCCCAGCGCCACCCGAATGTCATCCTGGAGCTGAAGACCAAATCCAAGCACGTCGCTTATCTGTTGCGGAATCCGATTCCCCGGAATCTCATCTGCACCTGGTCGCTCAATTCGCAGTGCATCATCGAGCATGAAGAGCCGCGGACTGCCCGCCTCGATGAGCGTCTGAACTCCGCCCGGCGCGTGGCCGACCGGGGGATCCTGGTCGGCTTTCATTTTCACCCCATGATCTATTACGCCGATTGGATGGCGGAGTACTCGGAGCTCTTGTCCCAGGTCGAGCAGGGGTTCGATCCATCCGAGGTGGCGCTGGTCTCGTTCGGCACCCTGACCTTCACTAAATCCGTCATCCGCCGCATCCGCACCGGCGGATTTAAGACCCGAATCCTGCGCATGCCCCTGACCGAGAGAGACGGTAAGCTGTCCTATCCCGACGCGATCAAGCTCCGGTTATTCTCCCATGCCTACCGCGGCTTGGCTGCCTGGCATGACCGGGTGTTCTTCTATCTGTGCATGGAGAACCCGCGCCTGTGGCATCCGGTGTTCGGTTTTGAATATTCTTCCAACCGGGCGTTCGAGACGGCGATGAAATTGAGTTATTTCGCCAAGATCCGCGGCCATACGCACCCCTGATCACCTTCTCCGCATTTCTGGAGGGTGTATAGGAAAATCCGCCTTCCCTCTTTAAAACAAGGAAAAACCGGAATTCTTTTTTGCCGCGAATAAACGCAAATGGATGCAAATCGAATCGGTTCCAATTTGCGTTTATTCGCGTTCATTTGCGGCTAAAAAAGCATTCCTTCCACAACCACAGAGAGCTTTCCGTGACCACCTCTTCCGCGTCCTCAGCGCCTCCGCGACTCGGATGTCAGGTTCGCCGCGAGGTGTTGAAAGTTCTTCAGGCGCTCCGGGTACACCCTTCCCTCCAGCAGGGCCTGTTTCACTGCACATCCCGGCTCCTGGGCGTGGCGACAGTCGTTGAACCGGCATTGCCCGAGGAGGGGTGCCAATTCTCGAAATCCCAGCTGCAGCTGCGACCGTCCGATGGCCCCGAGGCGAAAGCTGCGCACCCCCGGCGAGTCGACGAGACGACCACCCTGGGGCAAGCGGTAGCAGGTCGCCGTGGATGTGGTGTGCCGGCCCAGACCCGTGGCCTCGGACAGGCACCCAATCTGCACCTGTCGGTCCGGTAGCAGGAGCTTGGTCAGGGACGATTTGCCGGCACCCGACTGGCCTACCAAGATACTGGTTTCGCCGGAGAATCGGCGTGCCAACGGGGCAAGATCGCGATCGTCCTTGAGACTGATCCAGGCCGACGGGTAACCGAGGTCCCGGTAGTGTACGAACCGCGCCTGGAACTCCACCAAGGCCTCGGTGTCGAGCAGATCCACCTTGTTAAACAGGATCACGGACCTAACCCCCATCAGCTCCGCAGCCACCAGATACTGGTCGAGCAGATACTCGCTTGGGCTCGGGTACGGCGCCAGCAGGATCACCAGCTGGGTCAGGTTGGCGGCCAGGGGCTTATCCCGACCACTGTAATCCGGGCGGCTCAGGACAGTATGCCGGTCCAGGAGTGCGGATACCACACCCTGGTCCGCCCCCGTGGGCTGCCAGATGACGCGGTCCCCGCACACCGGGTGGCCGATGTTTTTCCTGACCAGGCACTGGTAGATTCGGTTGTCAGCATCCTCCACGGCAAGCCTGGCACCGTGGCGGACTACCACCAGACCTTCCCGAGTCGGCGTCTCGTCGGCGTCGGAAACCAAGTGCCAAGCATGCTCGGCGAGGCGTTGGCGGCGGCGTTCCTGGCGCTTTCGGATGCGCTCGACTTGGTGCCCGGAGAGTCGCCGCCGTAGCATGGTCAGCGTCTGAAGTGGTAAAAACGGTTGTTTAGATACCGGGTTACTGCGGAAATTTCTTCATTGGACCAACGCCCCTTGACTACCGTCTCACAACGTCGGACCTGGCTCTCAAGGGCGGGAAAGGATTCGACCTTACGCTTCTTTCCGGTGTACATCTCGGTGCCGTGGCAGGCGAAGCAGTGTTTATCGTGAAGGGTCCGGGCCCTGCTGTCGTCCGCTGCAAGGCTCCGGGTTGCACCGGTGGCGGCGAGCAGGTCGTAGGCGAGGACGGTAAGGACGCGCATATTCATAAGGGCTTCTCCACAGATACGGTGGCTCAATTGTAGGCAAAAGAACGCCGCGCGCCCAGTCGAGCGGTCACGCAGGCGACTTGCGACGGCGGTTCGGGGTAAACTCGCCGCACCACTGGCTTTTGGTTACCGGCGATGCCCCCGAGCGAAAACAACCTGGTGTGGATGGATCTGGAAATGACGGGCCTGGATCCGTTCCGCGATCAGATTATTGAGATTGCCACCATCATCACTGACGATCGGTTGGAGATCATGGCCAAGGGTCCGGTGCTCGCCATCCACCAACCCGAGCATGTGCTGGCCGGAATGGATGCCTGGAACCGAGGGCATCACGGCAGCTCAGGCCTGCTCGCGCGGGTACGGACCAGCGCCTACGACGAGCAACGGGCGGAGACCGAGACCCTGGCCTTCCTGGAACGGCACGTCCCGGCCACGAAATCGCCGCTGTGCGGCAACAGCATCTGCCAGGATCGCCGCTTCCTCGCACGCTGTATGCCACGCCTGGAGGCCTACTTCCATTATCGCAATCTGGACGTCAGCAGTCTCAAGATCCTGGCCCAGCGCTGGGCGCCCCAGGTGGTGGAATCTTTCCCCAAGGCAGGTACTCACCTGGCCCTGGAGGATATCAAAGAATCCATCGCAGAGCTGCGCCACTACCGGGAACACTTGCTGCGGGTTTGACGTCGGAGGGCCCAGGCAACGTGCTCGCGCACCAAGGGATGGGGATGATCGAGGCGGGCCCGCAGCGCAGACACGACGGGCGCGGAGCAGGGGCCGTTGCCGAGTGCCACCGCCAAGTTGCGCAGCCAGGTCCAATGCCCGATCCGGCGGATGGCCGAGCCCTCGGTGCGTTCTAGAAACTCGGATTCGCTCCAGGAGAAAAGCTCCAGCAGGGTGGCGCGGTCGAGCCCCCGACGGGGCATGAAATCGGGCTCCGCGCAGGGCTGGGCGAAGTGGTTCCAGGGACAGACCAGCTGGCAGTCGTCACAACCGTAGATACGGTTTCCCAGCAGCGGGCGCAGTGCCAGGGGGATACTACCCCTGTGCTCGATGGTAAGGTAGGAGATGCACCGTCGTGCATCCAGCACATAGGGAGCGACGATGGCCCGGGTCGGGCAAGCGTCCATACAGGCCCGGCAAGTCCCGCAATGCTCCGGGATCGGTGGGTCCGGGGGCAGCGGCAAATCGGCGTAAATCTCGCCCAGGAAAAACCAGGAGCCGGCCTTGGCGTTGACCAGGTTGGTGTGCTTGCCGATCCAGCCCAGTCCCGCCTTCTCGGCCAGAGGCTTCTCCAACACGGGCGCGGAATCCACGAACACCCGGCAGCCGCAATCACTGACCGTGCCGCGAATACGCTCGGCCAAGCGCCGCAGGCGGTAGCGGAGCACCTTGTGATAGTCCCGTCCCAGGGCATAGCGGGAGACGAAAGCGGCGGTCGGGTCCCCGATCACTGCCCATGTGCATTTCCCGGCCTCGGGTAGGTAATCCATCCGCGCCGAGATGACCCGTAAGGTACCGGGGACCAGCTCCGCGGGTCTGGTACGCCTGGTGCCGTGGCGCGCCATGTAGTCCATTCCGCCGTGCCGACCTTGGCGCAGCCAAGCCGCATGACGCTGCTCCGCGAGTCCAAGATCGGTGTCAGCGATGCCCACCTGCTGGAAGCCGAGCTCGCGCCCCCAGTCCTTGATATCACGTGCCAATGACACGTAATCGCGTGCTGTAAGATCGTGACTCACTTCGCGTTTTTGCGGAAAGTGAGAAATGCACGATCTATCCTTATTCGGCAGGTGTAGTTGTGAGGGCACCGCTTCCCGGTTTATGGGCGAGAAGATAGCTCGAAACGCATCTTGCGATTACCAATAGGTCGGTACCTTTTCAATAGGCCTTTTATGCCTCTGACTGGTGTACTCTTTCTTCCCGCAATACCATCTACTATCTTCAATATCTCTTCATTCGAAGCCTCGGGAGAAATAATTCTGGCTATGGGAGATCGCCTACCGCATTCCGTACTCCGTACTCCCTCGCGGCAAAAACGAATTTCCGAATCGTCCGTAAGTGGGTACCAGAATCTTCTGGCGAAAATCATCTGAGATTGCCAATATCAGGATATGGGTTATCTTAAGCTCCTTTTCCACACTTTTGAGTAGTCTGTAAAGATGCTCCACACCTGTTCCGCTTGCGCCCAAATTATAGATCTCAGTATTATCGGCTTGCATGTCTTTACGTAACGCCGGAACCCATGGCTTCCCACCGTGGAAACCTGCCGTAAAAGAGCCCCCCCACAAATGCATAGGGTCTAGATAACTTTAGCATCCGCACCTGCATGCTAAGGCTATGTTATGCAAGGAAAAAACAGGTATTTTAGACGTTCATGCCTTTCCGAAGCCAAATTCAGAGTGAGTATACGCTCTTTTGCGCTTGATTTACCGGCCTCGAAAATCGCTGAGTTGAGTGATGTAAGCCGCCCTACGATTAACAAGCTGCTCTTGAAGTTACGAATTAGAGTCGTCCAGGTTTGTGACGCTTCATCGCCCCTCTCTGGCGAGGTTGAAGTCGATGAATCCTGTTTTGGTGCGCGCCGTGTCCGTGGGAAGAAGGGTCGTGGAGCAGGAGGTAAAACGATTGTCTTCTGGGGTAGTGGTGATTTTCGAAGTGATATCTAGCCAACAATCGGAAATAATTCGGTATTATAGGGGTGTATGAAGAGTTTTAAACAAATCTCATGCATTTTAACACATTTGGAAAAAGACAACGTCTTAC
>Ga0209561_1000118_pt1 | contig 24597 bp, 28 predicted proteins | sample WorMettrBAHAMAS2_FD_187393 | JGI IMG/M metagenome (GOLD analysis project Ga0209561, IMG submission 187393) | Marine gutless worms symbiont microbial communities from Max Planck institute for Marine Microbiology, Germany - Inanidrilus... | ecosystem: Host-associated > Annelida > Digestive system... | reverse complement strand
AAGTCGTAGAAGAACTTGCCCTGGTCGTCCGACAACCGCCCCATCATCGTTCCGCCCTCCACCGAATCACTCGGGAAACGGAATCACGATCTCAGAAACCGATCAACAGGGGTTTATCAACAGTATCCCTCGATCGCGTCCTTTTCCAATCTGCCCTCGTTTGGCCTGCTCGGTGACGTCATCCCGGATTTCAACGGCGACTGCGCGACGGTTTCGCCGAAGGCGCTCAAGCGGGTCAACTGGACCCGGGTGCCGCAGATCAACATGCGGGTGCGCAACGACGAGTTCGAGCCGATGATCATCCAGATGACTCAGGGCTGGCCCTACGTCTTCCGCATCCGCAACCGCGACGACCGCTCGCATACCATCAACGCCAAGAAGTTCTTCCAGAACATGGCCGTGATCCGCATAACGGTGGCCGGCGAGCGCCAGGGCGAGACCTGCATCGCGTCCTTGGATATCCCGCCGCGGGCGACGGCCGAGATCCACCTCGTCGCCGCCGTCGACGGCCACTACGAATTCCACGACAACTGGCTTCCGGCGCCGACCCTGTTGTCCGGCGGCGCCGACGGCGTGGTCATTGTCGAAGAGCGCCACAAGGCGCGGACCCAATAGCGCCGCCGGGTGCGGACCCGGTAGCGGCTCGATACCGCTCGGCGATGGATGATGTTGGACTCAACGGAAGGCGCTGATATAGTCCCGGCGGGAGGCTGGCGGCGGACAGGTTCCTCGCCAACCCGGTCAGGTCCGGAAGGAAGCAGCCGTAACGAGTTTCGACCTGGGTCGTTCGCCAGTCTCCCACCCGTTTCCGTTTCATCCGAAATATCCCGGCGCATGAGCGATACCGAAACCGAAGACCCGACCGACGTCTCCATCGACGTCTCCGGGAACCCGGATTCGGTTGGCTACCGCGTCCTCGCCCGCAAGTACCGGCCGATGGCCTTCTCCGGTCTCATCGGCCAGGACGTCCTGGTCCGCACCCTGACCAACGCCTTCCGTGTGAGCCGCATCGCCCATGCCTTCATCCTGACCGGCGTGCGCGGCGTCGGTAAGACGACCACGGCTCGGATCATCGCCCGCGCCCTCAACTGCATCGGACCCGACGGCAGCGGCGAGCCGACGACCGAGCCCTGCGGTCAGTGCGAACACTGCCAGGCCATCTCCCAGGACCGCCACGTCGATGTCCTCGAGATGGATGCCGCCAGCCGCACCGGCGTCGACGACATTCGCGAGCTGATCGAGGGCGTGCGCTACCGGCCGACCTCGGCCCGCTACAAGGTCTACATCATCGACGAAGTCCACATGCTCTCGAAGAACGCCTTCAGCGCGCTCTTGAAGACCCTGGAGGAACCACCCGAGCATGTTAAGTTCATCTTCGCGACGACCGAGATCCGCAAGGTGCCGGTGACGGTCTTGAGCCGCTGCCAGCGTTTCGACCTCAACCGGGTCGATGCGGAAACGCTGGCCGGACACTTCACGAAGATCGCCGCCAACGAGGGTGCAGCCGTATCCGATGCAGCCATTCAGCTGATCGCCCGGGCTGCCGACGGTTCGGTGCGCGACGGCTTGAGTCTGCTCGATCAGGCCATATCCCAGGCGACCGGCGAAGTCACGGAAGAGGCGGTCCGCGACATGCTCGGCCTTGCCGACCGCTCACAGACCTTCATGCTGTTGGAGGCGGCCTTAGCCGGTGACATCGCCCAGGCCCTGAAGCTGCTCGAACAGCAGTACCGGGACGGGGCCGACCCGGTGGCCCTGTTCGAGGATATGCTCGAGATCACCCACTTCCTGACCCGCATCAAGGTGGTGCCGGAGACCGCCGAAGGCGCCCATGTCCCGGAGATCGAGCGGACCCGGGGCAAGGACATGGCGGCCCGGTTGCCCATGGCGGCGCTGGCCCGCGGCTGGCAGATGCTGCTCAAGGGACTGCAGGAGATCAGATATGCGCCGTCGCCCAAGCAGGCGGCGGAGATGGCGGTCATCCGCCTCGGCTATACGTCCGGCCTGCCGACGCCGGACGAGGCCCTGCGCTCCCTGAGGAACGAAGAGACCGGCGGGACCGGCGGCGGGCAACCGGCGGCCCCGGCGTCACCGCCACCGTCATCGACGACGCCATCGCCGTCGGCTCAAGGAACGGTGCCGGAGGCGGCCCATGGGGTCACGGCGACGGCCGTCGAGGCCGTATCCGCCGAACCCCTGGTTGCCGAACCGGCGGTTGAGGAGAGCCCGATCTCCGCCGTCGAGCCCGAAACGGTTGTGCCGGTCCTGCCCAAGGTCCCGTCCTTCGAGGACGTTCTGGCCCTTGCCGACGAGCACCGCGAGGGCATGCTGCGCACCCATCTGGTCGCCGACGTCAGACTGGTGCGCTTCGAGCCCGGGCACATCGAGTTCAACCCGGGGCCGGGGGCGCCGCGCGACCTGGCCGGGCGCCTGACGGCATTTCTCAATGACCACACGGATATCCGCTGGGTGGTCACCGTATCCAACGAGGAAGGCACCGAGACCCTGCACGAGCGCCGGCAGGCGGCGGAAGCGGAATTGAAGGCGGAAGCGGCCGAACTGCCCTTGGTCAAGGCGGTCCTGGAGACCTTCCCCGATGCCTCGATCGAAGCGGTCGAGAAGGCACCGGTCGACGACGACGCGAACGGCGCCTGACGGGCATGTACGAACTCCATTACTTCCCGGGCAATGCCAGCTTCGCGCCGCATGTCCTCTTGCGCGAAAGCGGCGCCCCTTTCGAGCTACGCCTCGTCGACCGCGCCACCAACGCCAACAAGGCGCCCGAATACCTGAAGCTGAACCTGGCCGGGCGCATCCCGACACTGGTCGCCGGCGATCTGGTGCTATTCGAATCGGCCGCCATCTGCCTCCACCTCTGCGACAGCCACCCCGGTACCTTCCTGGCCCCACCGCTCGGCACCACGGACCGGGCGCATTTCTACAAGTGGCTCATGTTCCTGACCAACACGATCCAGAGCGAGCTTCTGATGTACCACTACTCGGAGCGCTACACGAAGGACGCCGACGGTATCGGCGCCATCAAGTTCGCCATGGACCAGCGCCTGACCGGATGGTTCCGCCTCGTCGCCGACAACATGGGCGACGGGCCCTATCTCCTGGGCAATTAGTTCAGCGCCGTCGATGTCTATCTCACCATGGTCGCGCGCTGGGGGCGGTTTCTCTCCGAGAAACCCGGGTCCCTGCCGAAACTGGGCCGCATCTTCGATCTGGTTCTGGAGCGGACTTCGGTGCAAGCTGCCATCGAACGCGAAGGGATCGAGGGGCCGTTCCTCGGTTAGAACGCGGTTGGCGTGCGGCGGTTGATGTGCGCGACTAGGGAGCGCACGCCATAGCCCGAGGGTCTTCCATTCGGTCGATGCCCTTGTCCATCATGCATTTGATGATCGGGAGTAAGGTGAATCCTTTTCCCTCGCCCCGTTCGATAGCGGTTCGAAGGTGGCGGTAAGCGCCATCCAGGTCTTGCTGCAAAAACAGATTCTGTGCCAAGGCCGCGTGCGCGTCGCGGGCTTTGGGGTTCAATTCCAATGCCCGTCGAAACGAGGTGGTCGATCGTTCGAGGGCGTCGGAAGCCTTTTGCGCATTCCCGCTTCTCCGTTCGAACCCGAAGAGCTGACTGAGAAAGCGTCCATAGTCCACGTGCAGATCGGAATCATCGGCTAACAATTCTAATGCTCTCTGGAAAAGCGCGTCGGTTTGAACAAAATCCCGATCGCGGTCACCTACGACAGCGGCCATTCCCCAATAAGACGCCCCGTTTTCTGGGTCGAGGAGCCAGGCTTGGTTGAAACGTTTGATGGCGGTGCGGAGATCACCGGCGTGTAGGGCCCTCCAACCGCGTTCGACCGCATCATTGGCGGCGACGTCCCTGGAGATGCCTTTTGATTCGAACATCGATATAAAAGCGCGATCAGCCTCGAGCATTTCCGGTGTCTTTTGAACACCCCCATACATCGGGCGTTCGTTGATGGGGGAAGGATCGGCCGCCGCCGGCAGGCAATGGACGGCGATCGCCGCAAGGCCTAGGACCGGGAAGAGAACGATCCTCGAAAATCGCCACACATGCCTTGCGAGTCGCTTAGCCATACGATCCTCCGAGCTTTTCATTTTCCTATCGGCCGGTCACAACAGGAAGCGATTTTCTGACGCCTCTCCCCAAGCTTCCAGAAACGCCGTCAGGTGCGGCCGTGCTTCGCCTTCGGATTCAATGAGCGAGATGACGTCGGCGACGGCGCGGTTGTAGCCTTCAAGATCGAGGGTGCCCCGGTGCAGCATCAGGCGCAGGTAGACGAGATAGGTGTTGAGCACGTCCGTCTCGCAATAGTCACGCACCGCCTCGACCTCGCCGCGGTCGATCATCGGTGCGACCATCGAGCCATCGACGCCGAACTTGCCGGGAAGGCCGAGGATCGCCGCCACCTCGTTCAGGCGGATGCGCGCCGAGGCGCCGTAGTCCGAGAGCATCTCGAGAATGTCGGCGTGCCAGTCGGAGGAGTAGCGGCTCGAATAGCTGTTCCACTTGTCGCCGGCCTGGTAGAGCCAGGGGCAGGCAATGCCGTGTTTCATGGCCCGGTACTTGAGGACCGGCAGGTCGAAACCGCGGCCGTTGAAACTGACCAGGCGCGGGCGCAGGCGTTCGAAATAGCGGAAAAAGCCTTGTAGGAGTTTGGCCTCGTCGAACCCGGCTTCGCCGCCGGAGCGCAGTTCCTTCAGGTAGTAGTTTTCGCGCTCGCCGTCGCGCTCGATCTCGGCTTCCAGGAAGCTGATCGCCACCACGCGATGGAAAGGCTGGCGCGGAAAGGGATTGCGCCCATCGGTGATTTCCAGATGATAGCGCTCAAGTTCCTCGCGCCGGGCGACGGTGTCCGCGTCCGTGAAGCCGGTCAGATTGGGAACCGCCTCCGTATCCGGAACGGTCTCGATATCGAAGACGAACAGGTTTTGGTGCTGCATGGACATGGAGCGGATGTTATACACTCGGCGGACAGCCGCCGAAACGTTAGGGAGTGACGCGAAGTGAAAAATTTCGCTCAAATGATGAAACAAGCCCAGCAACTCCAGGACAAGATGGTGGAGATGCAGGAAAAGCTGCACGACATGGAGATCACGGGTGTGTCGGCCGGCGGCATGTGCCAGGTCACGCTCAACGGCAAGGGTGAGGCCAAGAAAATCCGTATCGATCCCAGCCTCGTCGACCCCGACGACGCGGAAGTCCTGGAGGATTTGATCCTTGCCGCCTTCAACGACGCCAAGGGCAAGATCGAAGTGAAGATGCAGGAAAAGATGTCGGAACTGACGGGCGGGTTACCCCTGCCGCCGGGCATGAAGCTGCCGTTCTGACCGCCCATGGTTTCCGAGGACATCGAGCGCCTGATCACGCTCTTGGCCAAGCTTCCCGGCTTGGGGCCACGGTCGGCACGCCGGGCCGCGCTCAGCCTGATCAAGCGCCGCGAGACGCTCCTCGAACCCTTGTCCCGGGCCATGGCCGACGCCGCACAATCGATCAAGGTCTGTTCCGTCTGTGCCAATCTCGATACGCGCGACCCCTGCAAACTGTGCACGGATGCCCGGCGTGACGGTTCCAGTATCTGCGTCGTCGAGGATGTCGCCGATCTCTGGGCCCTGGAACGCACTTCCGCCTTCAAGGGGCTCTATCACGTGCTCGGCGGCACGCTCTCGGCCCTCGACGGCGTTGGCCCTGAGGACCTGCGCGTCCCGCAACTGGTCGAACGGGTTCGAACTGGTGGCGTGCACGAGGTGATCCTGGCGACCAATGCGACCGTCGAGGGCCAAACGACGGCCCATTACATCGCCGACCGCTTGTCCGACATCGACGATGTCGTCGTTTCCGGCCTGGCCCACGGCGTCCCGGTCGGCGGTGAGCTGGATTACCTGGACGACGGCACCTTGAGCGCGGCGCTCAGCGCGCGGCGCGAAATCGTTTGACCCTACCGGCGATGGCGGACGCGCTTTTCGACGAACTGACGCAAAGGCTAATGGCCTACGGCACGACGGCCCGGGCTGAAAAGGAAAAGGGCTATCAGAAATCCGCTTGGGAACATTGGGGCGTGGCGTTTCCGAAAATCGACCGGGCCATCCGCGAAACACTCGCCGGCATCGAGGCCGCCCACCTGATCCCGCTCGCCGAAAAGCTGTGGGCGGCGCCGGTCTGGGACCTGAAGATCGCGTCGGGACGGGTGCTCGCCCTTGACCGGGTTCCGCCTACTGACAAGCTCTGGCGTTTTGTCGTAGGGCGGGTCCCTGAAATGGACGGATGGGCGGTCGAGGACAATATGGCCCGGGTCGCGTGGAAGTGTCTGCTGCAAGACCCGGAACGACTCGTGACGGTCGAGGCCTGGGTGTCCGACGACAAGATGTGGGTCCGTCGAGCCAGTTTGATCTACACGCTGCCCTGGACCAAGGAGGAGCGTGACCCGGAACCCATGCTGGCTTGGGCGGGCCGCCTGGCCGAGGATCGGGAATGGTTCATCCAAAAAGCGATTGGCTGGTGGCTGCGTGAATTGGGTAAGGTGAAGCCTGACCGGGTGACAGCCTTTCTTAACCAATATGACGATAGGTTGAAGGCCGTGGCTCGCAAGGAAGCGGTAAAGTACCTGGATGGCAGGAAATGATGAGTGTGCGCAAAAAGCTGCAGAAGGCCCTGTCCCTGCATCAGCAGGGCCGCCTCGTCGAAGCGGCCGAGCTATACCAGGATATACTGCGCAGCGATCCCAACAATGTCGACGCGCTGAACCTGTTGGGTGTGATCCTGCAGGCGGCCGGTGATCTGGAAGCGGCGGTGACCTTGATTCGCAGGGCGACGGAATTGGCTCCCGATTACGCCGCGCCTCACGTCAATCTCGGGAACGCCTTGCAGGTTTCCGGCAACCTAGAGGACGCGGCCGAGAGTTTCGAGACGGCCTGCAGGCTGGAACCGAACAAAGGGGAACCCTTCAACAATCTGGCCAGTGTGTTGAACGAGCTGGACCGCTATTTCGAAGCCAAGGAGATGGCGGAAAAAGCCGTTGCCTGGCGCCGGCCCTCGGCGCCGCCCACAACAACCTGGGCAATGCCTTGTTCGGGTTGGGTGAAAAGGAAGCCTCGATCGAATGCTATCGCCGCGCCATCAGCCTGGATCGAGCGGATGCCACGTCCCATTACAATCTCGGCAACGCCCTGATCGAACTCGGAAAGCCCGAGGACGCCTTGGCGTCTTATCGTGTGGCCGTTAGTTTCGACGACCGCAACGCCGAGAAATTCTACAACCTCGCCAATACGGCCCTGCAACTGGACTTCTTCGACGAAGCGCTCAAGGCATTCGATCGAGCGCTGGCCATCGATCCCGATTACACGGACGCCTACTGCAACAAGGGTGCCGCCCTGCAGAAGATGGGACAACCGGGAAAGGCCGTCGACAGTCTTCAGGCGGCCTTGGCGCGGGATCCGGACAGCCCCGATCTCCACTGGAATCTCTCGCTCGCCCTCATTCAGTCGGGCGATCTGAAGTCCGGTTTCGAGGAATACGAATGGCGCTGGAAGACCCAGACCTTCGCCGATTTCAAGAGGGATTTCCCAATGCCGCGATGGGACGGCTCGGACCCATCCGGCAAGACGATCTTCGTCGATCAGGAGCAGGGGTTCGGTGACGCGTTGCAGTTCTGCCGGTTCGTACCGCTGTTGGCGGCAAAAGGCGCGAACGTGGTTGTCGAATGCCGGCCCGGATTGAAGGCGTTGCTGGAAAGCCTGGACGGTGTCGGAGAGGTGATCGACTTTGGACAACCGATACCGGACGCGGATTTTCACGTGCCGATGATGAGCCTTCCCTATTTGCTGGGCGCCACGCTCGAGGACCTTCCCGCCAGCGTTCCCTACCTCAAGGCACCGGAGGGCACGCCCATCGACGATCGACTGACCGGCGAGGATGCGAAAAAAGTCGGAATCGCCTGGGCCGGCAGCCCGACCCGGCCGGACAACCACAAACGCTCGTGCTCGGTAACACAGTTCGAGGGCCTTCTCGAGGATCCCGGGGTTCGTTTTTTCAGCCTGCAGGTCGGGCCGTTCCGCGGCGACCTGGAAAAGCTGGGCGATTCGTCCCCTGTCATCGATCTTGCGGACGGACTTTCCGACTTTGCCCATACCGCGGCGGCCATCGACGCCATGGATCTGGTCATCTCGGTCGATACCTCGGTCCTACATGTCGCCGCCGCGCTCGGCAAACCGGCCTGGGGTCTGATGTCGAACCCGACCGGTTTCTTCTGGATGGACGAGCGGACGGACAGCCCTGGTATCCGACTGTGCGATTGTTCCGGCAGTCCGAACCCGGGGATTGGGAGAGCGTGTTTCGCTCGGTGGAAGAAGCCTTTCCGGAATTCCTGGCGGGCTGAGGACAACCATGACCGAAAGCGGCCAGGCACCGAGAAATTTGATCACGCCGGACGGCTTGGCGCGGCTCCAGGACGAATTGCGCAAGCTGCGATATGACGAGCGACCGAAGGCCGTCGAGACCGTGGCCTGGGCCGCGGGCAACGGTGACCGATCCGAAAACGGCGATTACATATACGGAAAGAAGCGCCTTCGCGAGATCGACCGGCGCATCCGCCATCTCCTCAAGCGCTTGGATATCGCTGAAGTGGTCGACCCGGCGCTGCAGGCCAATCTGGACCGCGTGTTTTTCGGCGCCACCGTGACGTACGCCGATAGCCAGGACCGGGAACGGACCGTTCGCATCGTCGGCGTCGACGAAGTCCGACACGAGGCCGGTGAAATCAGTTGGATCTCGCCGGTGGCTCGCGCGCTGCTCAAAAAACAGGAAGGCGACGTCGTCAAACTGAGAACGCCGGGCGGTGTCGAGGAGATCGAGGTCGTCGAGATTACTTATGGTGGGATCGCGGACCGGTAGTCACGAACCGGTGACGTCGTAGGGGGCAAGGGCGGCCCTGGTCCGATCCGTCCTTCTATTAGCTCTTCTCGCCATCTTTTTTGAGCTCGCGTCCAGTAGCCGCGGTGGGGAGCCCCGTTACCCGCAGGCCTTTCGCGCACTGGGGAACCTGATCGTCGACGAGCAGGGGAACGAAGTCGTTCTCCGCGGTCTCGCGCTCGGCGATCCGGTGTGGTTGGCCATGGGCGAGGATCCGGACATCGGCCGATGGGACGAAACCTTGTTCCATGCCGCCCGGTCGTGGGGCGCACGCGTGGTCCGTTTGTCGATCCATCCGGCGGTCTGGCGCCGCTACGGTCCCGAACGGGCCCTCGTTCCCATCGATCAGGCGATCGCCTGGGCCCGGCGGCACCGACTCTACGTGATCATCGATTTCCATTCGGTCGGATATCCGCCGGACGAGGATTACATGCGCTTGCGCGATTTGATTTTTGGCGATCTTTACAAAACCAGCCGGCAAGAGATCCGGGCCTTCTGGCGAACGATGGCGTTGCGCTACGGCAAGGAGCCGGTCGTCGCCTTCTTCGAATTGTTCAACGAACCGGCGCGCGAGGCAAAGCATAGTTTTCCGGCCGAGAACACGGCGGAGGACTGGAAGGATTGGCGCGATTTCAACGAAAGCCTGATCGACATTATCCGGCCCTTCGCTCCCGACAAACCGGTCCTCGTCGGCGGCTTCCAGTTCGCCTATGACCTATCCTATGTGACGCGCTGGCCGGTGCGCCGCGACAACGTGATCTATGCGACCCACGTCTATCCGGAATCGGCGTGGAAGATCGGCTGGGACGAGGCCTTCGGCGAACTCAAGAAAACTCACCCCGTCTTTCTCACGGAGTTCGGTTTCGGCGACGAAAAACCGGAGAGCCTTTACGAAGGGGACAAGCGTTTCCGCGACGCCATCGTCGATTACGTCGAAGCGCGCAAGATCGGCTGGACGGCTTGGGCCTTTTCGGCGGCGTTCACGCCACGCCTACTGACCGACGAGCATTTTTCACCCTCGGAACAGGGCGCCTTCATCAAGGATGTGCTCCGCAGATCGGAAAGACCCTAGCGGCGCTTCTCATCCCTTCTCGACGGTCAGGGTGGCGCCGTCGACACCGGTCACCTTGACGTGGGTGCCGGCGTCCATGTCCTCGCCCGACACTTTCCAGGTGGAATCGTCGAAGATGACCTTGCCGAACCCGTCGACGATCGGTTCCTTCAGGGTGAACGAGCGGCCGACATACTGCTGGCCACGCTGGTTGAGGGCCGGCAGGTCCGTCTCGATGGGGCGCTTGGCGACCCAAATACGCCCGGCGACGCCACTGATCACCGACAGCACGGAGAAGATGACCAGCTGCAGTTGCCAATCGAGGTCTGGCTGGGCGAGGGCGATGAAGCCGGTCGCGGCGGCGCCTAGGCCGATCCAAAGGAAGATCACGCCCGGCGCCAGCATCTCGAGGACGACCAGCACGATGGCGAGAATCCACCAGTGCCAGAAGACCAGTTGTTCGAGAAGCTCAACCATCCTTTTGTTCCCACGGCCCGCCGGCACTCGGGCCCCCGTCCTTTTTGCCGAAGGCCTCCTTGGCCAGTTCGCCGATGCCGGCCAGCGATCCGAGAATGCTCGTCGCCTCCATGGGCAGCAAGATCACCTTCTCGTTGCGGGCGGTGGCGATCGATTGCAGGGCGTCGACGTATTTCTGGGCGACGAAGTAGTTGACGGCCTGGACGTTGCCCTCGGCGATGGCCACCGACACCATCTGCGTGACCTTTGCCTCCGCCTCGCCCTCGCGTTCGCGGGCTTCGGCATCGCGGAATGCGGCTTCGCGCCGGCCCTCGGCTTCAAGGATGGCAGCCTGCTTCTCGCCCTCGGCCTTGAGGATTTCCGACTGCCGGTGGCCTTCCGCCTCCAGGATGTTGGCGCGCTTGTCCCGCTCCGCCTTCATCTGCCGCGCCATGGAGTCGACCAGATCGCGCGGCGGCGATATGTCCTTGATCTCGATGCGTGTCACCTTGACCCCCCAGGGATCGGTCGCCGCATCGACGACGGTCAGGAGCTGGCTGTTGATGGTATCGCGCTGAGACAAAAGCTCATCCAGGTCCATGGAGCCCATGACCGTACGGATGTTGGTCATGGTCAGGTTGAGGATGGCGAGCTCCATATTGTTGACCTCGTAGGCCGATTTGGCCGCCTCGATGACCTGGAAGAAGACGACGCCGTCGACCTGGACCATGGCGTTGTCCTTGGTGATGACTTCCTGCGACGGCACGTCGAGGACCCGTTCGCGCATGTTGATCTCGGATCCGATGCGGTCGACGAAGGGAACGATCAGGTGCAGTCCGGGCTGCAGGGTTTTGGTGTATTTGCCGAACCGTTCGACGGTGAATTCTTCGCCCTGCGGTACGGTCTTGACGCCCATGAAAACGAGGGCGACGCCGAGAATCACAAAAACAATGACGAAAATGGTTGCCTCATTCATTGTCGCGAAAAATTCCATGGATCGGTCCTCCTTAATGCCTGCGTCAGATTATTGCCTGTTTCGGACGAACGTAAAAAGAGAATCGCTCGGCGAATTCAAAACCTTGAATATTGATTTATCCGGTGCCGAGGGCGCCTCAACTGTACGACCGGGAGAAACATTACATGAACGCAAAAAGTCGTTTTAATTTCAGCACTTTAACCTAGGGGAACTCGTCGTGGGCAGTTCAAATCCCCGTCGTTTCGGCAACCATACGGCACAAGTGATCGAACACACGGCTGTCGGGGATGCCGTTTACGGCCGTGATCTTTGTCCCTCGGTCGTCAGTCAAAACCAGCGACTGGTAGCGTGTCGATTTGCCCATTGTCGTCTCGCGCATGCCGACCGAGGTTTCGGCCTTGACCACGCGAGCCGGGTCCATTGTGCGCCTGCGGATGGGAATACCGAACAGGTAGCGGCGTTCCGAGATCTCGCGATTGGTCGCCTGAACGAGTGCCGAGCCGCCCAATAGGAATACCGCCCATAGGCCCAAGGCGGCGCCGAGAACCAGGGTCAATCCCATCATGGCAAGGGCGACACCGTCGAAAAGATCGATGCTGCCGAAATCGCTGGGAAGACCGTCCCCGCTGAAGATCAAAGGGATCCATAAGTAGATCGGCGCCGCCAAGCAAATCGCCGCGATGATGGCGACCCCGAGGCCGGCCCGCAGGTATCGGCGGGCCGGGAAACGAATCTCGATCCCCAGGCCGTTTCGGCGGAGACGGACGAGATTTCGGGGAAGGTCCGGCACCGGTTCGGCAGCCAGCTTTTCGACGGCATGATCGATGCGCGCCTCCGTCGTCTGACCGCCGGTACGGAATACAGGGATGCGAAAGGTTCGGTCGAAATCGATGCCCTTCATGGCGGCCGTGACGCGGAGGTCCCAGTGACGGTAATCGGAACTCTCCTCTTCGCTTTCCGGCAAATCTCCCGGCGGGGTGAAGCGGAAGCCGAGGCGTGTTCCCGACAGCGACGGGCTCACCGACGCACGGCCTTCCTGGTCCCACAGGACGTCATGATACTGCGTCCGGTGCTTGCCGCTTCCCGAGTAATAGGTGCGAATGCAGGCGAGCGTCAGCACGAAGGTCTGCCCGGCATCGTAGGGGTGGTTGATGTCGATCGTCCCGCCGACATCGCCGCCGAGGGACCCGGGAAAGGGATCGAGGGTCAGGATCGATCGCCCGAACCGGCGCCATTCGAGGGTCGCCCAAGAAGCCCAGCCGAGGAGCCCCACGGCTGCCAAGGGGAAAACGAAGGCGATCCAGGCCCAGCGGTTTCCCGCAGCGATCTCGCCCGGCGCCTGGATGAGGACGACGAGACCGGCCACGCCGAACGCAGTGGCCATGAACCAGGATTTCCATAAGCGGCGCAGCGCCAGCGAGGTGATCTGGTTTTCCCGCCAGGAGTCGTTCGTCAACCAGGGATATGCCGCGGTTTCGACCATTGCCCATTGTCGCGCCGGGCCCCAAACCCGGTCAGTGACGGCGATCACCTAAACGCTTTTGAGGCGCGGCTGTTGTGGCTCCCGCGGCGGTTCCAGATCCTGCTCGGGACCTTCGTCGTCGAACTGCAGTTCGTCGATCCGTTCGCCCCGCTTGGTCACCTTGTCGGCCGAGATGCGGATCTCGCGTAGGTCCTCCTCGGCCTGGCCGAAATGGCGCTGCAGGTTGCCGACCCGTTTGTCGAGGCGACCGACGTCCTCGAGCATGCGCTGCACTTCCGTTTGGATGACGCCGGCCTGCTCGCGCATGCGCGCGTCCTTGAGCACCGCGCGCACCGTATTGAGGGTCGCCATCAATGTGGTCGGCGAGACGATCCAGACGCGCCGCCGATAAGAGTCCTCGACGACGTTGACGAAATTGGCGTGCAGTTCTGCATAGACCGCTTCCGAGGGCAGGAACATGAGGGCCGATTCGGCGGTCTCGCCGGCGACGATGTAGCGCTCCTGGATATCGCGCACGTGCTTGCCGACGTCCGCCGTGAACTCGCGTCCGGCGCGGATACGGGCGTCGCCGTCCTCGGCGTCGCGCAACATGCGGAAACTCTCCAGTGGGAATTTGGAGTCGATGGCGATCGGTCCCAGCGGGTTGGGCAGTTTGAGCAGGCAGTCGACGCGGCGGTTGTTGCCCAGGCTCGCCTGGAACTCATAAGCCGACGGCGGCAGGGCGGCGGTGACGATGTCCTGCATCTGGATCTCGCCGAAGGCGCCACGGGCCTGCTTGTTGGACAGTATGTCCTGGAGCCCGACCATCTGTTCCGACAGCTCTGTGATATTGCGCTGTGCGGCGTCGATGACGGCGAGACGTTCATGCAGGGTCTTGAGATCGCGCCCGGTGCGCTCCGATTGCTGATGCAGGCCGTCACCCAGGCGCTTGCCCATGGTGTCGAGACGCTGGTTGACGTCGGCGTGGGACTGCTGCAGGCGGCCCGAGATGTCACCTTGAGAGGCGGTCAGCCGTTCCGCCGTCTCAGCCAGTCGCTGCAATTCCCTTTGCATGGCATCGCGCTCGCGCCGGCGCTCCTCGCGATCGCGACGCCCGGACAGCACCATCATGATGACGGCAGCGAGAAGAACGGCGGCGGCAAAGGCCAGGATCAGTTCGAGATTGTGTCCAGGGAGGTTCGCCATAATCCGGCCATCAGGTTACCACAAACGGCGGCTAGACCTTGCCCGACCTGGAGATCGAACGCAAACTCAGCCGTCGGAAATCGAGGACCACCCCATGAAGAAAACGCCTTTGCTGATCGTCGCTCTCGCCGCGTCATTCGTAACCAACCCGCAGGCCGGTCTGACGGCGGAGGGAAAATCCGGTCCTGGCCGCGACCTCGCCATCACGGTGTACGGCAACGGTCTGGCCCTTGTTTCGGAAATGCGGGATACGGAATTAAGTCCTGGTTTCAATGAGTTGGTGCTGAACGACGTAAGTCCATCCGTTGATGCCGAGAGTTTTCGAATATCTGCCGGCGAGGGGTTCCGGGTCACCGAAACGACCTTCCTGCCGGCCAACCTGACCCAGCGTGACCTGCTTGAAGCGCATATTGGCAAGACCATCGAAGTCTCCCGCCGCGGTCCGAAGGCGGACATGATATCCATCGTGCCGGCCGAGGTCCTGGCCGTCGAACCGGAGCTAATTTTGCGAATCGGCGCCCGAATCGAGGCCAATCCGCGTGGCCGATTCTCCTTTCCGTCCATCCCCGGTCACCTCCGCTCCGATCCCGTCATGCGGGTAAGGAGCGAGATCGAAAAGGGCGGGTCGGTCACCGCGCAGATCCAATACCTGACCGGCGGCATGACCTGGCGGGCCGAACATGTGGCGCAACTGGATGAGGCTATGACGACCCTCGATCTCGAGACCCGGGCCGGCATCAGCAATGGAGCGGGCATCGATTTTTCGAAAACACGGCTGACTTTGGTCGCCGGCGACGTCAACCGGACCCATGGGCCGCGGCCGCTCGAGCGAAAGGCGGCCCGCGGCCTGCAAATGACCATGGCCGCCGACGCCGCGCCCGAGGCCGCACCGACCCGCGAGGCGGTCGCCGGCTATCACCTCTATCGCCTGCCGGGCCGGGTGACGTTGAAAGACCGCGAAACGACGCGGTTCTCCCTGCTGTCCCGACCGGCCGTACCGGTCGTTCGCGAGTTGGTCAGCATCGGCCACCCCAATGCCTTCGCGCCGCCCCGGCAGGCCCGTCCCGACCACCCGTCGATCCGTTTGAAGATGACCAATGCGACCCAGTCCGGTGAACCGGTCCCCGGTGGGCGCATCCGCCTCTACGGCAAGGACAAGAACGGCGACGCCCTGTTCCTGGGCGAGGACCGGTTGCCAGACCTGCCATCGGGCGCTGAGGCGACGGTGACGGCGGGCCGTGCCTTCGACGTCACCGTCAAGCGTCAGCGCACGGACGTCGTTCGACAGGGCTTGGGTCGCAACACCTCCGAAATGGCCTACCGCATCGAGGTCAAGAACGGTTCGGAGAAAAAGGAAACGGTGCGGGTCATCGAGGCACTGGCCGGCGACTGGAAAATCCTCACCGAAAGCGAACCACACCAGCGAAAGGACGGACAGGCGCACTGGGTCGTGTCCATTGAACCGGGCCAGGCGGCCGAAATCACCTACCGGACCCGGGTGCGGCGCTAGGGAATCCGTCCCGGCTGACTAAATGATGACGCCGACGACGGCGCCGGTCATCGACGTGGCGAGGACGCCCGAGACGATCGAGCGCGGGCCAAGTGCGAGGATATCATCGCGGCGATCCGGCGCGATCGACAGCAAGCCGCCGATCATGATGCCGAGGCTGCCGAAATTGGCGAAACCGCAGATCGCATAAGTGATGATCACCCGGGATCGCGGGTCGAGCGCTTCCGGCGGCAGTTTCGTCAAGTCGAGGTAGGCCAGGAACTCATTGAGCACGATCTTAATGCCGAGCAACTGGCCGGCCGTCCCCGCTTGCTCCCAGGGTATGCCCAACAGCCAGGCCACCGGCGTCATGATCCAGCCCAATATGCCCTGCAAGGTCAGGGCCGCGCCGCCGGCGTCGGGCAGCAGGGACAGGATGGAATTGACCAGGCTGACCAGGGCGACCATGACCAGCAGCATGGCGACGACGTAGATCAGCAGGTTGACGCCGTCCATGGTGCCCCGGGCGACGGCATCCATGGTGCCGGAATAGTCACTTTTGATCTCGACGGTTTCCTTCTCGCCCTTGGCGACCACCGGCGGGAGGTCGCCCTCGGTACGCGGCACCATCAAGCGAGCCACCATGATCGCCGCGGGTGCGCTGATCATCGACGCCGCCAACAGGTGACCGATGGAGTCGGGGATGATTTCCGAGAGAACCGTCGCATAGAGGACCATGACAGTGCCGGCAATGGTCGCCATGCCCGCGGACATGACGACAAACAGATCGGAGCGGCCCAGTTTGGCAATATACGGACGCACGAAGAGTGGGGCTTCCACCATGCCGACGAAGATGTTGGCGGCCGTTGCGAAGCCGGTGGCGCCGCCGATGCGGAAGGCACGCTCAAGGGTCCAGGAGAAGCCGCGGATGATCAGCGGGAGCACCCGCCAATGGAACAGAACGGCAGACAAGGCACTGACGACAAGAATCAAGGGCAGCGCCTGGAAGGCGAAGATGAAGCTGGCACCCGGGTAGGTCTCCTGGAATGGCAGGGGACCGCCGCCGACGTAACCGAAAACGAAGGACGTGCCGGCCTTGGTTGCCTCCTGAATCGAATTGACGGCCGAGTTCAGCCAAAGAAAGAAAGTCTTCATACCCGGCAGCTTGAGGAACAAGAGCGCCAGCGCGAATTGAAAGGCGAGGCCGCCGGCGATCAGTTTCCACGGGTTTTTGTCGCGCGTTTCACCCAAGGCCCAGGCTGTCGCGGTTAGCAAGACCAGTCCCAACAGGCTTTGCCAGATCATGTGTCTTCGCCCTCGTCTATTCCCCTCGTCGTCCCCCGGAGCGGACTATAGACCAATGCCCCGATGGTTCCCAACCCGCTTGACGGCGAAGGCCCGACGCCCTATCTGCTTGGCGGGACAGTTGAAACCACGAGGAACCCGCCAATCATGGCCCTGTTGCCGATCATCGTCGCTCCGGATCCGAGACTGAAGGTCAAGACCGAACCGGTCGACGTCGTCGATGACAACGTGCATAAGCTCATGGACGACATGCTGGAGACCATGTACGACGCACCCGGCATCGGCCTGGCAGCCCCGCAGGTCGGTGACAGCCGCAGCGTCATCGTCGTCGACGTGTCCCGTGACAAGGAAGACCCGCAACCGATCCGCATGGCCAATCCGGAACTGGTCTGGGAGTCCGAAGAAGAAGGCATTCATGAGGAAGGTTGCCTTTCCCTGCCGGATCAGTTCGCGGAAGTCGTCAGGCCAGAACAGGTGCGTGTTCGGTATTTGGACGAGAACAACGAGAGTCAAGAAATCGAAGCCGACGGCATCCTCGCCACCTGCGTGCAACACGAGATGGACCACTTAAAGGGCACCCTCTTTGTCGATCATATCTCGTCCTTGAAGCGCAACATGATCCTGCGCAAACTGGCCAAGATCAAAAAACAGTCGCAAAAAAAGTCGGCCTGACCGGCGTCCCAATCCGCTACCGGGAAACCCGCGCGCCATGGTTTCGTTCCGCCTCGCCTTTATGGGCAGTCCCGATTTTTCCATCCCGGCCCTGTCCGCGTTGCTCGAAGCCGGCCATCAAGTGGTCGCCGTCTACGCGCAACCTCCGCGGCCGGCCGGACGCGGTCAGAAGGAGCAGCCCTGCCCGGTCCATGCCTTTGCCGCGGAACGCGGTATCGAAGTCCGTACGCCGAAATCATTGCGTTCGGAAGAAGAACAGGCCCGGTTTTCCGAGTTGGAACTGGATGTTTGTGTCGTCGCCGCCTATGGGTTGATCCTGCCAAAGGTGATCCTGCGGGCACCGCGCCTCGGCTGCATCAACGTGCACGCCTCGCTTCTGCCGCGTTGGCGCGGCGCCGCACCGATCCAGCGGGCGATCCTGGCCGGCGACGAAAGGACCGGTGTCACCATCATGCAGATGGATGAGGGACTGGATACGGGCGACATGCTGCTCGCCGGCGAGACCGAAATCGGGCCGGAGACCACGGCGCAAGAACTCCATGATGCGCTTTCGGACTTGGGCGGGCGACTGATCGTCGAAGCGTTGGACAAAGCCGCGGCCGGCACGTTGGAGGCGACGCCGCAGCCCGGCGAGGGCGCCACTTACGCCGCGAAGCTGGAGAAGTCGGAAGGCCGTATTGACTGGTCGAGAGATTCCGCCGAGCTCGAACGCCAGGTCCGCGCCCTCAATCCCTGGCCTGGCGTGTGGTTCGAATACGGGGGCGAGAACATCAAGGTGCAGTGCGCGGACCTCGCCGCTGGGGTCGGCCGGCCGGGAGAGGTTCTCGATGAGAGGCTGCTGGTCGCCTGCGGTGAGGGCGCGCTCAGGCTGACCCGGTTGCAGCGGCCCGGAAAGGGCCCCTTGGCGGCCGAGGAGTTCCTGCGCGGTTTTCACCTTGCCCCGGGGACCCTGCTGCCCTGACGATCAAACCTTCCCAAATGCCCTCGGTGTACTAACATGTCGGGAAAACGAGGAGCGGGAGGATCGGATCGTGGTTGAATCCATCAATGAGCAAACATCGGGCGTCTTCATCATCGCGGCGACGCCCTTTACCGAAGACGGTTCCGTCGACACGGCGAGCGCCGAATCCCTGGTCGAGTTCTATATCGATAAGGGCGTCTCGGGCATGACCGTCCTCGGCATGATGGGTGAGGCACCGAAGTTGGCGGCCGATGAAGCCGACACATTTATGAGACACATGGTGCGCCGGGTTGACGCTAGGGTTCCTGTCATCGTCGGCGTCTCAGACGCCGGAATCGGTAATCTCGCGCGGCTCGCGAAGTCAAGTATGGATGCGGGGGCCGCCGGTGTCATGGTGGCCCCGGCCTCGGACCTCAACACGGGCAAGAAGATCCACAACTACTTCGCCCAGGTCTTCGATGCCCTGGGGCCCGACATTCCGGTTTGCTACTAGGACTATCCGCAGTCGACGGGCGCCCATATCTCCGTCAAGTCCTTCAACCGGCTGGTCGCCGATTTTCCCCAGTTGGTCATGTTCAAACATGAGGACTGTCCCGGTCTCGCCAAACTGTCGCAGATACGGGAAACGGCTGAAACGGAGGGCTTGCGCCGCGTATCGATTCTTGTCGGAAACGGCGGCCTATACCTGCCGCAGGAACTGGGCCGTGGTGCCGACGGCGCCATGACCGGTTTCGCCTATCCGGAGATGTTAGTCGAAGTCGTGGCTTTGTTCGAGGCCGGCGAGATCGAGACAGCAGAAGACTTGTACGACGCCTACCTGCCCCTGGTCCGCTACGAACAACAACCGGGATACGGGCTCGCTGTCAGAAAAGAGGTTCTTTTCCGGCGCGGCGCCATTGCCAGCGCGGCGACGCGGGCGCCGGGCCCGGCATTAAGCGCCGCCGACCGCGGCGAGTTGGACCACCTCATCATCCGGCTCGAGAAAAAACTCCGGGAACTCGCCCGATGAGTCACTTTGACCTGATGATACGCGGCGGAACGGTGGCAACCGCTGCCGATACCTTTGCCGCCGACATCGCTGTCCGCGATGGGAAAATCGCCGCCCTCGGGTTCGACCTCGGTGAGGCGGCGAGCACCATCGATGCATCCGGTTTACTGGTTTTGCCGGGCGGCATCGACGCTCACTGCCACGTCGAACAGGAATCGTCGACCGGTTTGATGACCGCGGACGATTTTTATTCAGCGAGCATTTCGGCGGCCTTCGGCGGCAACACGACGATCATTCCTTTCGCCGCCCAACATCGCGGTCAGAACCTGCGCGAGGTCGTTAAGGTGGCCCATGAACGGGCCGGACCAAAAGCGGTCGTCGACTACGCCTTCCACCTGATCGTTTCCGACCCGACGGACAATGTCCTCGGACAGGAACTGCCGGCCCTGATCATGGAAGGTTATACGTCCTTCAAGGTCTACATGACCTACGAACGCCTGAAGATCGACGATCGCCAAATGCTCGACGTTTTGTCGCTGGCCCGCCGCCATGGGACCATGACCATGGTCCATGCGGAAAATGACGACGTGATTTCGTGGATCAGCGACCGCCTGCTCGCCCGCGGGCACACGCAACCCAAATTCCATGCGGTCAGCCATGCCGCCCTTGCCGAAAGCGAAGCGTCCAGGCGGGCGATCGACCTGGCGCGGCTGGCCGATGCGAAGCTCTTGATCGTCCATGTCTCGTCGCCGGAAGCGGCGCGTGCGATCCGCGAGGCGCGCGATCGAGGCCTGCCGATCTATGGCGAGACCTGTCCGCAATACCTGTTCCTGACCGCCGACGATCTCGACCGCGACGGTATGGAAGGGGCGAAGTTCTGTTGCTCACCGCCGCCCCGTGACAAGGATGCACAGGACGCCATCTGGCTCGGTTTGACCAACGGGACCTTTCAGGTTTTTTCCTCCGACCATGCCCCTTACCGATTCGACGACAGTGGAAAACTGAGCGCCGGGCTCAATCCGACCTTCAAGAAAATCGCCAATGGCGTTCCCGGTTTGGAAACACGCATGCCGCTTTTGTTCTCCGAAGGCGTCGGCAAGGGCCGCCTCAGCCTCAACGAGTTCGTCGCCCTGACCGCGACGAACGCCGCCAAGATTTATGGCCTACATCCGCGCAAAGGGACCCTTGCCGTCGGTTCCGATGCCGATATCGCCATTTGGGATCCGGCCTGGAAACGGACCATCACCCAGGACATGCTCCACGACAACATGGACTACACGCCCTATGAGGGTCTGACCGTAACCGGGTGGCCGCGCACCGTCATCAATCGCGGGAGCGTCATCGTCGATTGCGAGACCCTGTTGGTCGAACGGGGTGCGGGGCAGTTCCTCGAGCGGGTGCCCGCGAACGCGGGGAAAGGTGCGGCGTCATCGCTCTTTCGGAAGCCTCCATCGAACGCCACGTTCGGTACTTGAGCCGGATGGGTGTCATCGACTGCTTGGCCGGGGAGCGCTCGGCAAACCTTTCTGTCGACGAGAGTGCAACGGGGGATAAGGCCTTTTCTCACCTGCGTGCAGTCGGGCGCGAGCTTCGTGATCTCGATGGAGCCGATGTTCTCGTTCTCGGTTGTGCGGGGATGGCCGTCCACCGGAGAGGATTGGAGGATAGCCTCGGCATCCCGGTGATCGACCCCGTCCAAGCAGCCGCGGTGATGGCTATCAGCAGTGTGCTCGAGCGGACGACGTGACGCCTACCGGAAACATAGTATAGACGTGCCCGGGAATGTCGGCGGGTCGGATCATCCTGTCGGTGACGGATGCGGGTGATCAGGTGTTCTGCGCCATGCGTTGCGATCCCGCGTGCAGGCGGACGTGTTTGATCCGTTCGGCGGCGCGGGCGAAATTGTCGGCCTGCGACCGGCATTGGCCGGCACGGATTTCCGCCGCTTCTTCGACACGCGCGAGAAATTCATCGTCCTGCGTCAGCAGGTAGGAATCGGCTTCCGCCTTGCTCAATCGTGCGAGCGTCAAGAGAAGTTCGTCACTCTCGCAGTAAAAACAGCCTTTATCGGTCATCGTTCCCCAGCCCCGTCATTTCCCTGTTGTATGCTCCTCAGGATACATGAGTCGCGACGAGCCTCAAAATTGAATCCGGTCCAATGATGATCTCGTCCAGGGCGCGACGGTCGAACGAGCTTTGTCGCCGGTGTGCGTCGTCAACGAAAACGTGAATCGGTTTCATTTTACAGACACTGTACCGTGGCGCCTTATTTCAGATCAATGGAAGAAAAATTTTTCAACCGGAAGTTCATTGGCGTTTTTGTCTGTGCGGTGATCCTGTTCTTGGCAGCGGTTGCGGTGTCGGAAGAGACCGAGGAAGTCGAACCGCCAAGTGACGGCGTAAACGCGCTGGTCAGAGCCATCTGGTCGCCGAACCCGGCGATCCGCCGGGCAACACGGCAGGCTCTGGTCGACCGCGGAAATCCGGACGTCGCCGCCGCGTTGATCCAAGCCCTGCGTTTCGTTCCCGACCATGCGGCGATCAACTCGGCATTGGTCGCCATCACCGGCGAAGACACGGGAAAAAGTTGGTTCGACTGGATGTTGTGGCAACAGGACCATGACGAGATCGAGCCTCTTGCCGGCTTCGACGGATACAAGGCCGACGTGATGGCCTCGATCGACGAGGACTTTGTTTTGTTCCTCTATCCGGGCGTCGTGCACGAAATCCGTCTCGAGGGAATCACCTGGGGTGGCGTCCGAAAGGATGGCATTCCGGCGCTCGTCGATCCCCGTCACGTTCCGGGTGGCGAGGCCGATTATCTGGAGGATGATGAGCTCGTCTTCGGCGTCGAAATCAAAGGCGATGCCCGTGCCTACCCCCTGCGAATTCTTGACTGGCACGAGATGTTCAACGATGTCATCGGCGGTGTGCCGGTGGCGCTGGCCTATTGTACGCTTTGTGGATCAGGCATTCTTTATGAGACCAAGTTGGCCCGCTGGTCCGAGCCCATCGTCTTCGGCTCTTCGGGGTTTCTCTTCCGTTCCAACAAGCTGATGTACGATCGACGTACCCATTCCCTGTGGAACCAGTTCACCGGGCGGCCGGTAGTTGGGTCGCTGACTGGCAGCGGCATCGAACTGAAGGTCCGTCCCGTCGTCATTACGAAATGGGCGCATTGGCTTGCCGACCATCCGGACACCAAGGTCTTGTCCTTGGACACGGGGTTCGACCGCGATTACACCCCTGGGAAACCCTATTGGGAGTATTTCGCCAGTCCGGACTTGATGTTCCCGGCCCGCATTGACGACCAACGGCTGAAAGCGAAAAGCTACGTCTTCGCCCTCAGGACCGGGGCCGAGGACAAAGCTTGGCCGCTGTCCCAATTCGAAGGCGGCCGGGTGATAAACGACCGCGTCGGAGGGCGGCGGGTGGTGCTGATCGGCGATGCGGCATCGCGCACCGTTCGCGCCTACGATGGAGGGTCGCACGAATTCGAGAAACTGGGCGAGACCATGGACCGAGTTGGTTCCGACGCCGGTGTTTGGCGCGTTGAAGAAGGTGCGCTTCAGGGCCCTTCCGGCCAACGCGCCGAACGTCTGCCCGGTCATATCGCCTATTGGTTTGCTTGGCGCGGGTTTATGGGCGACGCGCCGCTAGGCAAAGACTAGACGCGACGGAAATCGATTGCCGCGAACGCAGGTCTACGTTCGGGAACCCGTGTTGAGGTCGTTCAACGCTTCCTGGAGCATGAGGAATGCGTCGTTGCACTTCTCGCCCGAAGGGTCGGTATAACGCCCGTCCTCCGCACAGGGGCAGAAGTCCTGAATGTAGCTTTCCAGGTCCTTGGTAATCTGTTTGAGGTGTTCTGCACGATCGGTCATGAGCTTGAGGCTAATTTCAGAGCCGCTGCACTGTCAACGGAGATCGGCTGAGGAGGGCGGTGCTATTCCAGGGCGGCCAACATCGGGGCCGCGTCTTCGACCTGGATGATGTTCTCGATGCCCTGTTTCATCTCGGACATGACGAACTCGGCGCGCCGGCCGGGACCGCCGGCATGCTTGTTGGGAAAAAGCCGCGACCAGGCGTCCATCTTGACGCTGAGTGCGCAAAGGACGCCGCCGATGGTCGTGTGATAGCCGGTGATCAGTTTTTCGACCTTGCGGAAACGTTCCGCCGAGATGTTGTCCCACATATGTTTGGTGCCGCGTTCGAAGTTCTCGAAGCGCCCGGTGATCGCCGCCATCCGCTCGTTGATGGTGCTTTCGATCATGTTCATGGTGCTGATCAGGTTTTGATCGTGCTTGAATTGGAAATTGCCACGCAGCTCCTCCATCGCCTCGAGAAACTCGGTGATGATCGGCTCCACGGAATCCAGGCACTGGCGGTAGTAGGATAAGGACAGGAAGATGTCACCGTAATCCTCCATGAACTTTGGAATCTCGTCCGGCTTGATCTCCAGCATCTTGGACATCATCTGGATCTTCTCGAGCGCCTTCTTGACGTCGGGGTCCCGGAACAACTTGACCACATCCTGGAAGTTCTGAACGTCGAGGTCATCGTCGCCATAAATCTGCAAGATCAAGGGGCGCGTGAACGACGTCATGTATTCTGTCAGTTCCTTGTTCTTGCTGTCGGACAGTTTCAGGTCGTTCTCGTTTTCCACGTCGACGCCGATTTCCCGCAAGGAAATGCGCAGGCTGTATACGTCGTAACTCGGCAGCATGCCGAGCTTTCTGAGTAGGATCAGATCATCGGGAGGTTCAGACGGATCCCATCCGAATTCGCCGATGAGGTCCTCGATTTCCAACTGGCCGCTGCCGGCGTCGACATCGGAAAACAACTCGATGACGCTCTTCAGACGCACGTTTTTGATCAGGCGCGCCCGCTTCAAGGACGGCGTGTTGATCGGGAGGATTCTAAGCGGCAGGGTGTGCAACGAATCTCTATCAATGTCGTAGAGGTCGTCGGACACCCCCATCTACCCGACGTTTTTCAGGATTGGGGTGCGGAAAGCGGCTTTGGGGGCGATTTGGGCTTGCAATGACCGTTTCGAGCGGTCGTTTTGCCGGTTTTCGGGGTGTTTTCCGGCCTCC
>Ga0209561_1000116_pt1 | contig 24935 bp, 18 predicted proteins | sample WorMettrBAHAMAS2_FD_187393 | JGI IMG/M metagenome (GOLD analysis project Ga0209561, IMG submission 187393) | Marine gutless worms symbiont microbial communities from Max Planck institute for Marine Microbiology, Germany - Inanidrilus... | ecosystem: Host-associated > Annelida > Digestive system... | reverse complement strand
GGAGGCCGGAAAACACCCCGAAAACCGGCAAAACGACCGCTCGAAACGGTCATTGCAAGCCCAAATCGCCCCCAAAGCCGCTTTCCGCACCCCAATCCTGAAAAACGTCGGGTAGATGGGGGTGTCCGCTCGGCAACCGGGACTCGAGCAAACCGGCGTCGAGTGGCGCGACGTCTCCATCGAAGAAGGCGTAGTCGGAAATCCGGTCGGCAAAGCGCGCGGCATCGCCCGAACCCTTCTCCCGTTTGAGGATTTGCCACATCGGCCAGTCCACGCGTTGCAACAAGGTTCGGCTCGACATCGGTACCCTTTCAGCTCCCGGGCATCGGGAACAAATCCGTTCGGCGGAAGGTGCCGCCGGGTCCCCGTACCAGAAATGCCACGCGTGAATAGGCCTGGTGAATGTTGGTCAGCTCCGGCACCTGGCGCAGGCTTTGCCCCAGGGTCGCCAGGGCCGAGGCCGCGTGGTCCGCGACCGGAGCCGAGCGCATGAACCCTTCTGCGTGCGTGATATCGAGGAAAAGGACATGTTCGCCCGGCGTTTGCGTGACACGCATGCCGGCCTGCGAGAAAAAGCCGCCTTTGTTCGATCGGCCTTTGTGGTGCACGAGGTGCTGTAATTGGCTGAGCATATCGCCTTCTACCACTTTGCCGGATTTGGTCACCTGCCGGCGAAACGATTTCATTTCCACACTCACTGTCGTACCCGCCGGCAGGTCGCCCCACGACTGAGTCAGGTCCCCAAGGTAGTCGGGACTGGTGGAGTCCCGAAGCATCTCATTGCGTTGGCTGACACGGGTGTTCCCTGGTGACCCGACGATCCCAAGTCGGTCGCAGACCTCGTCGAACTCCATTTGTTTTCCGACGCCCAGAAACTCATTGCCGCGGAATGCGGGTTCACGGATGATCTCCCCCGTTTCCGGGTGCCTAAAGGGCGTACAGATATCATCGAGTTCCGACTCGAGATGGGGTTGGGCCATCCCCTCGCACCAGTTGTGCACCAGCAGCCGGAGCGCCGAGACGAAGAAACAGTGATGAGCCTCCACCTCTAGCTTGATGACCTCGAATGCTGTTGTCACGGGCTCCAGCTTGCTGAGCGTGGCGGTCCCTTCGGCGAGAAGGAGCCGATCGTCCGGTTGCAGGTCTTCTGCCGAAACATACCCGCGTTCGGTCGCGATCGGATGGCGCGGCGTACAGGTCACGTCATCCGTTTCCCCGTTCCCATCACGGGTAAAGGAAATCTGAACGCCTCGGTGCACGGTTTGGCGAATGGCGGTGCTCACGCGGGCGGGAACCATTGAAGCCAGCGAGGGTGCATCCGCGGCATCCGCGGCTGCCAAGATCTCATCACCGGGCACAAGGTTTTCAATTGGAACCAATGTACCATCGGCGCGGACCACCGGCGTCCCGACCTTGAAGCATTTATCCCGCGTCGCCGACGCGCCGGGAAGGTGACGGGCTTCATCGACATTGTCGGCGTTTCGGGTGACTGTCCGCACCGAAGCGTCGGCCGAGTCGGCCCGCCGCGTCTTGACGATGGCCTCGGCGAATTCGTCCAGATTGCGCAGGCCCTGTTCGGCGATCTCTCCGCCGGTATCCGCGAGGCGGGCGGCAGTGTGCAGACCGACCTTGCTTGCCCCCTTTATCAGCCGTCCGAAGAACGGCAAGAGAAGCAACGCGCCGCCCAACGCCCGCTCCGTCGTCGACAGCTTCTCATTGGTGAGGAGGTTGTATCCCAACAGGGTTTCAGCCGCGCCTTTGATGTCGCCAATGACGGGAACGAAATCAAGCGCGATGCTGATGACCTTGGCGACGCTCTTTCCACCATCATCCGGTTTGCGCGCAGCATCGTTCGCCTTCTTGATAAATTCCTGGAGTTTCTCGAAGTCGATCTTGATCGGCTTCGCTTCCGGTGGTGCGTCTTTGTCGAAGCTTCCCAGATCCCACTCCGGACGGATGACGGTTTTCCCGTCCGCGAGTTTGAATTCCTTATTGACGCGGCCTTTTGCCGCGTACCACTCGTCGCCGATCCGGGCGATGACCAAGTCCAGGCCGCGTCCCGTGACATGCAGGATTTCCTCGGCAGCAATGTGTTCGGCCAACGGATCATCGGTCCCAGCCCGGCGCACGCCGACCTTACCCGCCGAACCGGCACCTTGCCCGGCGGGCGCCCCCGGTGACGCCTCGCCAATCTCGGGCTTCTTGTTCTGGGTGGTGTCGTCCTGGCCGTCGCCTCCCTCGCCTTTCCCCTTGTCGCCACCTTCGCCGCCGCCACCGCCACCTTGCTTGGCTTCGCGCTCTTTCTTCTCAATGGCGTCCATTTGTTTGCCGCGTGCATCGGACAAGTCCGCGCTGCCCTTCAGCATCGCCGGAACGTGCCCGGCAAGCTGATCAGCCACACCCTGGACTGCTGCGTTCGTGGTCGCGAGGGGTACACCCTCACCCGGGTTGGGCAGCGAGATCTCGGTCTTCCGCTGGGTAAGAACGCCCAGCACTTCCATGTAGAGTGCCTGGGTGAGGTTTAACCGCTCACGCAGATCGGAACTGATTTCACCCTGGTCGGCGAGATGACCAACGTAAGAAGCGAGGCTTTGCAGCACCGCGGCATCGGGGTCGGATGCGTCCCCGTCGGTGGTTTCTCCGTACGGCTGGCTCAACCCAGAGAAACTGGTGTTGTCGATCTCCAGGGCCTCATCAGCGAATTGGAATGCAGCCAACAGGCCTTCATCCTCGATCGCGAGGTCGACATCCAATGCGGAATTCAGGACCAGGGTCTCTTGCGCGTGGTCGAGCTCAACGACCCGTTCAAGCCCCGCCTCCTCCAGGAGGTCGGCGAGGCGGTTGACGACTTGACGCGGTCGCTCACCGGCTTTGGTGAAGGTTTCGACGGCCAAGTCCTCACCGACGGCACGCAGGACGTTCAGGGAAACCGTCCCCCCTTCGGCCTCGCCCTCGAAGAAAATTACGAGAGGAGTGTCATACATGAGATGTCCGCTCCTCCTATTCGGGTTTGACCTTGAATTTCAAGTTCGCCGACGACGAGGTCACCGTGGCCCGCACCTTCTCACCTTTGCCGAACTCCCGCGACATCGGCACGGTATTGATGTCCAAGAGCCGTCGATTATTGTTGCGTACCCCGCCGCTTGTGGTCTTTGAGTCGGCCGCTGTACCGGGCTTCAACCGCCCGCCGCTGGCTTCGACCGTCAACTCGGAACCGCCCCCGTCCGCCGTGATCTCGATATCGTAGACCGTCTCCGTCGTATCGGGGGGCAGCAGCGTCTTGCCGTTGCGTTGACGCGCCCGACCGCGGCGGGTCCGGATGTTGTTCGGGTCGAGCCGGGTGCGGCTGCCGTCCGGATGGCTGAACCAGATATCAAATCCCTTTGGGCTTGATTCCGTGCAGAATTCGAAAGGGCCCAGACCTTTGTTTGGCGGCAGGGGCTTCGTCCCCTTGTCTGCACCGAACCAAAAGCCGTCGCCGCCAGGCACATTATAAGGCGTCCATCCTTTGACGCCGGTATTGCTTCCCACCGACGAGGAGGTCATCGACATGCCCTTGCCGTCGAAATGAAGATCCGAAACGGGCTTGTTGGTCCCGTTGCCGATGCGGAACTTGAAACAGCGGCGGGTTCGCTTGCCGACAACCTCGACCGAACCGCGCTTTTTCTTCTTCTCCTTCTTTTCGGGTTGTTTGGCCTGTTTCGGTTTTTCCGGCTTCTTCGGTTCCGGCGGCACTGTGCCGTCACCCGTTGTGCCACTTCCCGCCGGCGGCGGTCGGCTCGGTTCCGTGGGTTCTTGGGGAGGAGGCGTGGCGGGGGGTGTTGTTCCGGTGTCCGCGCCGGCTCCATCTTCTTTTTTGGGATCTGACCCGGGAGGGTCTTCCTCGGGAATCTCTTTCTTGTCCTCTTCGGTTTTCTTCGGGTCTTTCTTGTCTTTGTCTTTGTCTTCGTCCGCAGGTTTGTCGCCGTTGTCTTTTGGTTTCTTTTCGTCGTCGCCGCCGGTCCCGCCCCCGCCGCCGCCCTTCTTGGGATCGCCCTCTTTCTCTTCGATCTCTTTCTTGTTGATCTGTTCGAGTTCTTCTGCGCGGGCTTTTTGTCCGTCGGCGACATGGCCGAGCGCACCTTCGACGTTCTCGCCCAATCGGGAAAGCGCATCCAAGGCAGCCGGCTGGCCAAAACCCAAGCCGGTTGGTTCGGTCAAGATCTTCTCTGCAAGCTGAAGGTACTGGGCCTCACCGTCGACGACATGGCGCAACATATCCGAGTCCGCACCCGTCGCCGTATTGAGCGACTCGACCGAACGGGCCAAATCTCGAAGTACCGGTAGCGATGGTCCATTCGCCATGAGGTCCCCCCAAACCCCTTGACTGGTATTATGCTACCATCCAATCGGTAAACTTGCACGTGCCGCCTTCGCTCGGTGAAACGGTCTCGCGGAATCGAAAAGCCACCTGCGGTTGAGGCGTTCGCATGGAAATCTCTGGGGTACGAATTTAGACTCGCTGATCTTCCAGGTCGGCTATTGCCGGCGGTGGGGTACGGATCCGATGAGTCGCTTCAGGTTGCCTAGATGGACGGCCGCTGCCGCTACTGCCCGGCCGCTTTCGCCGCCTGTTGCTTTTCGAGTTTGGAGCGTAAGATGTTGTGGCAGCCGTCGATAACGGCGAAGCGTTGCGACGGAATCTTGCCGGCGCCCATCTTGACCGCGCCCGGCGTTATGAAAACACGTTTGATGTATTTCTTACCGACCGCTTTGTTGAGCGGCTTCAACAGCTTCTTTTCGGCGCCCTTGACCAGCATTTTCCGTTTCTTGAGCGGGATCGGGTCGCGCGACAGGACGCGCAGTAATGCGTCGCGCACCTTCGGCATGCGTTTGCAGATGTTTTCGACCCGGTTCCTTTTCACCGCTTCCAGGAACAGTGTCATCGGCGCCGATGTGTTGCCGACCGGCAGCATCATGGGGACCATTTGGATGTGTGTCGGGTCTTTTATGAAGGCTGCGCCGTCGCTCTTCTTACCGGCCGCCGCGGCATCGAAACCGGTCGTGGCGACGGCCATGCCGATCGCCAAAATCACCCAACGCATCCTTCAGCCCCCTCGATTTTCTGGTTAGCACCCGAGGGGGTATTCTACCGCAAATTTATGCGCTGCCTAGTCCCACCCTGTTACAATCCGTGAACAAGGCAGAATATCCGCGTCGTCATTCAGGGGTCTGAAGGCAGGCCCTGGCCGTTCGGCACTGCCCTGCGTTCCGGCCCCAGGTCGGTCGACACCGGCGTTTCGACCGCATTTTTCTTTTCGATATAGGCGGCGGCCTGCTTGATGCGGTCATCTTTGATCCGGCGGAACAGCCGGGTGACATCGCTGCGCAAACCGTCGATCGCATCCGCCGGTGCGTCGTCGGTAATGGTCTTGTCGAGGTATGCGGCCATTTTGTCGTCGCCCTGATCGTCGTTTTTCCGTTTGAACAGCTGGCGGAGGATGATCAGGGTCATGGTCTTGAGTTGATCGGGCGTCTCGGATCGGCAGGCGAGAACGATCAGTCCGTCGCTCGGGTCTTCGAAAACGCGTTCCCAATCGGTGGTGCCGTCGGCGGTTGTCGGCCAGGCCCGGGCGCCCGCATCGTTCATGTCGTAATCTCCGGCCGGAGCGGTTCAGGCTGGATCCGACTATAGCATGGCGTTTCGGCGGCCGTCGCCCGGTTCAATGGTCCCGCGACGGTTGCCGACAAACCGTAGCGAAATTGGTGTTGATGAACGGGCCGTTTTGATCCACGGTCCCGGTATTCTTGACCGTTAAGGCAACGGCTGAGCGCCGGGCCGCGTCACCGGTCAGCACTAGGACGCGAAACATGAAGATTTTGTTCGTCTCATCGGAGGCTTATCCGCTGGTCAAAACGGGGGGGTTGGCCGATGTCGCTTTCGCCCTCCCGAAGGCTCTGGCCGAACAGGGTGAGGACGTCAGGATCCTGCTTCCGGCCTACCCGGAAGCCCTCGACCGCATGGAGGGCCGCGGCCGTCGGGTTCGGCTCGGCGATCCGCTCGGTACAGGCCAGACCTATCTGTTGCCGGGCCGTATGCCGGACAGTGATGTGCGCGTCTGGCTGCTCGACAATCCCGCACTTTTCGAACGCCAAGGCGAGCCCTACATCGGGCCCGACGGCTTCGATTGGCCGGACAATCATCTGCGTTTCGCCTTGTTGGCCCGCGCCGCGGCGATGATCGGATTTGCCGGCTCCATGGTCGGCTGGCCACCGGACGTAATCCATGCCAACGACTGGCAGACCGGGTTGATTCCCGCCTATCTCTCGCAATGGGGCGGCAAGACGCCGCCGACGCTGTTCACCATCCACAACCTCCACTATCAGGGCTTGTTCGGACCCGACGCGTTGGCCGCGATCGGATTGCAAAGCGGGGTTTTCACCATCGACGGCGCTGAATACTATGGTGCTCTTTCATACCTGAAGGCCGGCATCACCTATTCCGACATGATCACCACCGTCAGCCCAACCTACGCCAAGGAAATCCTGACGCCAGCGTTCGGCGGTGGCATGGAAGGTGTGCTCGAGGCCCGTACGGACGATCTCGTCGGTATCCTCAACGGCATCGACTACGAGACCTGGAACCCGGAACAGGATCCGATGATTCCGGCCGCCTATTCGGCCGAGGATTTCGACGGCAAGGAAAAGTGCAAGGAGATCCTGCTCGAATACACGGGGCTGCTGCCCAACGGCCATACGCCCGTACTCGGGCTGGTCGGCCGCTTGGTCGAGCAGAAAGGCGTCGACCTCATCCTCGACGCCCTGTCCGGCATTCTCGATATGGGTTTTGCCGTGGTCATCCAGGGAACCGGCGATCCGGGATTGGAAGAGCGCTGCCGCCAGGCCGCCGCCGAAGCGTCGGACAAGGTCGCCGTCCGCATCGATTACGACGAGGCCTTTGCTCACCTGATCCAGGCCGGCAGCGATGCCATTCTGGTGCCGTCCCGTTTCGAGCCTTGCGGGCTGACCCAACTCTATGCCATGCGCTACGGATCGATACCGGTGGTGCGGCGGACCGGCGGGCTGTCGGACACGGTGATCGACGCCGCCGATCAGGAAGACGGCTGCGGTTTCGTTTTCGACGCCGCCGACCCGGCAGACCTATTGGAGACGCTGGGGCGCGTCCGTCAATGGTACGGCAACACCGACTGGTGGCGTCGCCTTCAACAAAGTGCCATGCAAAAAGACTACAGTTGGCAGGTGGGTGGGCGATCGTATCATGACCTCTACAGAACCCTCGCCATGAGCCGCTGATGGACGAGCGGGTTACGCGAGATCTGACGGAACTCTGTCTGCAGGACAGGCTCCGCGACACCTTCGACAACGCCGAGTCGTTGAAGGCGGCACTGGTCAACGCGGTCATCCATGAAATCGGCATGAACCCCAATCGCGCGACGACCCGCGATTGGTTCTTCGCGCTCGCCCATCTGATCCGTTGTGTTCTTTCAGAGCGCAACATCCGCACGGCCCGGGCCAATTACGCCAAGGAGGTCAAGCGCGTCTATTACCTGTCCATGGAATACCTGATCGGACGCAACCTGAAGAAATCGTTGCACGATCTCGGCGTCTACGCGGTCACCGAGCAGGCCCTCGACGAGCTCGGCCATCCGCTGGCCGATTTGGTCGAGTGCGAATACGACGCCGCCATCGGCAATGGCGGCCTGGGGCGCCTAGCGGCGTGCTTTATGGACTCGATGGCGACCCACGACTACCCGGGCATCGGCTACGGGCTGCGCTTCGAGTACGGCATGTTCACGCAGTCCATCGAAGGCGGCAAGCAGGTTGAAAAACCGGAAAACTGGTTGCGCTACGGCAACCCGTGGGAGGTGGAACGGGCCAGCGTCCTCTATCCCGTGCGTTTCGGCGGGCACATCCTCTGCTTCCGCAACCCGGCCGGCGAGGAGGAATGCCAGTGGTTGGATACGGAGGACGTCTACGCCATGGCCTTCGACGTGCCGGTCTCCGGCTTCGCCACCGAGACGGTCGGCAACCTGCGCCTGTGGTCGGCGCGCTCGCCCAAGGAATTCGACCTCAAGCACTTCAATCAGGGCCACTACGCCGAGGCGGTGCGCGAGAAGACGGACTCCGAGAACCTGACCAAGGTGCTTTACCCCAACGACAAGAACACCCGCGGCCAGGAGCTGCGCCTGAAACAGGAGTATTTCTTCGTCAGCGCCTCGATCCAGGACATCGTCGCCCGCTATTTGCGTACCGACGACGATCTCGCGGGGTTGCCCGACAAGGCCGTCATCCAGCTCAACGACACCCATCCGGCGCTGGCCATCCCGGAGCTCATGCGCATTTTCGTCGACGAACACAAGATGGGTTTTGATGAGGCTTGGGAGATCATCACCCGGACCTTTGCCTATACCAATCACACCCTGCTTCCGGAGGCGATGGAAACCTGGCCCATCGACATGCTCGAACGGATCCTGCCCCGGCATCTGGAGATCATTTTCCAGATCAACGATGTCTTCCTGAAGACCGTGCGCCGTCTTTATCCGGGCGATTCGGCCATGCTCGGCCGCCTGTCCCTGGTCGATGATTTCAACCGGTCGATCCGCATGGCGCATTTGGCCATCGTCGGCAGCACCAAGGTCAACGGCGTCGCCGAATTGCACACCAAGCTGCTCAGAGAATCGACCTTCCCCGAATTCGACGCCATTTACCCCGGCAAGTTCCTCAACATGACCAACGGAATCACGCCGCGTTTGTGGCTGCACCAAGCCAACCGCGGTTTGTCGGACCTGATCAGCGAGGCCATCGGTGCCGATTGGGTCCGCAACCTGCCGCAACAGAAAAACCTGGTTCCCTTCGCCGATGACGCCGGCTTTCGCCAATCATTCCGCGCCGTCAAACATCGCAACAAGGAACGCCTGGCGGCCATGATCGAAAGACGCCAGGGCATTGCCCTGGCGACCGACACGCTGTTCGATTCCCAGGCCAAGCGGATCCATGAGTACAAACGCCAGCTCCTGAACCTGCTGCAGGTCGTGGCCCGCTACAACCGGTTGCGAGAGGACCCGTCGCAGGACGCCGTGCCGCGCACCGTCATCTTCGCCGGCAAGGCGGCCTCCGGTTACGACATGGCGAAATTGATCATCCGGCTGATCAATGACGTCGCCGAGACCATCAACCACGACCCGGCCATGGACGGGCGCCTCCAGGTGGTGTTCTGCCCCAACTACAGCGTGTCGCTGGCCGAGGTCATCATCCCCGGCAGCGAACTTTCCGAACAGATCTCTACGGCCGGCACTGAGGCGTCGGGGACCGGCAACATGAAATTCGCCCTCAATGGGGCGCTGACCATCGGCACCATGGACGGCGCCAATATCGAGATCCACGACGAGGTCGGAGCGGAGAACATCTTCATTTTCGGCCTCGACGCCGACGGTGCGCACAGCCTCAGGTCAAGGGGTTACGACCCGACCCAGTACTATCACGACAACGAGGAACTGCGACAAGTCCTCGACATGATCCGCGGGGGGTACTTCTCGGCCGATGATCCCTACCGCTACCGCGCTGTCGTCGACTCTCTGTTGCGCGGTGGCGACCACTACCTGCTGCTCGCCGATTTCGCGTCCTACCTGGAGTGTCAGGAGCGCGTCGACGAGGCCTACCGCGACCCTGAGGACTGGACGCGCCGCGCCATCCTCAATGTCGCCAACATGGGGCGGTTCTCCAGCGACGAAACGATCCACCGCTACGCGGCGAAGATCTGGGAGATCGAACCGAACGGGACCTAGCCCGGCCGCTCCTCGGTGACGGCCCGCAGGATATCGACGATGTCCGAATCGGCGGCTATGTCCTTGACGCCGGCGGCAAGGCGGCGTCGCCAGTTCGGGTACTCTTCCACCGTTCCCGGCAGATTGAGCTGCTCGAGCTCCATCAGGAGGTCGTCTAGGTTGATCATCATCAAGCCCGCCCTGGAGCGGGCCAGATAGCGTTCGACGGCGGCGGTGAGCGCCTTCAGGGCACCGTCGTCGGCGGAGCCATTGGGCAACAGACCATCGACCGGCAGCTGCTGGTCGCGGAGCGCTGCGATCAAGACCTCGCGATCGGCCGCCCGGGCGGTCTCGGCGGTGACGAGGTCGTCGCCCGCGTTGAGCCCGAGGCGGTCCCGTAAGATCAGATCATCGCCGCTCCAGAAGCCGGCCAGGGTCGGCAGATCATGGGTCGTCGCGGTCGCCAATGACAGGTCGGGATAAGCATCGGGTCGCTTGAACAGTCCTTCCGGCCACCGTTCGAAATAGAAGACCCGGTAGGACAGGAACTTCTCCTGGTCCATGTAGGCGCGGAACTCGTCGGGCACGGTGCCCAGGTCCTCGCCGACGATCAGGCAGCGGTTGCGGTGACTTTCCAACGCCAGCACGCCGGCGAGGTCGGCGTGGGGGTAGGAGACGTAGGCGCCCTCCGTCGGTTTGGCGCCGTCGGGGACCCAGAACAGGCGCATCAGGCCCAACGCGTGATCGATCCTGAGGGCGCCGGCATGACGCATGTTGGCCCGCAGCAGGCGGGCGAAGGGCGCGAAGGCTTTCGCTTTCATGACCTGGGGGTTGGGCGGCGGCATGCCCCAATCCTGACCCTGGTCATTGAAGGCGTCGGGCGGTGCGCCGAAGGTGACGCCGCGTACCGTGGCTTCCGGATCGGCCCAGGCGTCGGCGCCGTTGGGATCGACACCGGTGGCCAGGTCCCTATAGAGGCAGGCTCCCCGGCCATCGGTCGCAGCCGCCAGTTGCATATCGGCAAGCCACTGCAGGAAGGCGTGATAGCCGACCCGCTCGGCATCATCGACCGCGAAGCCTTCGACGGCGGCACTGGAAGGGGTCCGATAATCCACCGGCCACGCGGACCAGGGCGCTCCATCGAAATGATCGTGCAGGGCCTCGAACAGGCAGAACCGGGCGAGCGCTTCGCCACCCACCGATCGGAAATCCTCGAAAGCCCGACGTTGTTCCACGGGCAAACGGCAGAATTCCTCATAGGCGGCTTGCAGCACCCGGTGCTTGAGGGCCGAAACGCCGGCGTAGTCGACATGGCGCTCCGAGCGCACCGCGGCCAATTGAGCGGCAAACGCGTTTTCGCCGAGGATCGATCGCGCTTCTGGGCAGGCGTCGAGAAATGGGAGTCCGGCGACGTCGATGTAAAGCGGATTGAGGAAATGCCGGCTCGACGGGGAGTAGGGGCTGGCCCCTTCCGGGTGGCAGCCGAAGGGGGCATGCAGGGGGTTGATGCCGACAACGGCGGCGCCGAGTCCGTCGGCGGCACCCATCAGCTGCATGAGCCCTGAGAAGTCGCCGATCCCCCAGTCGCCGGACGAACGCAGGGCATAGAGGTGGCAGGCCAGGCCCCATCGCCGCCCGCCGGCGGCCATCCAGTCGGGCAGATAGGCGGCCGGCGGCGCCACGATCACCATGGTTTCGGCGTGTTCGCCGCCGGCGGTGACGTGCAGCCGGTGGTATCCGTCGGGCATATCGGGCGGCAGGGCCAAGAGTCGTTCCGGACCCTCGCCCAGGGTCTCAGAAAGGTCGTCGTGTCGGCTGTCGCCGCTCATCGTTTCACCGTTTTCGAGGGTGAGTTCCCAGGCGATGGTGCTGGCTGCCGGAGCATTGATGGTGATGGAAAAGGCCTGACGGTCGCGGCGAAGCACCGTTGCCGGGGCCAGAACCCGTCGGCGTTCCGCTTTCTCGAAGGCCTTAAGGCTGTCGCGTGCGTCGCCCGGCGTATCCACCTCGAAACCCATGGCCGACAACAGGGCCCGCTGTGTATCGGGCGGTGTCCGGTGGCCCTCGCCGAAGATATCCCAGTAATGGAGGTGAATCCCCGCCCGTTCGGCGAGCCGTTCCAGGTCCGCCGTTTCGCCGCTCACGCCCCGTCTCCGTGATCGTGGATGAGCAAGGCCATGGAATGGCCTTCGAGGCGGTAGGTCTGGCGGGCTCGATACACGGATTCTTCGTCGGCACTTTCCGGCCGCGCCGTGTCGAACACTTCCCGCCACGCTTCGCCGAATGACGGTTCGGGGAGAATGAACGGCACCGCGTCGTTGTGGGCATTCATCAATACGACAAACCGGTCGTCGGCGAGGTCGCGCCCGTCGCGTCCGAGGTAGGTGCCGGTATCGCCACCCAGGTGGAACCCGAAACAGCGTGCGTAGGCCAGGCCCCATTCGTGTCCCTTGAGCTCGCGGCCTTCGGGCGATAGCCAGGTGATGTCGTTGAGCTGCGAGCCGTTGACCGGCCGGCCCTGAAAGAAACGTGGACGCCGGAATGCGGGATGTTCGCGGCGAAGGGCGATCATGCGGCGCACGAATTCAAGGAAGCCACGGTCCTCGGCATCGAGTCCCTCCCAGTCGATCCAGCTGGTCTCGTTGTCCTGGCAATAGGCGTTGTTGTTGCCGCCCTGGGTCCGTCCCAACTCGTCGCCGGCGGTCACCATGGGCACGCCCTGCGACAGCATCAGGGTGGCCATGAGATTGCGTTTCTGGCGCAGGCGTAGTGCGCCGACATCCGGATCGTCGGTCGGTCCTTCAGTCCCACAGTTCCAGGACCGGTTGTCGCCGGTACCGTCGCGGTTGTTTTCGCCGTTGGCTTCGTTGCGCTTGCTCTCATAGGTGACCAGGTCGGTCAGGGTGAAGCCGTCATGGGCGGTGACGAAGTTGACGCTGGCCCGCGGCCGGCGCCCGTGCTTGGCGAACAGATGACTGCTGCCGGTGAGGCTGGACGCCATGTCGCCGAGGACGCCGTCGTCGCCTTTCCAGAAGGCGCGGACCGTATCGCGGTATTTGTCGTTCCACTCCGACCAGCCCGGCGGAAAACCGCCGACCCGGTAACCGCCCGGACCCAGATCCCAGGGCTCGGCGATCAACTTGACCCGTGACAGCACCGGGTCCTGGCGCACGGCTGAAAGGAACGGTCCGTCGGCCTCAAACCCGCCGGGTCCGCGGGCCAGCGTCGTCGCCAGGTCGAAGCGGAAGCCGTCGACGTGCATGTCCTCGACCCAGTAGCGGAGCGAATCGAGCACCATCTGCAGGACACGGGGATGGGTGAGGTCGAGGCTGTTGCCGCAACCGGTATGGTCCGCATAGCGACCCGGTGCGTCGGCCTCGTGGTGGTAATAGGACGCGTTATCGATGCCGCGGAAGCTGAGCGTCGGTCCGAGGGCGTCGCCTTCGCCGGTGTGGTTGAAGACGACGTCGAGGACGACCTGCAGGCCGGCCTCATGGAAGCGGGCCGTCATCCCGCGGAACTCGTCGATTCCGCCCGTCGCCAGGTAGCGCGGGTCCGGGGCGAAGTAATTGAAGGGGCTGTACCCCCAGTAATTGGTCATGCCGCGTTCGGCCAGGTGGCGTTCATCGGCGAAAGGATGGATCGGCAGCAGTTCCACCGTATTTATGCCGAGAGAGACCAGATGATCGATCACCGCCTCGTCGGCGAGCCCGGCGAAGGTGCCGCGGTGTTCGTCCTCGACATCGGGGTGGCGCATGGTCATACCGCGGGTGTGGAGTTTATAGATCACCGTTTCCTGCCAGGGAATGTCCGGCGGCGATTTGAGCCCGGCCCCGGTGTCGGTGACGACGGCCTTGGGCACGAAAGCGGCGTTGTCGACGCGGTTGAAGGACTTGTCCTTCTTGGCGTTGTCCGGGTCATAGCCGAGATTGGCGTCGTTCCACACCAGCCGCCCGGTCAGATTGCGCGCATAGGGGTCGACAAGAAGCTTGTGATGATTGAAGCGGTGGCCGCGGTCCGGCGCGTAAGGGCCGTAAACCCGATATCCGTAGATCTGCCCCGGCCGAACGCCCGGCAGGTAGCCGTGCCAGACCTGGTCCGTGTACTCGGGGAGCTTGATCCTGTGTGTTTCGCGGCCGCCGTTGCCGTCGAACAGGCAGAGATCGACTTGTTCGGCATTGGCCGAGAACAACGCGAAATTCGTACCCTTGCTGTCGGGGGTCGCGCCCAAAGGGTAGGGCGCACCGGGCCACACCGAATTCCCGCCGTCGCCCTTCCGTTTAATCATCAAGGGCGAGCACCAATGTCGCCAGTGGCGGCAAGGTCAGCGTCAGGGAATGGGGGTGGCCATGCATGGCGTTATCCGCGGTGTCGACACCGCCGCCGTTACCGACGTCGCTGCCGCCGTAAAAGTTCGAATCCGTGTTCAGTGCTTCCCGAAAATGACCGGGGCGCGGCACACCGAGCCGGTAGGCCTGGCGGACGACCGGCGTGAAATTGCAGACAACGACCACGAGGCCTTGGCCATCTGCACCGAAACGCATGAACGAAAGCACGCTTTGTTCGCTGTCGTTGCAGTCGACCCAGGAGAACCCGGCCGGATCGCAGTCCCTTTCATGCAGTGCCGGCGTGCCGCGATAGAGCCAATTGAGATCGCGCAGCAGATTCTGCACGCCGCCGTGCAGCGGGTCCGACAACAGGTGCCAGTCGAGGCTGGCGTCGTGGTTCCACTCCCGTTCCTGGCCGAACTCACCACCCATGAACAACAGCTTCTTACCCGGATGGGCGTACATGAAGGCGTAATAGGCCCGAAGGTTGGCGAACCGCTGCCAGCGGTCACCGGGCATGCGCCCGATGATCGAGCCTTTGCCGTGGACGACTTCGTCGTGGCTCAGCGGCAACACGAAGTTCTCGTGGAATGCGTAGAGCATGCCGAAGGTCAGGTCGTCATGGTGGAATTTGCGGTGTACGGGTTCTTTCGACATGTAGCGCAGCGTGTCGTGCATCCAGCCCATGTTCCACTTGTAGCCGAAACCGAGACCGCCCAGGTAGGTGGGCCGCGACACCTGCGGCCAGGCGGTCGACTCCTCGGCGATGGTGAAGGCGCCCGGGTGCCCGCCGTAGACCGCTTCGTTGAGCCGTTTGAGGAAGGCGATCGCACCCAAATTCTCGTTGCCGCCGTACTCGTTGGGGACCCATTCGTCGGCCTCGCGGCTGTAATCGAGGTAGAGCATGGAGGCGACGGCGTCGACGCGCAGCCCGTCGATATGAAAGGACTCGAGCCAGTAGAGCGCATTGGCGATGAGGAAATTGGCGACTTCCCGGCGATCGAAATTGTAGATCAAGGTGCCCCAGTCCATATGCCGGCCCTTGCGCGGGTCGGCATGTTCGTAGAGATGGGTGCCGTCGAAAAGGCCGAGACCGTGCGCGTCTTCCGGGAAATGGCCCGGCACCCAATCGATGATGACACCGATCCCGATGTCGTGGCAGGCATCGACGAAGGCGCGGAAATCGTCGGGCGTGCCGAACCGGCTGGTCGGCGCAAAAAGGCCGATCGGCTGGTACCCCCAGGAACCGTCGAAGGGATACTCGTTGACAGGCAGAAGCTCGATATGGGTGAAGCCGAGATCGGCCACGTAAGGGACCAGTTGTTCGGCCAATTCCCGATAGTTGAGATAGCGGTTGTCCTCCTCCGGGCATCGGCGCCAGGAGCCGAGGTGGACCTCGTAGATGGACATCGGGCGGTCGTTGCCGGATCGAGCGGCCCGTTCCGCCATCCACGCTTGGTCGCGCCAGGGGTAGGGTTGTGCATCGGTGACGATGTTGGCCGAGCGGGGCGGTTGCTCACAGGCGAAGGCGTAAGGGTCGGCTTTCAGGGGCAGCAGCGTTCCGTCGGCCGCCTTGATCTCGAACTTGTAGACGGCGCCGGCACCGAGGCCGGGCACGAAGATCTCCCATACGCCGCAGCCGGGATGATTGCGCATGGGGTGGCGGCGTCCGTCCCAGGCGTTGAAGTCGCCAACGACGCTGACGCGGCGGGCATTGTGCGCCCAAACGGCGAAATTGACTCCGTCGACGCCATCGAGGCGGGTCACATGGGCCCCCAGTTTGTCATAGGTACGGAAGTGGCTGCCCTCTCGGAACAGGTGCAGGTCGATTTCGCCCAGCACCGGCGGGAAGCGGTAGGGGTCTTCGGTCTCCAGGACGGCATCGACGAAAGTCATTTTCAGGCGATAGGGGAAGGGGGCGTCGCGGTCCTTGATGGTGGCCGCGAAGCAGCCCGGGCTTTTCACGCGGCGCATGCGGGCCGCCTGTTTACCCGTCGCAGCGTCGATGACGTCGATGCGCTGGGCTTCCGGATGGAAAGCCCGGACGACGACCTTTCCGCCGTCGTCCGTGTGTAAGCCGAGAAAAGAGAACGGATCGCCATGGTCGCCCGCGAGGACCGCGTCGAAACCCCTCATGTCCGGCGACGTGTCGCCGGCGGCGGAATTCGCTGCGTCCAAGGCCGGTCTCCCAACGGTTGAGCGATGTTTGGGCACACGATTGTAGGCCCGATCGCAATTATATCACGCGGATTCGAACGAATTAAACACTCGGGCGGCGCCGGAGTCGCGGGCCGCCGAATCGCCGATCAGGTGGTGTCGGACTTTTTCTTACGGCTCGTCTTCGGCTTGGCTGCGGCAGCCGTCTTCGGTTTTGCCGCCTTGGCCGTCGCTTTGGTCTTGCCCGCCGCCTTGGCCGTCACGGACTTGGCGGTGGTTCCCTTGGCCTTTCTTCCCGGGCTTTTCGCCTTGACTGCCGGCGCCGGAGAGGCCGTCGCGGCTTCGTTGATTTCCTTCTCGGCTTGCAGCCAGAAGTCCATGGCTTTGCCGGTCGTCTTGCCGGATTGTTCCCACAAAGCGTACGCGCGTTCACGGATTTTCGTTTCGGTATGTTGGTTCATAATCGTCTCACACAAATGGGGTCGTGGCCGTTTCAGGGATGGACGCGTCCTCCTCCGAACGGGGATAGTTTTATGGCGGTTTTTGATTTTCGCTAGTGGAATTGTGGCGTCCGACGAAAATGTCACGAAAGAGTCATAAATGCGTCTACAATCCGATTTCGTGTTGCGCCGCGCCGCCGAACCGACACCACGCGCCAGAGGGAACGAGCCGCCTCAAAACCAAAGACCGTCACGATTAGTTCATTTGCGGTTGCACGCGTGGGGTCCTCATAACCATCTATTGCTAACGCCGACCTTTGCGGCGGCCCGGCGGGGTCGCGGCGGCGTTCGGCGATCGGTTCATCGGAGGCGGGGGACACCATGGCGAGACTCTCCATCAACGGTAAGGCATACGATATCGACGGGCCCGGCGACATGCCGCTCTTGTGGGCGATCCGCGATCTTGTCGGTTTGACCGGCACCAAGTTCGGCTGCGGTCTGGCCCAGTGCGGGTCGTGCACGGTTCATATGGACGGTGCGCCGATCCGCGCCTGCCAGACGCCGCTCGAGGACGTCGGCGACGCAGCGATCACGACAATTGAGGGGCTCGACGGAAAGGTTGCCGAGACGGTACGCGCTGTCTGGACGGACCTCGACGTGCCGCAATGCGGCTATTGCCAGTCAGGTCAGATCATGGCGGCGGCGGCGCTGCTCAGCGATAACCCGAAACCGAGCGATGTCGATATCGACGAGGCGATGGCCGGCAACCTCTGCCGCTGCGCCACCTACCAACGCATCCGGGCCGGCATCCACGAAGTGGCCCGCAGGCTGGAGGCGTGATCATGATGAACCTCGTGAATAGCGAATTTAATCGAGCCGGAGAGGGCACCTCGCGACGCGGTTTCCTGATCGGTGCGGCGGCGACGGCCGGTGGACTGGTCATCGGATTTGGTGATGGTGCGTTTGCTGCAGCCCCGGCCGAGACCAAGAAACCGGCGGCTCCTGTCTCGCCCTTCGCCGCCTATCTGGAAATCGGTGCTGATAACCAGGTGACGGTGCTGTCATCGCAGTTCGACATGGGCCAGGGTAGCTACCATGGCGTCGCCACCTTGGTCGTCGAGGAACTGGGCGCCGACTGGGACCAGGTCACGGTCGTCGGGGCCAGCGCCAACACGGCGCTCTACGGCAACATCATGTGGGGCGGCGTCGCCCAGGGCACCGGCGGCTCGACGACCATCGCGACGTCCTTTGAGCGTTACCGCAAGGCCGGCGCAACGGCGCGCGCCATGCTGGTCGCCGCTGCCGCCGAGGCGTGGCAGGTGCCGGCCGGCGAAATCGCCGTCGCCGCCGGTATGCTGAGTCACCCGTCCGGTAAGAAGGCGACGTTCGGGGCCATGGCGGCGATGGCTGCCAAACAGCCCATACCCGAAAACGTGCCGCTGAAGTCGCACGATCAATGGACCGAGATCGGTTCGGAAACGCGGCGTCGTTTCGACACGGCGCCAAAAACCGACGGCACCCACGACTTCACCATCGATATCAAACTGCCCGGTATGCTGACGGCGGTGATGATCCACCCGCCGCGCTTCGGCGCCACCGTCCAGTCCTTCGAAGCGGCCGAGGCCAAGGCCATGCCGGGTGTCGTCGACGTGGTTGCCGTGCCGCGCGGCGTCGCCGTCGTGGCAGAACATATGTGGGCGGCTCTGAAGGCGCGGGATGCCGTTCGCGTAACCTGGGACGAAAGCAAGGCGGAAAAGCGCGGATCGGCTGGATTGCTGGACGAGTTCGAGCGATTGTCGAAGGAACCGCCGGCCCTGAAAGCGGCGTCGAAAGGCGATGCGGCGGGAGCCATGGCGAAGGCCGACAAAGTCGTCGAGGCGACCTATCGATTCCCCTACCTGGCGCATGCCGCCATGGAGCCCCTGAACGCGGTGGCCCGCATGAATGCCGACGGCACGTTGGAGGTCTGGGGCGGACTCCAGATCCCCGACCTCTATATCCATGTTGCCGCGGCCACCGCCGGCGTCGAAAAGGAAAAAGTGCGATTGCACGTAATGAAAACCGGCGGCGGGTTCGGACGGCGCGGCGTCGGCGACGGCGACATCGTCAACGAGGCCGTGTCGGTCGCCAAGGCGATCGGCTTCAAGGCGCCGGTTAAGGTCCAATGGACCCGCGAAAACGACATGCAAGGCGGGCGCTACCGACCGGCCTACGTGCACCGCATGAAGGCCGGTGTAGACAAGGACGGCACCATCGCCGCTTGGGAGCACCACATCGTCGGTCAGTCGATCGTCGCCGGCACGCCGTTCCAGGGTATGATCCAGGACGGCGTCGATCCGACCTCGGTGGAAGGCGCGGCCAATCTTCCCTACGCTTTGTCCAATATGGACGTCGGTCTGACCACCATGGAGGTCGGTATACCGGTCCTGTGGTGGCGGTCCGTCGGCTCGACCCATACGGCCTATTCGACGGAGACCTTCCTCGATGAGGTCGCCGCGGCCGCCGGGCGCGACCCGCTGGCCCTGCGTCTCGAACTGCTGAAAGACCATCCGCGCCACGCCGGTGTCCTCAAGCTGGCCGCCGAGAAGGCCGGATGGGGGAAACCGGTGGCCGCCGGCCGAGCGCTCGGGCTCGCCGTGCACGAAAGCTTCGCCAGTTACGTGGCGCAGGTCGCCGAGGTGTCGATTGTCGACGGCATGCCCCGTGTCCATCGGGTCGTCTGCGCCGTTGATTGCGGGATACCGGTCAACCCGGATGTCATCCGGGCCCAGGTTGAGGGGTCAATCGGCTTCGGCCTCGGCGCCATACTGGCCGAGAATCTGACGCTTACCGACGGCGTGGTCGATCAGGGCAACTACGACACCTATACGCCGCTCCGGATCGACGCCATGCCCGACGTCGAGGTTCACATCGTGGCGTCGACGGAAAGCCCGACGGGCATCGGCGAGCCGGGTGTGCCGCCGATCGGGCCAGCGGTCGCCAATGCGGTCTTCAAGTTGACCGGGTCCATGCGCCGGACGCTGCCGTTCGCGGAGTCATAACCAGGAAACCGGGGGCGTCCGGCTGCACACCGACCGCTACGGCAAGACAACCTCCCGTGGTTGAGTTACCCTATGCAGGTACTCTGATGCATAGGCTATCGAACGCGGAGGCCCGCATGGATATTCAGACACTGACCGAATTCTTCAAATGGTGCACGATCATCAACGCGGCGTTGTTGGTGATGTCGATCGCCATGTATATGGCGGCGCCCGACTTCCTATACCGCACGCAAAGCCGGTTTTTCCCAATTTCCCGCGCGACATTCGATTCGGTCTTCTACGGCTTTCTCGGGGCCTACAAGATCGTCTTTTTGGTTTTCAATGCCGTGCCTTATATCGCTCTCCTGATCATCGCCTGACGCAACGGTTGAAATATCATCGCCTGTGATCCCGCCTCGGGTCGATTCCGCCGATTTTCCGGCTTATACGACCAGAAATTGCCGGAAAACTGATCCATATCAGTTAAATCCATTCTAAGAACTGTAATAATGCGTTCATATTGAGGGAATCACGTCCCGATACCTGGGAAACTCGCGAGACGATAATGTTGACGAAAAAGAAAGCCGGCTCACCTTGTGTTGACGTCTGCGCCATCGACGAAACGACCGGATTCTGCGCCGGTTGTTTTCGGACGTCTGAAGAGATCGCCATGTGGAGCCGGTACAACTTCATCCAACGCAAAAAAGTGGCCGGCCAAGCGGCCATCCGTCGGCAGACGGCTCGGGCTAACGAGCGACGAAGCCGAGCGCATAGCAAAGACGAAAAGGCTCAGGTGGGGACCGCGGAACAACCCGCGATTTAGCCTCAGGCCCGTTTTCGCGACCATCGAAACCGGACCTTTTCAAGACGGGCTCCCGAACAGTTGGGCGACACCGGTTATGTTGTCGTCGCCATAACGCTGGTCGACAGCGGTCGCATAGACGTTGCCGGTCACCTAGCAGACAGGCATCTGCGCGGCCAGGGCGGCGGCGGAGCGTGAGATCAAGCCGAAGTCCTTGGTGACCAGGTCGATGGGGAATGCCGGCGCGAAGGTGCCGGACAGCATCGCCATGGCTGAAGTGCCGCCGGGCAAGGTCGGCGACCTCATCCAGAGGATGCACCAGATCATCCAGATCACTCTCAATCAACACGGCGGCCAAGGCGAAAGCAACGACGGCCTCGAGTTGGGCGCTTGTTTCCTCGAACCGGACCTCGGGCACCTCGTTTTCGCCGGCGCCCGTTTCTCACTGTTCCGGGTCAACGGAGGCGATGTCGAGGAGATCAAGGGCACCAAACAAGGCCTCGGTTACCGCGGAATCGCCGCCAGCCAAGCCTACGCCGAGGCCGCTTTCGACCTATCGCCGGGCATGGCGTTCTACATGTCTTCGGACGGGTTGATCGAACAGGTCGGCGGCGACAACCGCCGCATGTTCGGGAAGAAGCGATTCAAATCGCTGATCTCGCGGATGCAGAGCCTGTCCATGGCCGAACAGAAGGACAGGATCTTCCAGTCGCTTGCCGATTATCAGGGCGACGAGGCGCGGCGGGACGATGTGTCGGTGATCGGATTCCGCGTTTGAACCCGCGTCGGAATTCCGGCCGTCCCACCGTACCCGACATTTCGCTGCCGCGCCGAGAACGCAGCCTCCTTCATCTCAGGCCGCCTTCCTTTTCTCCAGGATCCCGTCCAATAGGTCGACGACCTCGATCGACGCCGCCTCCATGTCGCCGAAAAGCCGTTCGGCCTCGACCAGGTTGCCTTCGAGATGCAATCGCGCCGCTTCCTTGCCGAACCCGTGGACCCGGCTGTGCGGTTCGACGAGTGCCTTGAATTCGCTGTTGCCCGAGAACCAGGGATCATTGACCTGGTCGTACCATTTGCCGAGGCGGCACTGATGGTGGTCCGCCAGTTCCTCCATCTTGAGGTTGTTGAGGCCGACGAACATCTCGGCCAGTTTCTTTTTCCAGATGAAGTGGTCGGACTTGGCGCGGAACAGGACGTAGTCCTCGATATGCATCTGCTCGAGTTCGGCAAACTGTTCTTCGATAAGGGCCTCGGTGGCACTGACCGATTGGATCGCCTTGTCGGTCCGTTCCCGGTTGCTCTTCGAGAGGTCGGCGACATTGCCGATGCCTTCACCGATCTCGTGTACCGCCTTTGTCTGCTCGGACAGCATCGACGAGATTTCCTCCATCCGTCCGCGGACGTTGGAGACATTTTCGCTAATGGAACGAATGCCCTGTGACGACTCTTGGGCCGAGTTGCGGCCGTTCTCAACATCGCCCATGACCTTGGACACAGCCGAGACGAGGCCGGATATCTCGTCCGTGAGGACATTGATCCGGTTGCGGATGTCTTCGGTGGCGTTTGACGTCTGGTTCGACAGGCTTTTCACTTCACCGGCGACGACCGCGAACCCTTTGCCGTGTTCACCTGCGCGTGCGGCTTCGATCGTGGCGTTGAGGGCCAGCAGATTGGTCTGCTTTGCGATGGCATCGATGGTCTCCAGAATACCGGCAATCTGTTCAGACGCTTCCGAAAGGGCTTCCGTGCGATGGCTGACGTTCTGAACGACGTCAGAGATCTTGTTCATTTGCTCGGCGACGTTGTCCATCTTCTGCACACCTTCGGTGGCGGCGGCATTCGAAGACGTTGCGAGTTCGGTGGCTGCGGTGCTGGCACCCGTGATCTGATCGATCGACGCGGTCAATTCCTCGACGGCGGCCGCCATTGTCTGGGTGCGATTGTCGGTCTCTCGCACGTTGCTCGACATCTGGGCGACGGCCGTCATGGCTTCGCTGGCGTTCATGGAAAAGCGCACAGTACGATCCAGGATCTTCTTTTCTTCCTTTTCCAAAGATTCAGCGAGGTTTCTGATCGACTGGGACAAGGGATCGTCTCCGTCTGGTAGCGTCGAACAGTCTCTTTCGGCCAGGGCATCGAGAAAACGGACCGCTTCGTTTTGATCGAGCATCTTGGGGAACCTCTCTTGTTAGGCGGTATTGGCGATTAATGCAGATCGATCTTCTGCCATTTGGTTTGACGGCGTAAAGGCGCGCCAAGAGCCAATAAACTGTCAACGCGCGACCATCAATCTGCATACAATATCACTCGAATCCTCACTTTCGAGTTCGATAGTGTTACCTAGGCGTTTCAATATGCGACATAATGTTTCAAGGGTTCCCTCCATGTCGCCAACTAAAACCTGGGCTTCCGTATTTCAACTAAAAGAGAATTCAATGACGGACAGATCGTCGCGGCGTGCCTGGTTAAGTTGGTAGTCGGCGAAGGCCTGGGGCAGGCGCTGTTTTTGCCCGGCCATCGGCACAACGTACTGGTCCTTGCGCAATTGGACGAACCGTTTCTTGCCGAACATGCGGTTCTTTTCTGTCCCGACCCAAATGGTCAGGCCGTCGGAGGCTAATCATTTCGCAGGTTGAACGAAGCGGAACGACTGTGACGTTCCGCCCATTGCCGACCGTCATTGTTCCGTCAGTTCCGAGATCGAGTCTTGTTCTCGGCGAGTGAATCCAATACCCATCAACTCAATAACCGCATGTCGATAATGGAGTACAAAATGACGGGCCACATTCCCGGCGTCGATCCGGACGGACTTCTCGAGTACTCCGTGGTTTTCACGGACCGCTCTCTGAACCATATGTCCCAGCGCTTCCAGGGCGTAATGAACGACATTTCGACTACGCTGAAGAGCGTATATGGTGGCGATAGCGTGGTTGTCGTCCCGGGCGGTGGGACCTACGCCATGGAAGCGGTGGCGCGCCAACTGGCGACGGACCGCCGCTGCCTGGTTATTCGGAACGGCTGGTTCAGCTATCGTTGGAGCCAAATCTTCGAGGCTGGGAACATTCCATCCGATGTCACGGTCCTCAAAGCGCGCCCAATCGATACCGGGCGTCAGATGCCGTCTGCACCGGTCCCGATCGACGAGGCGGTCGCCGCGATTGAGAGAGACAAGCCCGATCTTGTATTTGCGCCGCATGTGGAGACGTCGTCCGGAATGATGCTGCCCGATGACTACATGCGGGCCGTGGCCGACGCCGTGCATGCCGTCGGTGGCCTATTCGTTCTTGACTGCGTCGCCTCCGGCACGATCTGGGTCGACATGGCCGCGATCGGCGTTGATGTCCTCATCAGCGCGCCGCAGAAGGGCTGGAGTTCGTCGCCGAGCAGTGGTCTCGTCGTTCTCGGTAGCGACGCCCTCGAACGCGTCAAATCGACGTCCAGTTCGAGTTTCGCCTGTGATCTCGGCAAGTGGCGGCAGATCATGGAAGCCTACGAAAATGGCGGCCATGCCTATCACGCGACGATGCCGACCGACGCCCTGGCCAGGTTCCGGGACACCATGAAGGAAACGGAAGCCTATGGTTTCGACAAGGTCCGTGGCGAACAAATGGACCTGGGGCGCCGTGTCCGGGCCCTTCTGGCCGAACGTCAATTCCGGAGCGTCGCCGCGCCCGGATTCGAGGCGCCGGGCGTGATCGTTTCCTATACGGACGATCCGGACATCCATAACGGCAAGAAGTTCGCCGCCGAAGGTCTGCAGGTGGCCGCCGGGGTGCCGCTCCAGTGTGATGAACCCGAAGACTTCATGACCTTCCGGATCGGATTGTTCGGTCTCGACAAGGCCCATAACATCGACCGTACAGTGGAGCGTCTCGAGACCGTTTTGGATCGAATTCTCTGACCGAGAGGCGCGGACTTGCCGGCCGATTACCGGCCGGCTTCTAATCCGCGGGATCGTCCGGTACGACGGCCGTGATCTCGATTTCGAGTTTGGCGCCCGGTTCGATGAGGCCGGCAACCTGCACCACGGACATCGCCGGGTAATGCCGTCCGATGACGTCCCGATAGGCGGCACCGAGGTTTTGCAATGAAGCCAGGTACTCGTCCTTGTCGAGTACGAACCAGGTCATGCGGACGATGTGTTCGGGGCCGGCGCCGGCTTCGGCGAGAAGCGCCACGGCGCTTTCGAAGATGCGCCGTGCCTGGCCGGTGAAATCGTCAGTCTCGAAGACCTCCGCCGCGTTCCATCCGACGAGGCCGGCCAAAAACACCAACTCCCCTCTAGCCTTGATCCGTAACCGTCCGGTGAACCCGCTCTGTTTATCGGCGTTGGTCTGGCGATAGTGTCCATTATCGATAGTGGGCATTTGTGGAGTGGGGCTGATGGGCCGGGCTCGACGGTACTGGTCGGCGGATGAGAA
>Ga0209561_1000115_pt1 | contig 25005 bp, 18 predicted proteins | sample WorMettrBAHAMAS2_FD_187393 | JGI IMG/M metagenome (GOLD analysis project Ga0209561, IMG submission 187393) | Marine gutless worms symbiont microbial communities from Max Planck institute for Marine Microbiology, Germany - Inanidrilus... | ecosystem: Host-associated > Annelida > Digestive system... | reverse complement strand
GTCGTAGAAGAACTTGCCCTGGTCGTCCGACAACCGCCCCATCATCGTTCCGCCCTCCACCGAATCACTCGGGAAACGGAATCACGATCTCAGAAACCGATCAACAGGGGTTTATCAACAGTATCCGCCCAGCGTTGCCATCTTGGATGCCTGGATAAGCTGGGCCTGGGAAATCCGGAGTTCCGTGATGTTCTCCTGAATTCCAATGAACCCGGTAATGCGACCGTCGTCGGCCTTAATCGGCGAGATCGTCGCCGAGACCCAAACCGGTTCGCCGGAACTCGATTGGTTCCTGATTTCACCATGCCAGACATCACCGCGCAGGATCGTCTTCCACAAATTCTGGTAGACGCTTGCCGGCGTCTTGCCGGATTTCCATAGTCGCGGATTGCTGCCGATGACTTCTTCCTTCGCATACCCATAGGCTTCGAGCACACGCGCGTTAGCGTATTCGATGTTGCCATCAGGGTCCGTCATGAAGATCAGGTTGGCGCTTTGCTCGATGGCTTGATCCAGGTGTTTGATGCGTCGCAAGGCCTCTGCTCTTTGGCGGCGCATCGCCGCTTCCACAATCTCGCGCTCGATCGTCGGCGCCAAGCGGTGGAGTTCATCCTTACGAACGACGTCACGCGCGCCGGCCCGCATGACTTCGGCTGTCCTGTTCTCTCCGATGGCGTCCGACACTACGATCAGCGGAATGGTTTCATCGATCTGGCTCAATGCGGCGAGTACTACGTCGACGGTAAACCCAGAATGCTGGTAGTCACTGATCACCAAATCTCCGGCTCCGGCTTCCAGTTTCGTAACCAGTTCACGGAGATCTTTGGCCCAAGTTGCCTCGAAATTCAGCGCCGATTTCGCCATCGCTACGATTACGTCCTCGGCTTCGTCCTCTTTTTCTTCGACGATCAGAAGTTTGATTATGTCATCGACGGCCACACCGGCCTCCCTGGTTCAGCGTCTCGCCCGAGTCCGTTCGAGGCGGTCGGTTCCATTGAAAAAGTGTGCCATCAGTCAAGCGTATCGAGCCAACTGCCGGCGGTGTCGCCTTCGTCGAACTCGCTGAACCCGAGCGTTTCGTAAGCTTTCATTCGAGAGAATGACGGTGGGACCAATAGGATTGTCGGGAACCCCACGCCTCGTCCCATCTTCACGACCCGGGCCAACTGGTCGGAACCCAGCGCCATCGAGTCGTAGGACACCAGCACCGCGTCCGGCGTGAGTTCATCGAGTTGATCGAAGACGTTTGTCCCCCCCGAGATGCGGACGACCCCGTGCCCCATCAGGGCGAGCAAACGGCAGACTTCATCGACGTCTGTGCGGCCATCATCGATGACGACGACGGTCATGGACTGGAACCCGTTGTCCTCGTCACCACCAGGACCAGGCGCGTTGATGGTCTTGACCAGCTTGGCAAGGGTCTGGCGCTTCGTCTCGTTGATACGGTCCATTTGCGCCAAGCGTGATTCGATACTGGTCAGCAAGACTTCGTAGTCGATCGGCTTCGTCAAATACTCATCGGCCCCCAGTTGCCGCCCGGCAATAACCCGGTCGCGCTCACCCAGAGCCGATAGATAGACGAACGGAATCTCTGCGTATTGTGGATACCGTTCGCGGAGCGCCATCAGCATCTCGTAGCCGTTCATCACGGGCATGGTGATGTCACAGATGATTAGGTCCGGCTCGTACTGGAGGACGGCTTCGATGCCCTGAGCACCGTTCGCCGCCTCTACGGTTTCATAGCCGGCATCTTGGATTTCCTCGACGATTTGCGCTCGCAAATCAGGTTCGTCTTCGACGCAGAGTATTCTGTGCACGATACTATTTCCCCGTTTGCTGCTCGGCCGGTGGAGGCGGCGGGTTGATCGGCAAAAACACGGTGAACGTCGTACCCTGACCTTCGGTGCTCTCCACCTGCACCGTTCCACCGTGCATTTCGACGAAGTTCTTGCAGATATGAAGGCCGATGCCGGTACCGGGGATTCCGGTAGACGTGCTGGCCCGGAAATACCGCCCGAACAGCCGCTGCATCTCGTTTTTCGGGATTCCGACCCCGAAATCCTTCACCGAAACGGCGGCCCAACTGTCGTCACCCCATCCAAGGACCTCGATGCGGGGGCTATCGGGCGCGTATTTCACGGCATTCGAAAGGAGATTGGTAAACACCTTGTCGATCAACTTGATATCGGCGGAAATGATACGAGGCAGCCGGTCAAGGTCGCGGACGATCTCGTGATTGGGTGAAATCTCGTCCTGCCGTTCGCAGGTCGTGTTGACAAGGTCGCGGATGTTCATCTCAGCCACCGAGCATTGAACGGCACCGGCGTCGAGCCGCGAAGCGTATAATGTGCTCTCGATCAGATCGGTCATACGCACAACGGCATTGCGGACCTTATGGGCCCGTTTCTCCAAATCTTCGGGCGAAATTTGATCTTTGCGACGGATCATCCGTTGCGCCGCACCGTCGATGATCGCTAGGGGTGTCCGGAATTCGTGTGACACCATGGATACGAATTCCCGCTGCAACCGGTTGAGCCGTTTCTGTTCCTCGAGCGCCACTTCCAGGTTTTGCAGATGGCGCTGCTCCATGCGTTTCGCTCGAACCGAATTAAGGGCGTTGCGTGTCGAATGGGCCAGGTGTTTGAGGGAGACCGGCTTGGTCAGGAAGTCCATCGCCCTTTTTGCAGGGCGTCGATGGCTTCGTCCCGGCCGGCGTGGCCGGTCAAGATTAGGACTTCGAACACGCGCTTGTCCGAATACTCGTCGGACAAACGGCCCAGCATCGCCAGGCCATCCATGCGCGGCATTCTTATATCCGACAGGACGACGGATATATCCGGGTCACCGGAGAATTTATCGATTGCGTCGGCACCGTCACAAGCGGTCAAGCAATCGAATCCCTTGGCCGAAAGATACTCGTGGATTTCGTCCAGTATTTCTTCCTCATCGTCGACGATGAGGATACGTGCGGCCTCGTCGTATTCGCTGGTTTGACTTGCGACGGCGGCCGCTTCTGCGACTTGCCCTCCGCTTCTGCCGGTCGCCTGGTCAACGTCATCCACCTGGTACATTTCAATTACCCGAAGTCATCAAATGATCATGCTCTATTGCATGGCCGTATTCTTCGCCGATTGACCTCCGATATCTATTATTCAAAGGAACGAAATCGCTCCTACTTTCGTAGGACGTACTATGCGTTCGCATAATATGATCGCGTTTGATTTCCTCTAAAATCCGGTTTGACTAGAAGGCCCGTTGGAACGTCCGGGCGACCCCTCCGCCGCAACACCGCGGCCCGGGTTCGATCTTGGAGATGACGACCGTGGGGACGAAAGAATGGCGAAGATCCTTTGCATCGAAGACGAGGAGGACCTCCGTGAGACGATCGTCGAGGAACTCGAAGACGCCGGACACGAGGTATTCGAGGCCGGCAACGGAAAACTGGGCCTGGATGCCGTCCAAAAACGAAACCCGGATCTGATCCTTTGCGATATCAACATGCCGGAAATGGACGGCCACACGCTGGTCAGGAACCTGCGCGAAAAGTACCCCAAGTACGCTGAAACACCTTTCATTTTCCTGACCGCCTTTGCCGATCGCGCCGACATGATTCAAGGCCTGAATCTCGGCGCCGACGATTACCTGACGAAGCCGATTGATTTCGAAATGCTCATCCTCAAAGTCGACACGGCGCTTCGCCAGCGCCAGCGCATGCTCAAAAAGAAGGAGCGGGAACAAGTGGCGCTCTATCAGGCCCTGTCGGCGAAGCCGAAGGAGGTGGAATGGAAGGACAAGGAAAAAGAAGAGAATAAACCGCCGCCGAAAATGGTCTACAAGTCCGGTTCGACTTTACTGCCGGAAACCCGTGCCGCCCTCGAAGAAATGGAAAGGCGCGGCGGCAAGGCCGCGGTCAACGGTGCCCGCGTCATTGATCTCGGCGAAATCAAACAGGCCATGGCGACGGAATGGGGCCGCGTTTCGGCACAGGCCCGCGCTATTGCGGAAAGGGCCATCAAGTCCTGCCTGTCGCCGAAAGACCTGATGTCCCGTTACGGGGATGATGCCTTTCTCGTCTACTTTTCCGGTCTCGACGAGAAATCGTCGACCTTGCGGGCTGAAATGATTGCCGATGAAATCCGTAAACGCCTCCTCGGTGAGGATTCGGCCGGCTTTGCCGGCGGGAGCGGTGGCTCTCGAACACGACAGGGAGGAAAGCCGAACGGTAAAGATAGTGCGAAGGTTGAACCTGCGGCACCGTCCTGCGCGAGCGCCCCCTCGAAGGTAAAGGCGGAAAGCATCCAGCCTTGCCCGCCCGAAGGTGTCGATCACGGCAACTCAGAACCCATTGATGACGGCGAACCCGACCCGTGGCAGGCGGTTGCCGACCAGATGGGGCTGCGATTCCATCCAGTCTGGGCGCCGAAAAAGCATGAGATCATCGCCGCCCGATGCCAACCAGTCCGGCGGACCCCCTATGGGCTGGTGACCGGTTTCACCGTCCTGCACGGCGGGGATTCCGATCCCCTGGCCCCCCATCTCGATCTGTTCATTCTGGAAAACCTAGTCGAGCGTTTCACGGCAAAGGAGAAAGCCGAGAACCGTGCACCAGTGATGGTGCCGCTTCATTTTTCCACGTTCTTCGGTGCCCACAAAAACACGGTCTGCGAACTCCTGTCGTCCCGCGCCGGCCGCTTCCAAAAGGGATTGATAATCGAATTATGCGGCGTTCCCGACATCGTCGCCGAATCCCGGGTGTGGGAAGCCATGGGTGCCTGCAAGCAATACTGCCGCGCGGTGTCCGTGCAGACCAGCCTCGAAGCCAACCACACCGAAGCTATCCGCCAAGCCCATGCGACGATCCTGCATTGCGATATCGGCAACGGCAGCCAACCCGGCGGTGACGAGAAGGTTAACTTGCGCTTGATCAAGAGCTTCGCCGATTTTGCCAACAACCGCGGGCTAATGTCGTGTGTTCACGGCATCAACACCTTGGACCGGCTCCGTTTGGCCATACACAGCCAGGTTTCGTTCGCCAGCGGCGATTCGATACTGCCGGCTTCCGACCATCCATCGGACCTGCGGCGCCTGAGCGAACAAGAAATATTGAAAGTGGCATGAACCGGACACGCCATTCCGTGGCTAGTGTGGATGATTCTCCGATGACCGATCATGATCGGGAAATCCGCGACCTCAAGGACGCGTTGTTCATCGCGGAGCAAAGTTACCGCGATCTCGCCGAGACCACATCGGATTGGCTGTGGGAGCAGGATGAGAAATTCCGGTTCACTTTCCTCTCGGACGAAGTGGAAAATCACACCGGGGTCAAATCTCAAGCGTTTATCGGCAAGACACGCTGGGAGATGATCGGCGCGGACGCGGTCCGCGATCCCAAATGGAAAAACCTCGCTGAAATACAAGAGGCACGGAAACCGTTCCGGGATTTCCAGTATGCGTTCACCCGGCCTGACGGAACGGCCAGCTATCTGAGCATCAGCGGCAAGCCCTTTTATGGATCCGACGGCGCTTTCCTGGGTTATCGCGGGGCCGGCAGCGACATCACGGCGCGTGTCGAAGCGGAACGCATGGCGTCGACCCTGCAGCAACGGCTCTACGACGCCATCAACAGCCTGCCGCACGGTTTTGCTCTTTTCGATGCGGACGACCGACTGGTCTTGTCCAACCGGCAGTTTCATCTCAATCCCACCGGTAAGCTGGGCGAATACGGAATGTCGTTTGAAGAAATCGTTCGGAAGGCTGCCTCCAACGGTATTTATCACGGCGAAATGGGCGCAACCGAGGAGTGGATCGAGCAACGGCTCAAACTTCACAGGTCCGCCCCGGTTGAGCACGAACATCAACTTTCTGATAGACGATGGTACCGTGTTGCTGAATTTCCCACCGACGAGGGCGGTACGGTTTTGTTGCGCACGGACATAACTGAACACCGGGCCATGGAGCAATCTCTGCGTGAAAACGAGGAGCGGATGGCCATTGTCCTGGCCGGAGCCAGTGACGCGCTGTGGGATTGGAACGTCGACACTGACGAAGTCATCCGCGCCGGCAGTATCCGCGAGATACTCGATATAACCGACGCCCCTCTCATCGCGACCGGAAAGGACTGGTTGGCGACGGTCCATCCGGCGGATCGCGATGGATACCGTGCAATAATGGCCGATTACCTGAGTGGTCGTAGCAGCGAGTATCGGGCCGAATACCGTATCCGTACGGTAACGGACCGCACCAAATGGGTATCCGACTGCGGCAAGGCCCTGCGCGACGACGACGGTCACGCCTACCGCATGGCGGGGTCGTTGCGCGACATAACGAAAAGGAAGATCCACGAATTGAAGATCGAGTTGAGCCATCGAATTGCCCAGGACGTCCGTACGGCCAGCAGTTATCAAGACGCCATTTCGTCTACCGTGCAGCCGGTTCTCGATCATGCGGGTGCGGGATATGGCGAGGTTTGGACTTGCGTTTCCAACGGCGATGTCTTGACCCGTTCCGCCAATACGAAATCGGAGTCAGACACGCTTGCGGCACTCGCCGATAGCCGGCGGGATACGAGAGAGTTGGTCGGGCGGTCCTGGATCGGCGAAATCTGCGGCAATACGGGGTTAGTGCTCTCCACAAAAATTGGCGCCGAATACCGACCACTCGTCGAGGGCTGGGAAGACCTCGAGGCGGTCGGATTTCGGACATCGGTCGGTTTTGCTGTTCCGGTGCTGGACGACACAATCGTTTTCGTCCTTTTTTTCAGGAAAGGCGAACTTGCCGATGAGTTCGCCATCGAGGCCATTGCCGAACTGGCTTCCGAGATCGCCAGCATCCTTCGTGACAAGAAGACGGAAGAACAAATGCGCCTTCAGGGGACGGCACTCGACTCGGCGGCCAACGGCATTTTCATTACCGATGCCTTCGGCACCATCGAGTGGACCAATACGGCCGTCACCCAGATGACCGGCTTCTTACGCGAGGAATTGATCGGCGAAACGGCACGCGTGTTCCGTTCCGAATACCTCGAAGACGGGTCCGGAGAGACCCTGTGGTCGACGATCCTGTCCGGGAGAAGCTACCGGTGCGAGATGACGGAGCCGAAACGGGACGGATCGACCATCGACGTTTCATTGATCGTTACGCCGATACGCGACGAAAAGGGCTCCATCACCCATTTCATCACGGTCAGTGAAGACGTGACCGAACGCAAAAGTGCCGAACGCGCACTGTTCGAAAAAACCGGCGTTCTCGAGACGACTTTCGAGAATATGGGCGCCGGAATCTCGATCTGCGACGAGAACCTCGACGTCGTCGGGTTCAATCAGGAGTTCCTCGACCTGTTGGAATTTCCGGCCGACTTAATCGCGCCCGGTGACAACATGGAAAAGCTCTTCCGATACAACGCCGAACGCGGTGAATATGGCGAAGGAGACGTTGACGAGCAGGTGCAGCAGCGAATTGATCTGGCGCGAAAGTTCGAACCGCACCTCCTGGGTCGGACACGGCCCGACGGGACCGTCATCGAAATCCGGGGCCAGCCGATCCCGGGCGGCGGTTTCGTCACGGTCTACACAGACGTCACCGATCGCCGCAAGGCAGAGGAAGAACTGCGTGCTGCCAAGGAAGCCGCCGAAAGTTCGCGAACAACCCTGGAGACGTCGATCGAGAGCATATCGGAAGGCATGGCGCTCTATGATGACGCCGGGCGATTGATCATCTGCAACGATACCTACCGAGACTATTTCTCTGAGTCGGCGGACCTCCTGAAACCCGGAATGAAATTCGAAACGCTGATCAGAATGCGCGCCGAACAGGGCCTGGCCCCTGACGTCGGGAACAATGTCGACGCCTGGGTCAAAGGGAGAATGGCGCAGTTCCACAAGGGCTCCGAACCCATATTCAGGGAGTTTCCGGACGGCCGCTGGTGTCAGGTCAATGAGGAAAAAACGGCAAATGGCGGTGTCGCGCAAATCTACACGGATGTCACCGAACTAATGGAACGGGAACAAGCCTTGAAGGTCAGTGAGAGCCGGTTCAGAACACTGATTGACGGTTCGATCCAGGGCATTCTGGTACACCGCTACTTCAAGCCGCTCTACGTGAATCCGGCTTATGTCGAGATGTTCGGTTATGAGAACGCTGATGAAATCCTCGCGCTATCGTCGGCGCTCAAACTCTTCGCTCCGGAGTTCCGGGACAAAATCGGCGGTTTTCAGAAGTCTCGTCTGAAAGGCGAAGAGGCACCAAGGGAACACGAGTTGAAGGTCCTCAGGAAAGACGGGACGGAGTTTTGGGTTCGTTCCAACCCATGCGTAATCGATTGGGAGGGCGAGCCCGCCATCTGCCAGATATTATTCGACGTTACCGACACACGGGAATCCCGGGCCCAATTGATCCAGGCTTCGAAACTCGCAACGCTTGGTGAAATGGCCACGGGCGTTGCCCACGAATTGAACCAACCCCTGAACATCATCCGCATGGCAGCGGAAAGCGCGGCCGAGTTGATCGAAGAGGAAGATGAACTGGACCCCGAGTTTTTCAAGCGGAAACTCGAAAGGATCGCGGCGCAAACCGAACGGGCGTCATCGATCATCGACCACATGCGCCTGTTCGGCAGGAAGTCTGGCAGCGAACCAGACGCCTTCGATCCGATCGAAGCGGTTAAGGGCGCCGTCGGCCTGCTTGGAGAACAACTGCGCACCCGCGGTATTACTCTCGACACCGAAATCCCCAAATCCTGCCGTCGGGTCATCGGGAACGCCATCCACGTCGAACAGGTCGTCCTAAACCTGATGACCAATGCGCGGGACGCCCTCCATGCGATGACCGCCGAGCGACCGGATGGCGAAGGCGGCGGGAGGATTATCTTATCGCTTGTCGAGGATCCCGATAACGCTTGTGTCGAGATTTCCGTTCAGGATAACGGCGGCGGGGTTCCCGATTCCATCATCGAGCGCATCTTCGAACCGTTCTTCACGACCAAGGATGCCGGCCAGGGAACCGGTTTGGGGCTTTCCATATCCTATACCATGATAAAGGAAATGGGTGGGCAGTTGACCGTCGCCAATCAAAACGGCGGCGCGCGGTTTTCCGTGGCGCTTCTCTTGACGGATGCAGTCGAGAACGGCCTCATCGACTCGGAAGCCACCGCCAATTACGCGATTTGAAGGGGTATACTGTCGGAGGCAGGGAACACCGATGATTTCCGATTAATGCCATTTAGACCAGGATGGGCAGTTTTTGAGAAGACCAACCTACGAAGATCTGGAGAAACGATTGGCAGCCGCCGAAAACGCCCTGGCCGAACACCAACGATGTTCGGACAGCGAAGGCGGGCTCGCCGGCAGGCCGACGGCCAGACGCCAGTCAATCGTGGCGGCGATTGGCCAAATCGCTCTGGCCAACAACGATCCCGCCCATCTGTTCGACAAGACCGTCGATCTGGTCAGCAACTGCCTGGGTCTCGATTACGCCAGTGTGTGGGTGTTGGACAGCCAAGAAAACACGTTCAAACACGCCGCCGGCATCGGTTGGAACGATGATTGTGTGGGCCGTGTCGAGGTGGCGGCGGAGACAGATTCACCCTTGGCCTACGCCTTGTTGACGGGGGAGCCTTTCGTCATCGAAGACCTGTTGGCCGACGAGCGTTTCTCGGGGCCGCAGGCGCTGTTCGACCACCAGGTCGCAAGCGGCGCCGGTGTGATCATCGGGAAACCCGAATCCCCCTTGGGCGTGCTTTGTGTCTTCAGTCGGGATGCAAGATCGTTCGAAACCCGGGAGCTCGATTTCCTGCGCGCCGTTTCGACCATTCTCGCCGGGGCAATTCTGAACCGGCAGGTATGGGATGGCCTTGCCGAGAGTGAAGAACGGTTCCGCGATGTCGTTACGGCATCCTCCGATTGGTTTTGGGAACAGGATGCCGAGTTCAAGTTCACTTACGTGTCCGGCCGTGTTTTCGATTTCACAGGTTTTCCGCCGGAGTACTTCATCGGCAAAACCCGTTGAGATGCGGTGGAAGAACTTGACGACTACAAGGATATTTGGGCCATCCATCGCAGGACCGTCGAAAGTCACAAGCCGTTCCGCGACTTTCGATACACCTTCTCTGGCGCCGATGGCCAAACCCACCACGTCAGCATCAGCGGCAAACCCGTATTCGACGAATCCGGGGGTTTCACCGGTTACCGGGGTGTCGGGCGTGACCTGACGGACGCCGTGGAACTGGAGCGCGCCGCCACCCAGGCCCACATGCGCCTGATCGAGGCCATCGATAGCCTGTCACTGGGATTCGCCCTGTTTGACCAGGAAGACAAACTTGTCCTTTTCAATGTCCGATACAGGGAACTCTGCGATACGGCGGACGAACCGATCATCAGCATGCGGATCAAATTCGAGGATTTGCTGCGCAAGGCAATTAGCGCCGGCGTTTTGTCCGATGAGATGGGGGCGGCGGAAGAGCAGTTCGAAAACCGCATGCGGTTGCACCAAAACTTGCCTTCCCTGCATGAACAGAAGATCGCTGATGGCCGCTGGCTCGAAATCCACGAGTTTCCAGCCCATGACGGCGGCGTCGTCACCGTTATGGAAGACATCACCGAGCGGAAACGATACGAGGACTCGCTCCAGGATCGGGAACGCGAACTGAGCAGATCGTCGAGATCTCGACAGACCGGTTATGGTTCACAGACACCGACCACCAGTTCACCAACATCACCGTCGGTTCTGCCAAAGACCATGCCGAACCCCCGGTCGCCTCATCGATCGGCAGAACGCGCTGGGATATCGTTGGAGCGGACCCCGAGGCCGATACGCTGTGGTCAGCCCATCGTGAGAACATGGACAACCATCGCCCCTTCCGGGATTACGTTTATTCGGCGACGGATGCCGACGACAACACGACCTGGTGGTCCGTCGGCGGTAACCCGGTATTCGACGAGGCCGGTGCCTTCTCTGGGTATCGCGGTGTCGCTAAGAATATTTCCTTGATCAAGCAGGCCGAAAGCGACCTGGTGCAGGCGTCGAAACTGGCCACGTTGGGTGAGAGGGCGTCGGCCATCGCCCATGAGTTGAACCAGCCTTTGAGTGTCGTCTCCATGGCGACCGAATCCGCCATGGCGGAACTCGACGGTGACGGCACCGACCTCGACTACCTTCGCAACAAATTGCGGACGGTCCTCGAACAACGCGACCGTATGGCCGGCATCATTAATCATATGCGCCTGTTCAGCCGCAAGGAGGCCGGCGAGTTTCGGCCCTTTGATCCCAACACGGTCGTCAACGACGCTATCCAGCTGGTCAATCAACAGTTCAAAGGTGTCGGAATTCAGTTTGCTTATGATGTGCCAACGGGGGTCGGGGACGTTCTCGGCCAACCCTTGCAATTGGAACAGGTGATTCTCAATCTTCTGACCAATGCCCGCCATGTCGTTTTGCAACGATCGGAAAAAATGGCGGAAACGGGAACCGAATTTGCACCGTTCATTGGTGTGTTCTTAACGCTGGAACGTGGTGGAAACGATGTCATCATCGCGGTGTCCGACAATGGCGGCGGCATTCCGGAGGATGCGTTTCCCAAGCTTTTCGACCCGTTCTTTACGACCAAGCCGAGGGTCTCGGAGCCGGCTTGGGGCTTTCGATCAGTTATAGCATCATCGCCGCCATGAACGGTCATATGGAGGTGTTCAACCAAGACGACGGTGCGGTTTTTCGGATCGTCCTGCCGGTCTACCATGGGAATTCGATTGTGCCGGCCGCCAGCGACCGGTTCGATGCGACCCGTATGGCCGGCAGGCAAATTGATCGCGAGCGGCGCATTCTATTGGTCGACGATGAAGAGGCGATCATCGAAGAAATGTCCGACTATCTCAAAAGAAAGGGGTATGTCGTCGATACTGCCGCCAATGGAGAGGAGGCTTTGGACAAATTCGCGCTCGACGCCCCCGACGTCTTGATCACGGACTTGAACATGCCAAAGCTAAACGGGCACGAATTGTTGAGGCGTGTGGTCCAAACGTCGCCCGGCCTGCCCGTCATCATCATGACCGGTCACACCACCTTCGGTGAGGACGAGGCGATTGTCGCTGAAGGTGCCAAGATCGTCCTTAAAAAACCCGTCAGTCTCAGGGAATTGACTCATACCTTGGATGAGCTTTGCGCGTAACACCTACTCACTGGAAGCGTTCTTCGTCGGCCCGTTGACAATGGCAAAGTGGGGGCTTGAAAATCACGGTCTCGGTATGTGTATCTGTGGCAGAGATGGTCTCTGGCAACGGCCAAGCCTGATTTCTTGGAGTAGCAGCTGGACCGCTCGGATCAAACTGGATCCCTTGTCGAAGCCGGTAGGCTTTGCTGTGGATCACTGGCGACGTCCGTTATGCGCTTGAAGCGGCTGTGTGTCTTATGAGCCGTGGAAGACGATTGTCGCTTTAAGAATGGAACACTCGTGTCGTCGGATCGAGTCCGCTTTCGCGTTATCGGCCGCGACAGGTATTTCGCGACCAGTCTGTCGGCATAGGGGGGCAGCGGCGGTTCCGTGCAATGACTGTTTATGCCCGCATTGCGGCTTGAAACGGACGGCCAGTGATCCGGGAACGCGGTGATCGGGAAAAACGAACCGACGCGGCGAGCGGGTGGCGGTGCGGATCCGCTCACACTTGCCGGCGGCATGTGAGAGAAATCCACAACAATCGATATGTTGCGGTGACCGACACCCTATGGCACAAAAGCCCCGCCTCTTGGGGGTCATATTCAGCAACGCATAAACGAAAAGAATTCAAAGAGTTTCCATGGTCAAACCCGTACGCAAGGCCGTCTTCCCGGTGGCTGGTCTCGGCACCCGTTTTCTTCCCGCGACCAAGGTCATGCCTAAGGAGATGCTGCCGATCGTCGACAAGCCGCTGATCCAATACGCTGTCGAAGAGGCCAGGGCCGCCGGTATCGATGAATTCGTCCTCGTCACGGGCCGCGGCAAGAACCTGATGGAAGACCATTTCGACCACGCCTACGAGTTGGAGGCGATCCTTCGCGAACGCGGGCGGACCGTGGATCTGGCGATCGTCGAAGGTGTCGCACCCGACCCAGGCAAGATGTCCTACACGCGCCAACGCCGGCCTCTGGGGCTCGGCCATGCCGTCTGGTGCGCCCGGCAATTCATCCAGGGCGAACCCTTCGCCGTTCTGTCTCCGGACGATATCGTGCTCGCCGAACCGGGGTGCCTGGCACAGATGATGGAGGCCTACAACGAGGTCGGCGGCAACGTGGTCGCCGTCGAGGACGTGCCGCGCGAACATACGAACCGCTATGGCGTGCTCGATGTCGAATACGAAGACGGTCAGTTGGCGCGGGCCAGGGGGTTGATCGAAAAACCGGATCCGCAAGAGGCCCCGTCGACATTGTCGATCATCGGTCGCTATATCCTGCAACCCGAAGTCTTCGAGCACCTCGACAAACACGAAACCGGTGCCGGCGGTGAAATTCAACTGACCGACGCCATGGCCGAGACTATTGGGCGGGTTCCGTTCCACGGATTCAGATTCGAGGGGCGCCGTTTCGATTGCGGCACCAAGATCGGTTTCGTTGCCGCCAATGTCGCCTATGCCAAAGCGCGCGATGACCTCAACGGCGATATCGCCGAGGTCGTCCGCGAGATCATCGAGGAATAAGGAGCCGCGGCTGGCCGGCCGCCGCACAAGAGAGTTCGACCATGAATATCGCCATTATCGGGACCGGATACGTCGGTTTGGTATCCGGAGCCTGCTTTTCGGAATTCGGCGTCCATGTCACCTGCGTCGACAAGGACGCGGACAAGATCGAGAAACTCGAGAACAACGTCATGCCCATATACGAGCCGGGGCTCGACGATCTCGTCGCCAAGAACGTCGAAGCCGGGCGCCTGGCCTTCACCACCGAACTGGCACCGGCCGTCGCGGCGGCCGATGCCGTCTTCATCGCCGTCGGTACCCCGAGTCGCCGTGGCGACGGGCACGCCGACTTGTCCTACGTCTATGGCGCCGCTGAGGAAATCGCCCAGGCCCTCGACGGCTATACGGTCGTCGTCACCAAGTCGACGGTGCCGGTCGGCACCGGCCGCGAGGTAGAGGCGATCGTCGAGCGTGTCCGCCCGGAGGCTGACTGTGACGTCGTGTCGAATCCGGAATTCCTGCGCGAGGGGTCGGCCATCGAGGACTTCATGCGGCCCGATCGGGTCGTTATCGGCACCAAGAGCGAACGCGCCATGGAGGTCATGCGGGAGCTCTACCGGCCGTTGTTCCTGAACGAGACGCCGATCTTGTTCACGTCCCGCCAGACCGCCGAAATGATCAAATACGCGGCCAATACCTTCCTGGCGACGAAGATCACCTTCATCAACGAAGTCGCGGACCTCTGTGAGAAGCTCGACGCCGATATCCAGGACGTCGCCCGCGGCATCGGCCTCGACGGCCGCATCGGCTCGAAGTTCCTGCATGCCGGGCCGGGCTACGGTGGGTCGTGTTTCCCCAAGGATACCCTGGCGCTGGTCCGCACGGCGGCCAGCAGCGGCAGCCCGCTGCGCATCGTTGAGACCGTGGTCGACATCAACGACCAGCGAAAGAAGCGGATGGCCGAAAAGGTCATCGAAGCCTGCGGTGGTTCCGTCGACGGCAAGACGATCGCGGCATTGGGCCTGACCTTCAAACCGAACACCGACGACATGCGCGAAGCGCCGAGCCTCGACATCGTCGCCGGCCTCCAGGCGGCCGGCGCCACCGTGCGGGCCTATGATCCGGAAGGCATGGACGAGGCCAAACACATGATGAACGGCGTCGTCTGGTGCAACGGCACATACGAAACCCTCGAGGGTGCCGACGCCATGGTCATCATTACCGAATGGAACGAATTCCGCGGTATCGACATGGATCGCGCCAAGGAACTGATGACGGCGCCGATCATGGTGGACCTCCGGAATATCTACAATCCGGAAGAGATCGTCGGGCACGGTTTCGACTATACTAGCATCGGGCGTCCCCAATCGATGGAACCGTGAGACCCTTTCCTTGACCGATAACCGCGTCCTCGACCCGACCATTCTCCGCGAATGTGACATTCGCGGTGTCGTCGATGAGACGTTGACGACGGACGATGTCCGCGCCGTTGGCCGGGCCTTCGGGTCGATGCTTCGTGACGCCAGCGGAAAGACTGCCGCCGTCGGTTATGACGGGCGCCTGAGTTCGCCGGCCTTGGAAGCGGCGCTGACCGACGGGCTCATCGCCTGCGGGCTCAAGGTCTTCCGCATCGGCTTGGGCCCGAGTCCGATGCTCTACTTCGCCACGCACAAGCTGAAGACGGATGCCGGTCTGATGATCACCGGCTCGCACAACCCACCTGAATTCAACGGCATCAAGATGACGTTCCAAGGGAGCCCCTTCTTTGGCGCCGATATCCAGAACCTGGGGCGTCGCGCCGCCAGCGGCAGATTCGTCGATGGCCGCGGCAAGGCCAAGAAACGCAAGGTCATCAACGACTATGTCAAACGTCTAATCGAGGACTACGACGGCTTCGACGGCCTTCGTGTCGCCTGGGATCCGGGCAACGGCGCGGCGGGCGAGGTGCTCGAGCGCCTGGTCGGCCATTTGCCCGGCGAACACTGGGTCATCAACGGCGAAATCGACGGCACCTTTCCGGCCCATCATCCGGACCCGACCGTCGAGGAGAACCTTGCCCAGCTGAAGGCGCTGGTCGCCGAAAAAGGATGCGAGGTCGGGATCGGATTCGACGGAGACGGTGACCGGATCGGGGTCGTCGACGCAAAAGGGCGGGTCCTCTGGGGCGACCTGTTGCTGATCGTACTTGCCGAGGAGGTCCTGGCCGAACAGCCGGGGGCACCCATCATTTCGGACGTCAAAGCGAGCCGCGTGTTTTTCGACGAGATCGAGCGCATCGGCGGCCGGTCGGTGCAATGGAAGACCGGCCACTCGCACATGAAGGCGAAAATGGCGGAAATAGACGCGCCATTGGCCGGCGAGGTCAGCGGCCACATTTTCTTCAAACACCGTTATTACGGCTATGACGACGCGCTCTATGCGGCCGCCCGCACCTATGGCGTGATCGCCCGGGGCCTCGGTCGCACAGATATGAGCAAACTGGTCCGTTACGAGGGAAACGGGTACCGGCTGGCTTCCGTGTCAGCCAAGACGGCCGGCGGCAGAACCCTGAACGCCCGTGTCTTTCTGCCGAAACCCGGTATCCAGTTGACGGATGAAGACTGGTCCTTCGCGGTCTGGCAGGAGGCCGAAAAAGGGCCGTTTCTCGCGCGAAATTGCCCGACCTACGTGACCCGCCGGGGAACCTGACGGATGTTGGATCAGTTGCGGTTTTGAGCGACCTGGACCGGCTTTTTCAGCTTCAACTCCATGCAGTCGCGGCGTTTTTTCTTGAGGTAACGGCAAGCCCTGTAGGCCTGTTTCTTGGTAATGCCGTGAATGCGGGCTCTGTGCAGCGTGCGGCCACGGCGTTTCTTGAGAGGCACGATCTTGATATGGCCGCGTTTTAGGTAGTCCGGCGCCATATCGACGGCAAAGCGTGCCGCATCGAAGGCCTGGGAATAGCGCGCAAAGGCTCCGACCTGAACGCCCCACTTCAGTTTCGCGGACGCGACCGCCGTGGATTTCGGTTTCGCTCGGGATGTCTTGGCTGCCGGCGCCGATTTCGGTTTTGCCTTGGGAACGGCCTTGGCGATCGTGGTCCTCGTGTCCAGCGATTTGAAGCCCTTGTTGAGTAGGGACGTCATATGACGGTTACGCTTGCGGGCCGAGTCGCCTCCGAACACAACACCGATCAGTCGTTGTTCACCCCGTTTGGCGGAGGCTACGAGATTGAAGCCGGCGGCGCGGATGTAGCCTGTCTTGATGCCGTCCGTTCCTTCGTAGGTGGTCAGCAGTTTGTTGTGGTTCCGGTGGGTCAGGCCGGCGTAGCGGAACTTCGTGGTCGAAAAGAAGCGGTAGAACTTGGGATGGTCGTTGATCAGGGCGCGGGCCAGTTTCGCCATGTCGCGAGCGGTGCTCAATTGGCCGCGGTGAGGCAACCCTGAAGCGTTGCGAAAGGTGGTCCGGCTCATACCCAGTTCCCGGGCCCGGGCGGTCATTTTCAACGCGAAGGCGCGTTCCGTACCGGCCATGTTTTCGGCGATGACGGTGGCAACGTCATTGGCCGATTTGGTGACCAGTGCCAGAATGGCTTCCTCGACGCGAATGGTCTTGCCGCGTCTCAGGCCGAGGCGCGAAGCCGGTTGATTGGCGGCACGGTGCGACACCTTGAGTTTGGTCCGCAACGCCAGATCGCCGGCTTCCAAGGCATCGAAGACCATGTATAGGGTCATCATCTTGGTCAGCGAGGCCGGATAATTGCGGGTATCGATGTTGGTTCCGTGAAGGATGCGCCCGGTATCGGCGTCGACGACGATCGAGGCGTAGCGGGCGTGGGCCGGTTGGCCCAACGACAGAACCACCAGGGCGAAAACAGCGAAGGCCGCGAACAGCCGTTTCGCCACCGCGGCACGACATACCGAATACAAGCCCGACGATGTGATTGCGGCGTCTCCGTTACCCCTCACAGGCATTCCCCTCGTTGTCGCCCCTCGTTGCCGAATCGGCCTATTTTTGAGGCGTGATTGTAACCGCATGATTCTCCGGCGTCTTCAGAGATTTCGCTGCCGAATCAATTGTTTCTAGAGAATCTTCAGTGAAAAAGTGGTTAACGGCCGATGGATTTCCGGATCGCGGGTCCACAGCGCCCGTTTTCGCAACGCAAAATCTCGTACAACCCGGGGTGTTGGGGTTTAAATTTATTATTATTTAACAAAAGGTTCAAACGGCCGACGCAGATGCTGCATCGCACAAAATGCCGCTTGACGCGGGGGTGAATTGGGTTATAAATCGGATTGATGCTGCACTGCAGTACGGGGCACCGACGAGCCTTTCGGAAGATGAGGGCTTTTGAAAATGGGAATAACCCGTTGGTGGCCATGTCCAATGAGATCCGAACCTAAGTTTTACAGGGGCCGAGCCCCCAATTGATGGAGTAAGAGAGATGACCGCAGCTAAGAAAGCCGCCGCAGCAAAGGCGACCGAACCCGTAGAAGCCGCCGTCGCGGCCGGAAAGGAAACCGTTGAAACCGTTGTGAAGGCCGGAACCGATGCCGCGACCAAGGGCGTCGAAAAAGCCGTCGCCATGAGCCAGGAGCAAGTCGCTGCCGCCGTCAAGGCCGGCTCCGAGGCTTTCAAGAACTACGAAGAAGTCGTTGCCTTCAACAAGGACAACCTGGACGCGGTGATGAAGGCCAATGCCGTGTTCGTCAAAGGCCTGCAAGACCTCAACAAGGAGTTCTTCTCGCTGGCTCAAGCCTCGCTCGAAAGCAATGCCGACGCCGCGAGAAAGGTCTTCAACTGCAAATCGGTCGAAGAACTGGTGACGCTTCAGAACGCGCTGGTCACGGATTCCTATTCCAAGGTCCTCGACCAAGGCCGCAAGATCACCGACCTCTCGGTCAAGATCGCCGAGAACGCTTCAGCGCCGATCGCCAGCCGCGTTAACGCGACGGTCGACCGCTTCACGAAACCGCTCGCTGCCTAATACCCCCACAATTATTGTGTAGCGCACGACAGCGCCCGGCGGGTCCTCCCTCCGCCGGGCGCTTCTCGTTTGTGGCTCGTTACGTTCCGCCCCCGCGTCCGGTTTATTGCGCGAAAGGGGTTTTGCCGGGGCATCGATATCCCATATTATACGGGGTGGCCGTGGACACAGGCCGGTTTGGACCCAATGAGGATTGCGAAGGCAATGAGCGGACAGGACGACACACCCCGGAACCCCAACCACATCGACGATGATGGAACGGGCACCGGCGTCGCGCTCAAGCCGAGGGTCCGCACCAAGAAGCCGGCCATGTACAAGGTGCTCATGCTCAACGACGATTACACGCCGATGGAGTTCGTCGTTCACGTCCTCGAGCGCTTTTTCAGCAAGGCCCACGAAGAAGCCACCCGCATCATGCTGCACGTCCACCAGCGCGGTGTCGGCGTCTGCGGCGTCTATACCTATGAAGTCGCGGAGACGAAAGTGACCCAGGTGATGGACCTGGCACGGCAAAATCAACATCCGCTCCAATGCACCATCGAGAAGGATGGAGACGGGGAGGAGTAACGGGAACGGACAATGCTGTCACGCAATCTGGAACGAACGCTACATCGAGCCTTGTCCCTGGCCACCGACCGGGACCACGAGTTCGCCACCCTCGAGCACCTTTTGTTGTCATTGACCGAAGACCAGGACTCGGTGGCCGTGTTCAGGGCCTGCGGTGTCGACCTGGAGAAACTGGCCCAGGATCTCCGCGAATTCCTCGACAACGAACTCGATGACATCGTCAGCACGATGGTCAAGGAGCCGAAGCCGACGGCCGGTTTTCAGCGGGTTATCCAACGCGCCGTCATTCACGTACAGAGCTCGGGCCGCGAGGAAGTCACCGGCGCCAACGTCTTGGTGGCGCTGTTCTCGGAACGCGAATCGCATGCCGTCTATTTCCTGCAGTTGCAGGACATGTCGCGGCTCGACGCGGTCAACTACATCTCGCACGGCATCGCCAAGGTCGCCGACAAGGGTGAAACCCGTACCGTCCACGGTGCCGACGAAGACGTCCAGGAAGAGAGCGTCGTCCGCAAGGGCCGCGAAGCCCTCGACACCTATTGCGTGGACCTCAACAACAAGGCCACCGAAGGCCGCATCGATCCGTTGATCGGGCGCGACGCCGAGGTCGAACGGACTATCCAGATCCTGTGTCGGCGCAACAAGAACAATCCGCTTTACGTCGGCGACCCCGGTGTCGGAAAAACCGCCATCGCCGAGGGTCTGGCGAAACGGATCACCGAAGGCCAGGTCCCCGAGGTTCTCAAGGATGCCACCATCTTCGCCCTCGACATGGGGGCACTGCTCGCCGGTACCCGCTATCGCGGCGACTTCGAAGAGCGCCTGAAAAGCGTCATGGCCGAACTCGAGCATACGGAAGGGGCGATCCTGTTCATCGACGAGATCCATACCGTCATCGGCGCCGGTGCGACCAGCGGCGGCTCGATGGACGCGTCGAACATCCTCAAGCCGGCCCTGCAGAGCGGCACGCTGCGTTGCATGGGGTCGACCACCTACAAGGAATACCGGAGCTATTTCGAAAAGGACCGGGCCTTGGTGCGGCGTTTCCAGAAGATCGATGTCTACGAACCCAGCGAGGAGGACACGGTCAAGATCCTGAAGGGGCTGAAACCCTATTTCGAGGAACATCACAAGGTGCGCTATACGGCCGAGTCCTTGCGCACCGCAGTCGAACTGGCGGCGCGCTACATCAACGACCGCAAGCTGCCGGACAAAGCCATCGACGTCATCGATGAAGTCGGTGCATCGAGGATGCTGCTGCCCGAACACAAGCGGCGCAAGACCGTCACCGTCAAGGATATCGAGCACGTCGTCGCCAAGATCGCCCGCATCCCGCCGAAGACCGTGTCGCGCGACGACCGCAAGGCGCTGCAGAACCTGGAGCGGGACCTGAAGACGGTGGTCTTCGGCCAGGACAAGGCGATCGATGCCCTGGCCAGTGCCATCAAGTTGGCCCGCGCCGGCTTGCGGGAACCGGAAAAACCGGTCGGTTGTTATCTATTCTCCGGCCCGACCGGCGTCGGCAAGACGGAAGTCGCCCGCCAGCTGGCCTTGATCATGGGTGTCGAACTGACGCGTTTCGACATGTCCGAATATATGGAGCGCCACTCCGTGTCGCGGCTGATCGGTGCGCCGCCGGGCTATGTCGGCTTCGACCAGGGCGGGCTCCTCACCGACGCCGTCGATCAGCACCCGCACACGGTGCTCCTGTTGGACGAGATCGAGAAAGCCCATCCGGACCTGTTCAACATCCTGTTGCAGGTCATGGACCACGGCAAGCTGACCGATCACAACGGCAAGAGCGTCGATTTCCGCAACGTCATCCTGATCATGACGACCAACGCGGGTGCGGCCGACATGGCCAAACCGGCGATCGGTTTCGAGCGCGACGTGCGGATCGGTGACGACATGGAAGCCATCGAGAAGATGTTCACGCCCGAGTTACGCAACCGGTTGGACGCCATGGTCCAGTTCGGTGCCCTGCCGCCCGAGGTGGTGGCCCGCGTCGTCGACAAGTTCGTCATGCAGCTCGAGGTCCAGCTCGAGGATCGCGCGGTGACCATCGAGCTCACGGACAGTGCTCGCGAATGGCTGGCCAAGAAGGGTTACGACAAACTGTTCGGCGCCCGGCCCCTGTCCCGCGTCATCCAGGAGCACATCAAGAAACCACTGGCCGAAGAACTCTTGTTCGGCAAGCTGGCCAAGGGCGGCGTCGTCGTCGTCAAGGTCGAGGACGGCAAGGTCGCCTTCGACTATCCGAAGGACACCACGGTCCCGGCCAAGCGCAAGAAAGGCAAGGTGCCGGCGGTCGTCGAATAGGCAACCGGATCCGGCAGACCCTCCATGACCGCCCGGTTTCTGGACGGCATCCGCGTCCTCGACCTCAGTCAGTTCCTGCCCGGCCCCTTTGCCACACAGATGCTGGCCGACCTGGGTGCCGACGTGGTCAAGGTGGAACCGCCCCGGGGCGATCCCATGCGGGATCTCAATCCGATCACCAATGAACGCGGCCCGGGCCCGTTCCATGCTGCCGTCAACGCCGGAAAAAGGATCCTGCGCCTCGATTTGAAGACCGACGAGGGCCGCGCCGCCATGGAAACGCTGGTCGGCGGCGCCGACGTCCTTCTCGAGTCGTTTCGCCCGGGTGTCCTCGACCGTCTGGGGTTCGGTTGGCCGCGGCTCAGCGAACTCAACCCGCGGCTGATCCACTGTGCGTTGTCCGGTTACGGCCAGACCGGCCCGCAACGGCTTTGGGCCGGGCACGACATCAATTACGTCGCCATGACCGGCGCCCTTGACGCGACCGGCCCCGAAGCCATACCACAGCCGGCCTTCCCGCCCATTGCGGACTACGGCGGCGCCTTGCAGGCGGTGATCGCCATCCTGGGTGCCCTGGTCGGCCGCGGTCAAAGTGGCCGCGGTGTTCACCTCGACGTCGCCATGGCCGACGCCGTTCTCGCCTGGCAGGCCTACGGCATGGTCCAGGCCGGATTGGCCGAAAGCGGTTCCGGGTCGGCACCGGCCCGCGGGCGGGACCTGCTGACGGGCGGCGCCGCGTGCTATGGGGTTTACGAGACCCGGGACGGCCGGTTCGTATCGCTAGGCGCCATCGAGGAGGTGTTCTGGAAGAATTTCTGCACCGCCGTCGGCAAGCCCGCGTGGGTCGACCGGCAATTGGAGCGGATGCCGCAAACGGACCTGATTGCCGACGTCGAGGACCTGTTCAAGGGCAAGGACCGCGACGATTGGGACGCCCTCTTGGTGCCCGCCGATTGCTGCTATCACCCGGTCCTGACCTACGGCGAACTGGCGGACTGGCCTCAGATCGAGGCCCGCGGCCTGCTCGCCAAGGCGCCGGCCGGACAGGTCTTCGGCGGCATCGGTTTTCCGGTGATCATCGATGGTGCCACGCCCGCCGAACGGCAACCGGTTTCCGAGGTGTCGGTCGACCAAGTCCTGGTAACCTGGAAAGCGCGCCCTTGATGACCCCAGGGACTAGGACGGGCAGTCGATGTCGGCCAACAGCCCGACCGCGCTAGCACCCTTCGCTTCAACGGAGACAATTGCGTTCGGTTGCAGCAGATAGGCCTGTTGCCCCATTGGACTGCCGGACGCGTTCAAGCGGCGGATGGCTGCGGCGCGGCACTTCTTGCAGGCATTGAAGAGGACGGGGTTACCGGTGGATCCCTTCTTCAGTTGAACGCATTGGGCTCTCGCTTTTCTGCGTTTTCTGAATGTCCGTCGTGGCCAGGTTCGGCGCCTCGCCGGTCGTGCCTTTGCAGGGGACCTCGCTGGTGATCCGGGTCCGGCCCGGCCCGCGGAAGGGAACCGGAAACGTCGATTTGGCGGCCAGGCTGAAACTGCGCCGGACCGGCAGGGCGATGCCGCTCCGCTTGCGCGCCAGGTTGACCATCAAGCAGGTGTTGCAGGTGTTGATCAGGGTCTCGCTGCCGGCGCGTCGGATGAGCCGTGTACACCGCCCGGCGACCGTCGTCAGTAGCGGGTTGGAAAGCGTTCTGTCCGGCCCGGCGCGCGGCCCCGCCGCCTCGGCGTCGGCAGCGACGAGACCCAGGACCACGGCCGCGAGGACCGCTATCAGGCGAATGTTCACAACCTTTCTCCGTCCGTCCAGGAGTCAGTCTAGACCTGATTGGTTAACGGAGAGTCACCGAAACGCCGGATTCTGCGGCCTGTGCGGTGGCGTTTCGAGGCGGGTCAATCGTTCTCTTCGTTCCGGAACGGCAGGTCTTCCATCATCATGGCGATTTCGTACTCGACGCCGCGCCGTTCGCGCTGGACGAAATCGCCGATGGCGCTGCCGAGACCGGCGTCGGCGAACCAGTGAGCGGAATAGGTCCGGTTCGGGATGTAGCCGCGCTGCACCTTATGGGGGCCCTGGGCGCCGGCTTCGACGCGGGCGAGGCCTCTCTCGATGGCGAAATCGATGGCCCGGTAGTAGCAAGCCTCGAAATGCAGGAACTTGTGGGTCTTGAGGCATCCCCAATTGCGCCCGAATAGCGCCTCGCCGCCGATCAGATTAAGGGCGCCGGCAACGGGCTGGCCGTCGTCTTCCACATAGACCAGGGCGATGTCGTCGCCCATCTCTTGGCCGACCATGGAGAAGAACGACCGGGTCAGATAGCTCGGACCCCATTTCTTGTCCGAGGTCGACCGGTAAAAGCGGTAGAAGGCGTCCCAATGGCGTTCCTCGATGGCGTCGCCGGTGAGGATCCGGATGTCGAGGCCGAGGTCCGCCACCTTTTTCCGCTCCTTGCGGATCTGCTTACGCTTGCGCGACGTCAGGTCGCCGAGAAAGTCATCGAAGCTTCCGTAACCGCGGTTCTCCCAATGATATTGCTGGCCGACCCGCTTGACGAAAGTCAGATCGCCCAGCCGCGACCATTCCTGTTCCGTCGGAAAGGTGATGTGGACCGATGATGCGTCGGACTTCCGGGCCAGTTCGACCATGCCGGCGGCCAATGCGGTCATCAGCTCGTTCTTCCGGCCCTCAGGCAGGTCGTCACGTACCAGGAGGCGGCGGCCGGTAACCGGTGTGAAGGGGACGGAACACTGGAGTTTCGGATAATAGGCGCCGCCGGCCCGTTCATAGGCATCGGCCCAGCCCCAATCGAATACGTACTCACCGTAGGAGTGGTTCTTGAGATAGAGGGGCGCGGCGGCGAGCAGCCCGCCGTCCGGTCCTTCGATGACGAGATGATGCGGCGCCCACCCCGTTTCGGCCGACGCCGAGCCGGACTTCTCCAGGGCGTAAAGAAAGGCATGGCGCATGAACGGATCATCCGGACCGGCGCAACGATCCCACGCTATTGGCTCGATGGTCGCCAAGGAGTGAAGGACCTTGATGGTCAGGGTATCGCCGCCGTCGGGCATGGTCGTCCAAGAAAACTCGTTTCGGTATCTCCTAAAGTGGGCGCGGCCGAGTGGAAAGGCTAGGGAAAACGTGCCCGTTCCCGAAGAAGAAGGAAGGGAATCAGGCCTGAAAATCGATGTGTTCTTAGGTTTTGTTCATGTTGCGACATTCAACCATCGACAGTACCATGCCGTCGTCAAAAAATAGACCGCTTCCGCGGGCATCTCGTTCGGTACCCAGTAGGCGAGCCAACTGTTCCGTCGAAGTCCGAAACGCTCGCCGTCGAATTGGAGAGCGACCTTCTGCAGGAGGCCCATGGGCAGCTTGTCAAAGGCGTATGGACACCCCCATTAACCTCGCCAATTTGGCGGTTTTGTGATTCGATGGCTTTCCGAGGGGGATGCCATGAAACAGCTTGGATTTTTCGACCTTCCGGATCATATGCGACGTCTGCCTGAGACCGG
>Ga0209561_1000114_pt1 | contig 25094 bp, 28 predicted proteins | sample WorMettrBAHAMAS2_FD_187393 | JGI IMG/M metagenome (GOLD analysis project Ga0209561, IMG submission 187393) | Marine gutless worms symbiont microbial communities from Max Planck institute for Marine Microbiology, Germany - Inanidrilus... | ecosystem: Host-associated > Annelida > Digestive system... | reverse complement strand
CTTGCGGTCGTAAAGCGCGCGGTTCTCGACTGTCCACATCGGGCATCCCTCCACAAAAATCAGAAGATGCCCTCTTCAATCATGACCTATTCTAAAAAAACCGTTAACTTGCCGGACAGACACTTATATCCGAGGCGATTCCCCAAGAGATCCGATGAGGGTTCATGAAGGCCAACCAGGTCCACAACAGGAACCCGACGTGCGGCCATCGAAATACGACCGGCAAACACCCGACCAGCGTCACGAGAACAAGAATGCTGCGCATGCAAAGGTGGCTTTCGTTGGACCGGTCGTGCAGCATATTCTAAAGCAGAACCCCATATCGTCCAATCTCGAGACAAGAGCCCAGATGTTCGCAGGACGACAATGGTCGCTACGGGACGTGTGACGCCACCTGCGCCGGGCCGGTCATCGGTCCGTTTTGCGGATCCGGTGGCAGACGATAGCCGGCGGGACCCCCCATGACATGCCCACGCAGGACATCGGTACGGTAGTTGCCGTGCCGACTTTCCGCGCAGCACGAAGCACTATGGTTGTCGAACGGAGTAATCGGCGCACATCGGGCCGGGCATATTGGCGCGTGGCTATCACGCTGGGTGCTGCGATAGGTGCTTACGGAGTCGCGTGTCAGCTCGCTTGGGCGGACGGACCCGCGGTAACGTGCAACCTGGAAAAGCTGCGCACCTTGGTCCAAACAGTTCGCCCCGGGCAGTGGCTCGAGATTCCCAACACAAGAATGAGGAGCGTTCTCCTCGCCAAAGACGATCCTCTCATGCCGGCCGGGGCCTGGGGCTGGCGCGGTAGCAAATCCGTCATCGAAGAGTTTGGCGGCGGCGCATTCGACGGTTGCAGTTGGTACTTCACGGGCGGCGGTGGGTCGGCTTATGGCGGCAACGAGGTATATCGCTTCAATCTGGAAACGCTGAATTGGTCGCGTCTGACCGACCCGACACACTACCGACCCGGATCAAAAGAGAACGTCTGCCCGGGTCCGATCGATGGCCGGGCCCCGGTGCCTGGACGTGTGTACGACGGTCTCATTTACAGTCCCCGGTCGGCGACTGTTTTCATGTGGGCGCATCGAACCTATTGCGGCAAACGGTTCGGGCGGCGAGGTGGTCGCGGAGGCTCGCCTGAAAGGGGAACCAGCCTGATTTGGGAGTTCGACCCAAGGACCGCGTCCTGGACATGGCGAGGTGGACTACCGAAAAAGCACTGGACCGGGCCGTGGAAGGGCGACGTCGATCCCAAGAGCGGGAATCCCGTGATCTGCGGTCGATCGCGCTGCGGTGAGTACGACATCTCAGGCCATGCTCTCGTGAGGGTATCGGAACGGCAGGACAAACTCGGATCGGGAAGCGCGGCGATCGATCCCAAGCGCCGTCGCATGGTGGTGCTCAAAGGGTTCCATATTTTCGCTGTACCGCTCGACGGCAAGCGCATCGGCAAGGCGGATGTCGTTCGCAAGACCGCCCGGCTCGGCGATATGCAGCGTTACGGAATCGCCTATCATTCGGATCGGGATACGTTTTTCCTTTGGGATGGCGGTCGTGACGTGTTCATCGTCGATCCGGAGACATGGACCCTGGGCGTCCCTCAGGTTTCAGACGGCGCCGTTCCGACACCGAAATCGAAAGGCGTTTACGGCCGCTGGGCACGGATTCCGGGAATGGACGTGCTCATCGGCATGAACAATATCGATCAGGGGTTCTGGCTCTATCGGCCGCCCAGCGAACGTGCGACGGCGGTCGAGAAACTGTCCATTCGGACCTGTGTACCCGACGGATCTTGCGAGAGCTTCGTTTTGCTTGCAGATGCGTTGAACGCCCTAAGACCGGGCGGAGAGGTCGTTCTGCCCTCGGGGATCCATCGCCAAGGCGGCGTGGTTCGAGTGCCGAACACCACGATACGGGGTGAAATCGGTCCCAACGGCGAGCGAGCGCATCTGATGGGCGTTGCCGTCGGGGGCAAGGCGGCATTAATTGTCGCGCCGAAAGCCGACAACGTTCAGGTCGTCGGCCACGAGTGTTCCCGGATCCGGGTAGCGGACCGAAACGGGGCCTGCATCCGTCTCGAATCGTCCAATCTCGTGGTTCGCGACGTCCATTTTCACGACAATCAGCAGGGCATCCTCGGGGGTGGGCGAGGCGGGCGCGTCGTTATCGAGGAGTCTCTGTTCCAGCGAAACGGACATGGCGGGCAAGCTCATCAAATCTACATCTCCAAACGTGTCGACGAACTGATCGTTCGCAACAACCGTATCCTCTCGACCAAAGGGAGCGGACACGCGGTCAAGTCGCGTGCGGCCCGTACGCTTATCGAAGGCAACTTGATCGCTGGCCTCGACGGCGTGGAAAGCCGCTCGCTCGACGTCCCGAACGGCGGCGAACTCGTCGTACGCAATAACGTGCTTGTAAAAGGTGCAGCCAGCGAGAATTGGGACGTCATTTCGATCGCCAAGGAGGCCAAGCGCTATGGCCTGCACGAGAAGAACTCCATTCTTGTCGAGCGCAACACCATCGTGTTCGAGAAGGAGGGCGTCGTGTTCACGAGCGACTCGCCGGCGAAAATCGTTTTTCGCGACAATGTGGTCATGGGTGACGCGAGGATCATGCCAGCGCGAAACCGCTGGGATCATATCTTCCGCGGCGATCGCAAGATCGGCTCCTTGGGCCAGCGCGAGAACGTCGACGAGAGCGAGAACCGCTGGCAGAGCCGGATTCCATCGGACCGGAACTACCAACGCTTGTGGGATAATCGCGATTAGAAATACCGCCGACCCGGTACTATGATGATGACCTTGCGATTTGGCGGAGTTGCCACCTGTTCGAGGTACTCGATGCAAGGCCGCATGCCATACTGGCTGACGACGGGGTGACGCCGTGACGGCTTTCTATTTCTTGGCTGGCTTGATCGGCGTGGTCTACATCATCTGGTGGTCGATCAAGAACGACAATGTCGAATCGTTGGACCAGCAGACAGGGCTGTTGCGGATGAACGTGCCTGAGGGGAATAAGGAACGTGGTTCCCCCATAACTTACGGTTCGGCACCGCCGACCGACCAAGATCCGTCCGAACACAACCACGAGAAACCACAACCCCCGGGTCCATGACCGGGGACAGGTGTTTCCCTTCTCCGTTTCGGCAGACCTTGCGCGACGCTTCGCGGAAAAAGCCCTAGCTGGCTGCCAGCCGTTCGCGCAACGCTGTCGGCGTCGACGGCTCGCCTCCGACGTCCTCGATAAAATAGCGGAAGTAAGCGTCCATCGTTGAGAGAAACGCCGCCAAATCGTCCCTGTCACGGACATAGGGCGTATGGCCCGGTTCCGACGACGGACTGTGGTAAGTGAAACAGAACACCTTGCACCCTTGGGCGAGAAGACTGCGTGTCAGCCGCCGATGAGCGGCATGATCGATGCCTTCCGGGGTCAGCGTGATCCGTTCGATCAGGCCTAGTCGGGCGAAAATCCCGGGAACGTGGAACCGCATGCCCATTGGGCCGGCCAGCACCGGATAGGCCGCCGGACCATTTGCCGCGAGCGCGCCGGCGAACCCGCAGGAGAGCGGGACCTCAAGGAGATCCCTATCGCTCCCGAACCAGAAGAGTCGCGAATCGTACGTACGAAAGTCGGGTCCGCCATCATCGGTGTACCAGGTTCGGGGAACAACGCTGACATCGATTTCATAGCCCAACGCTTCCAGGATCGATGCCGTTGCCGGCCCTACACCGTAGCGGCCGGCCTTGTACACTACCGGCCGGATTCCGAACGCGCTCTCGATCGCCGCCGTCAGCCGTTCCAGCTTCTCCCGCTCCAGCGCCGCCGGAAGATTTCCCGGGTACGAATTCCGGGCATTGACCTCCTCATCGAACGGCGGATTGACCCATGGGTGGAGGTGTGCGCCGATCTCACACTCGCCCGCGTCGAGGAACGCCTTCAACACGCGTGACGACGACTCCGTCGCGGCGACCGGATAGTCGACGACATAGGTCGGAACCACCCCAAAACGCCCGAAGATCTCTTGTGCACGGTGCTGGACCTGGATCGTCTGGACGCCCGTGTTTTTTCGGGCCACCGGCCGCCCCCAATCGAATTCCTCCTCGGTGTCGATGATGACGAGGAGCTGGGGCGGCATGTCGGGCGGAAGGTCCGCGACACGCTCGCTCGTTGATCCGATCACGGGACCCTATCTGCCGCTGTCTGCTCGAACGGCTGGCGCTCGCGGGCCTGGAACCAAAGCTCGAGCATCATGATGTCCCACGTGGTCCCGTCGTATCCGGTCTTTTCCAATCGGGTCCGTCCGTCGACCAGGCCTTCGAGGAAGTCCTTTCGCAAGTACCCGCGACTGCCGAATGCCAGAAGGCTGTCGCAGACCAGCGTCCGGAGCGTGGGATCGATCTTCGGCCATTCTCCGAAGGGCATGCCGAATCCGTGCTTCTTCTTGACCAGGATTTCCGAGGGAAGGAACCCTTTCACCGCCTCCTTGAAGAAATGCCGGAGAAGAAATGCCGGAGCTGGTAGTCCTTGGTCATGAGGGCAGGCGGCACGCGCGCCGAGAACGCGACGACATCGTCATCGAGAAACGGATAGCAAACCTCGACACCGGCAAGTGCGCACATACGGCCGACCTTGCGCAGATCGTTGTCGGCGAGGGTGATTTTGAGATCGAGGTGCATCATCCGCTGAAGATCGGAGTCGGATTGGGTGGCCTCGAAGACCTCACGCATATCCTCCAGAGGGGCGCCCACGGTGATGTCGCCGAGGGCGTCGTCGCTGAATGCAACCGCCGCCCGCTCGCCGTGATACGGATTGGTCGCTTCCCATCGGTCGGGCAGGGGGGGCCTTGAGCAAACGCAGGAACCGGCGGCCCGATCGCACGATGCCGATGCCGTCGACGCCGGGAAATCCGAAGACAATCGGTTCAAACACGCCTTCCCGCAGCAACCGCGGCAAACGGCGGTACCGGCCGAGTTTCAAGTGTTCGATGTACCTCTTGTTTCCGGTGAAGATCTCGTCGCCGCCGTCGCCAGCGAACATCCGATCGATGCCGCGTTGCTTGGCCATGCGCGCGCAATAGTACGCTGGTACCGCCGAGGAATTTCCGAACGGCTCGTCGAACACCATTGCCATACGCGGCGCAAGGTCGGAAACGTCGCGCGGCGTCAGCATGTAGTCGAATTGCCGGGTCGAGAAGTGACGAGATGCGATGTGGGCGTAATGCATTTCGTCGAGGGCGTTCTCATCGAACCCGATGGTGAACGTTTGCGCGGGCGACGGGCCGATTTCCGCCAGCAGCCCGGCGACCGTCGAGCTGTCGAGACCGCCGCTAAGGAAGGCGCCATAGGACGACGGATCGAAGCCGCCCGCCGAACGCGCCACTGCCTGCCTCAGCAGGTCCATCAGCTCTTCAGCCAACTCATCGTGGCTTTTCGATGACCGTTCTTCGTACGGCATCCGCCAATAGAAACCGGTCCGCGCCGCGCCGTTCTCATAAACGAGATATTGCGCCGGCAGCAGTTTTTGTTGCTCGGCGTAGATGGTGTGAGGGGCCGGCACCACGGTCATATAGAGGTAGTTGAACACGGACTGGGGCGGCACGGTCGCCCCGACCGCCGGATGAGCCCGGACACAGTCGGTTGTCGTGCCAAACACCAAACCGCCGCCGGTGACAGACGCGTAGCAGAGCGTGTGAACGCCGGTCCGGTCGATCGCCAGAAGAAGCCGCTTCGCCTGTCCGTCGAGAACGCTCAGAGAGAATGCGCCGGCCAGATGATCGAACAGGTTCTCTCCGTGTTCGCGATACGCTTCGGCCAGCGCGGCGGCATGGCCGCGCGCTCGCGCCTGCTCGGCGAGCTCAGGCGTACGCCATCGCGGATCACCCTCGATCGCCGCGATCAGGCCGTCACGGTCGCAAACGTCCGCCACCTTCCCCGTACCCCGGACGAGGACGGCCCCTTCGGTGAGCACTTGAGACAACGATTGCGTCGCGGCGCAGGGGGGAAGCCCGGCCGCCATCGAATTCAGCAACGGCTCCGCGTCACCGTTTGCGGCGTGCCGCCCGATCCAGCCGCAGAGCCCGCTCAACGCCAGTCGCTCCTCAGACCAGCACTTCGGACGGCGCGGGATGGCTGAGAAATGCCGTGGGACTCGCGGTCAGCCCGTAGGCTCCCGACTGGAAGACGACGACCAAATCACCGATATCGGCGCGCGGCAGCTCGACCTTGTCGGCGAGCAGGTCGAGGGGCGTACACAGGCAGCCGACCACATTGACCACGTCGGTTGAGCGCTGATCCATGCGGTTGCCGATCGCCACCGGATAGTTCCGCCGAATGACCTGGCCGAAATTTCCCGAGGCCGCCAGCTGATGGTTCAGGCCGCCGTCGGTAATCAGGAAAACCTGGCCCCGCGATTCCTTGCGGTCGACGATCCAGCTGACATAGATCCCGCACTCGCCAACGATATAGCGGCCCAGTTCGACGATCACCCGCGCTTCCGGCAGCTCCGCTTCCAGGCGCGGCATCTGGGTTGCGAGATGATCGCCCACCCGCGCCAGATCGAGAGGGACGTCCTTCGGGAAATACGGGATGCCGAACCCGCCGCCGATGTTCAGGTGGGTAACCGGGGCAGGCGCGTGCTGGGCGAGTGAGATGCCGAGGTCGATGATCTTCTCCTGCGTCGACAACAGGATGTCCGCGTTCAGGTTCTGTGACCCGGCGAAGATGTGAAATCCGACGAAATCGAGGTCGAGCTTGTCGAGTTCGCCGAGCATCTGTGGAACCCGTTCGGCATCGACGCCGAACTGCTGGGCGCCGCCGCCCATGCGCATGCCCGAAGCCTTGAGTTCGAAGTCGGGATTGACCCGGATGGCGACCCGTGGCCGGATGCCTTGCCGCTCCGCCAGCTCGGCGACAGTCCGCATTTCCGTTTCGCTTTCGAGATGGAGAACGACGCCCGCCGCGATTGCCTGATCCAGTTCGGCGCGCGTCTTGCCCGGGCCGGCGAAGCTGATCCGCTCGGGCGACATCCCGGTGTCGAGCGCCGTCATCATTTCCAGCGCCGAGGCGACATCGAACCCATCGACCAAACCGTTCAAGTGCTGAACCACGGCCGGCATGGGGTTGGCCTTGATCGCGTAATGAAGATGGATCGCCGAGGGCAGATGCCTCCGCAGTTCGGTGATCTGCTCGCTCAACAGCTGCCGGTCATAGGCGAAAAACGGCGTCGATCCGACCCGGTCGGCGAGTCGTGTCAGCGACACTCCGCCGATCTGCAAACACCCGTCGACGGCCGGAAACTGGCGAAGGGCCGGATGTATCGCTGGCGAGTCGTCGGTCACTGTCCCTCCTCGTCGAACGTCCCGGCGAGCTCGGTCGCCAGTCGCGAACGGTCGATCTTGCCGTTGGGATTGCGGGGCAGGGCGTCGCGCTCGATGATCCGTCCCGGAACCATGTAGAGCGGCATCTCACGCCGGCAATGCAAGGAAACGGCCTCCGTATCCAGGGTTCCGTCCTGGGGGGGCGGTCACGACGACGACGATCCCCTGACCGAGCGTGGGGTGCGGAACGCCAACGGCTGCCACCTCGCCGATCAGGCCCGAAGCATAGAGCACGTCCTCCAGTTCCGTCGGGCTGACCCGATAGCCGGATGTCTTGATCATCTCGTCGTTGCGGCCGACGAAATAGATGAACCCGTCTTCATCGGTGCGCACGACGTCGCCTGACCACACCGCCATCTCGGGAATCACGATGCCCCCGGGTTGGCCCGGGGCGGGCTTGAACCTGACCGCCGTCCGCTCCGGGTCGTTCCAATACCCCATGGAGACAAGCGCCCCGCGGTGAACGAGCTCGCCTTGCTCGCCGGGTTGGCACACCTCGCCATCGGGACGGACGACGAGGATCTCGGCATTGGGGATGGCCTTGCAAATGGACTCGGGGCGCCGGTCGACTTCGGCGGGATCGAGATAGGTCGATCGGAAGGCCTCGGTCAGGCCGTACATCAGGTACGGTTTCGCCACCGGCATTCTCTCCCGCAGCAGGTCGAGGGTCGGCCTGGGCATATGGCCGCCGGTGTTGGCGAAATACCGCATCGCCGCCAAAGCCTCGGGTGGCCACTCCAACTGGGAGAGCTGAATCCACAGGGGCGGGACACCGGTCAGTCCGGTGATCTTGTGGTCCGCGCACGCCCGGACAACGTCCTTGGCCAGGAGGTAGTTGAGCAGGATGACTTCGGCGCCGACATTGAACGCCGTGGTCAGCTGGCTGAATCCGGCGTCGAAGCTGAGCGGCAGGACCGAGAGGATCCGGTCGTCGGCGTTGTTTTCCAGGTACTGACTGACGCTCTTCGCGCCGGCCACCATGTTGCGGTGGGACAAAACGACGCCTTTCGGCATTCCCGTGCTGCCGGACGTGTAGAGGATGGCAGCCATGTCGGTGTCGATCGTCCGGTGCGGAACCGCGCCGTCCACGTTGCTGGCCGAAACGATGGTCTCCCAGCCGGCGAGAACCAGGCCGGCCGACTGGTCGCCATCCTGCAGGCCATCGAACAACACCACGCAGCGCAGGTCCGGACAATCGGCGAGGGCATCCGCCAAACCGGTGAAGCGGTCTCGCGTCGTGACCAGCACCCTCACATTGCAGTCCCGCAGGATGTGGACCACCTGACGATGACGGAGCAGCGGGTTGACGGGTACGAACACGCCGCCGGCCGCCGCCGCACCGAACATGGCAACCACGGATTCGATCCGCTTTTCGGCGTAGACGGCGATGCGGTCCCGCGGCTGCAGGTGCAGCCCGGAAAAACCACGCGCAGCGGACCTCACTTGGCGGTCGAGGTCGTCATAGCTGACCATGTCTTGCTTGAACGTCAGAGCGGGTGCCTGCGGCCGCCGCGTGGCAGAGTCGAAGATCAGTTCGTGGAGCAGTTGGCTCATGGGAGACCCGGATTTGCTGACTGGCGGGCAGATGATACCCGAGTCTGATCCGCGGTAAACAGCCGACTCTCAACGCGAGGGGCGCAGGGTTCCGGTCCTGCGACGCGCTAGCGGGACGACGGCACCTCGGTCGGGGCATAAAGGGTCATGTGGGGGAACCGCGCAGGGTCCGCGGAGGCATGCAGGTAGGGCGCCATCCGCGACGCCATGAGCTGCCAACGCCGCCACCGGACGAACACGGCACCGCCGAGCCGGACGATCCCCAAACGCTTGTGCGACGCCATTGACGCCGAGTTGAACGGCGAGATCCGGCTCAGCGACCAGCGGACGCCGCGGTCCCGCAAGAATCCGTTCGCCGTATCCCAGAGACGGGCGAAGCCGAACCCGCTGCGCTTTTCCGGAAGCACGTAGATACCGTAGTCCCAACACGTTGCCCCGTGCGGTAGGTGCGTGAACCGGCACCTTACCTCGTCTTCGTCGTAGGGACCCAGGCACAGCCACAGGCAGCCGATAATCTCGCCGTCCTCGAACGCGGCGAAACAGACCGAATCCAGGTTCGCCCGGTAGTCCAGAACCTCGGATGTGAGCTCCAGCTTCAATAGCACCGGATCACGCGCATCGACGATGCGAACGTCGATCGATCGGCCGCGCCGCGGCGGCAGCAGCGGGCCGTCGGGCACCGGCTGGGCGACGAACGCGTAACGATACAGCCGCGCCGATCCTCCGGACGCCACCAAGCCCCGCTCGATCGCATACAGAACGGCGTCCAGGAAGCTGAGTTCCTTGATGGCACGGGAAATGCGGGTCAGCACGATGGCAATTGATCCGACGATCCGAGAGAGGGCCGCGCTATACCACCGATTCCCAACCATCGCCAGACCATCGCGCGCCGCGGCGCCAGTTCACGGTTTATGCGCCCGAAATATTTGGTATAAAGCCGCTCGGACCGCGGAGCCGACGGATCGGACTGAAACCATGGCAGTGATCGACGACGTAAAGACCGTTCTGGGCGACACCCTTCAGTTGGGCGATCGCGTCAAGTCCATGGAAGCGTCGACTCCTTTGTTCGGGAGCATCCCCGAGTTCGACTCGATGGCCGTCGTTACGGTGATCACGGCCCTGGAAGACCAGTTCGATTTCGTCGTCGACGACGAGGAGATTACCGCCGAAGTCTTCGAAACCGTTGGCGCACTCTCGACCTTCGTGGAGCAGAAGCTCGCCCCGTGACCGCGGTGGCTGGCGCGCCCCCTCCCGAACCCTTCTTTTTCGACGGGCCGGCCGGCCGCCTGTTTGCGGTTAACTACCCGCCGACGTCGACTGGCGATACCGGGCTTGGCGTCGTTTTCGTTCCGGCCTTCGCCGAAGAGATGAACCAGAGCTGCCGGATGGTCGCTCTGCAGGCGCGTGCCTTGGCCGGCGCCGGCATTGGCGCATTGGTCGTCGATCTGTACGGCACGGGCGACAGTGCCGGCGATTTCCGTGATGCCCGCTGGGAGACTTGGCGAGACGACGTTTCGGCGGCGGTTGCGTGGCTGGAGACATGGGGCCGCGACCGGATCGGCCTGCTCGGAGTGCGGCTCGGTGGGTTATTGGCGATGGAGGTCGCCGCAGCGAACCAGGGACGTGTGGACCGGGCCATCCTTTGGCAGCCGGTGGCGCGGGGCGAGCGGATGCTGACCCAGTTTCTGAGGTTGCGTGTCGCCGCGTCCATGGGCGGCTCGGCAGCCCAGGAAACGACGACCTCTTTGCGCGAAACGTTCGCCAGCGGACAATCAACACAAATCGCCGGCTACGAGGTTGCGCCGGAGCTGGCGGCGGCCCTGGATTCAGCGGACATCGCGGCGCACGGCCCGGCGGCGGGGGTGCCGGTGGACTGGATCGAGGTGGTCGCCGATGCGGGTCGTCCGGTATCGCCGGCGAGCCGCAGGGTGGTCGACCAATGGACCGATGCCGGCGTTCCGGTCGCTGCCGCGACCGTGCCCGGCGACGCGTTCTGGTCGATCCAGGAAACGACACTCGTCCCGGAGCTGCTCGAAGCGACCACCGAATGCCTGCGGGCGGCCCGCCCATGACAGGCGAGGAGGCGATCCGCTTTTCCTGTGACGACGATGACCTGATCGGGGTTCTGCATCGTCCCGAACGTCCTGGGAGCCGAGGGATCGTGGTCGTCGTCGGCGGTCCCCAATACCGGATCGGCAGCCACCGCCAATTCGTTCATCTCGCCCGCGGCCTCGCCGCCGAGGGAACCGCGGTGCTGCGCTTCGACTATCGGGGTATGGGGGACAGCGACGGCACCTATCTGGGATTCGAGCATGTCCACGACGATATCGCGGCAGCCGTGGATGCACTGACGGCGGCTGCTTCCGAAGTGACCGAAGTCATCCTGTGGGGTCTCTGCGACGCCGCCTCGGCGATCCTGTTCTACGCCGCGCGGGATTCCCGGATCGGCGGTGTCGTTGTCGTCAATCCTTGGGTTCGCACCGTCGCGGGCGAGGCGCGCACCTACCTCCGGCACTACTATGTCCGCCGCCTGATGGACCGGGAGTTCTGGGGCAAGGTCGCGCGGGGCGAATTCAACCCCATCGCCGCCGCGCGCTCGTTCGCAAGGTTGATCCGAAAGTCGATGGCCGGCAGCCCCGCCGCAGAAGGCACTGCGGACGCGGCCGAGACACCCGTCACGACGACCAAAACCAGCAACGAATTGCCCCGGCTGCTCGTTGCCGCACCACCCGACGATCCGAGACCGCTGCCTGAGCGCATGGCCGACGGGCTGCAACGCTTCGATGGTCGGGTGCTGGTGATCACCAGCGGCAAGGACCTGACGGCCCAGGAATTCCTGGATGCCGCGGCGTCCTCCCCGAAGTGGGGGCAGTTGCTGGCTGACGGCCGCGTGACGCGGCGCCGGCTCGACCCGTCGGACCATACCTTCTCGCGGAGAGAATGGCGTGACCAGGTCACCGCCTGGACGGCGGAGTGGCTACGCGGCTAAGGGCTCGTCCCTAAGGATCCACCCACCGCCGAGGACGCGCTCGCCGTCATAGAAGACGCATGCCTGCCCCGGTGCGATTCCGGTTTCAGGATCGTCGAAGGCCACGCCGACAGTGCCGTCGTCCCGCGCCTGCAGTGCCGCCGCCGCCGGTGGCCGGGTCGAGCGGACCCGGGCCTGGATCCGCTGGCTCTCCGCCGGGCCTTCGCCGTCGCCCAGCCAATTGACGCCGCCGACGCGCAGGTGCCGCTGCATCAGGGCGTCGCGCGGTCCAACGACCACGCGGCGGGTTTGGGGCTCGATTCGAGTGACATAGAGCGGCTGATCCGAGGCGATTCCGAGGCCCCGCCGCTGCCCGACGGTGAATCGGCCAATGCCTCCGTGACCACCCAGCACCGTGCCGTGGATGTCAACGATATCGCCCGGCTCGAACGCGTCCGGGCGTAGGGACTCGACGACGCGGGCATAGCGGCCGCCGGGAACGAAACAGATGTCCTGGCTGTCGGGCTTGTCGGCGACGGCAAGGCCGAGGCGGCTGGCGGTGCCGCGGGTTTCGGTCTTGGCCAGTTCACCCAAGGGAAAACGGAGATAGTCGAGCTGCTCGGGTGTCGTTGCGAACAGGAAGTAGCTCTGATCCCGGGTGTCGTCGGCAGCGCGGTGAAGCTCGGGGCCACCGGCCCCCCGGCGGCGGCGGACATAGTGACCGGTGACCAACGCATCGGCGCCGAGATCGCGGGCCGTGCCGAGAAGGTCTGCGAACTTGACCGTCTGGTTGCAGAGAATGCACGGCACCGGCGTTTCGCCTGACGCGTAGGAATCTGCGAAGGCATCGATAACCTGAGTACGGAACTTCTGCTCGTAGTCGAGGACATAGTGCGGGATGCCGAGACGATCGGCGACGCGGCGGGCGTCGTGGATGTCCTCGCCGGCACAGCAGCTTCCGGGCCGGCCACGCGCCCGTCCGTGGTCGTAGAGCTGCAATGTCACGCCGATGACATCGTAGCCGTCCTCGACCAGCATGGCCGCGACGGTAGAACTATCGACACCACCGGACATGGCGACAACGACGCGCGTCGCCGACGGGGCCTTGTCGATCTCAAGCGAGTTCATGGACGGGAATATAGGTGCCGGCCGGCCCTGGATCAAAAGCGGTAGCGCGTACCGAACAACAGGTTGTGGGTCGCGACCTGTGAGTCGAACGGATTCCCCGCGGCGTCATCCAGCTCGGGCTCGAGGGTCGAGAAGAACCGATAACCCAGCTCCAGGGACCAGTTGTCGGTTAAGGCGTAATTGACGCCGAGCCCGGCCTGGAACGCCATGACGAAGGCCTCGTCGTCGACGATGGCGCCGGCTGCGGTGACATCGTTCAGCGACACCTGGGCAACGCCGGCGCCGGCGAGCACATAGGGGCGCCAAGATATCCCGAGATCGAAGTCGTAGGCGCCGTTGGCCATCAGCGCCAAAACAGACAGGTCGCCCTCGGCGTCACGCGAGCCGGCGGCGACGCCGAGTCCGGTCGCGCGGGTCACGGACACCTAGTCCAGGCTGTACGTGGCGTACAGAAGTTCGGCATCGGCGCGGAAACCGTTGCGCCACGCATATCCACCGCCGCCCGTGAACAGGAACCCGAAGTCATAGGATGATTCGATGTCGATCGTGCTGCTCGAATTGTCGGCATCCATTGGGAATCCGCCACCCGCGGCCGCGGTGATGTACCAGCCATCGCCGCGCCGTCTGCTTCGAGTTCCGCGCACCGGTCGTGCTCGCCGTTGCGCCGTGGTGACGGGCCGACGCGGCGGCGGCTTCGGTGCGGCGGCGGGTTGGCGCGCTGCCGGCGGAGCGGCCTCGGGTGCAGTGGCCGGAGCTGGGGTGGTTTTCGCCCCCGCAGTGGGCCCGGCGGGCGGAATCGCCGTTCCTGGAGCCGGCATCGCGGAAGCTGTGGATGGGGGCGCCTTGGCTCGCGCCGGGGCCTGGGGAGATGGCGTCGGCATGGGCGGCTTGGCGGCCGATTTCGGCTCGGGCATGGCGGTGGGCGCAGAGGGTGCGCGGGCCGTCGGCATCGGTCTGACAGGCGCCACTGCCGGCCGGGCGGGCGCGCGGGTCGTCGGCATGCGCGACGCGCCGAACTTGGGGCGGACGTCGAGCGGATAGGGTTCGGCGAGGGCCGCCTCCATGTCGTAGAGGCGGAACGATCGGGCCTCGGCCTCGCCGGCCAAACCAAAACCCCACGCCAATAGCGTGCCGGCGACGGCAAAGATGCGGACCGATGATGACATATCCCGTCCCCCCGGGGTCAGGTGTGTGCCAATTGGTAACACGTTCCCGCGGGTCGTCCAATCATCCTCGGTCTTCGGCCGACAAGCCCATGTCCCAGAATTCGGCTTCGAGTTGGGTTGCCTCGCCGAACGTCCGGACGAGGGCGTCTAGACGGCCGTCCGAACCCCGCCGCCGCATCAACGTATCCATCTGTTGGACATGGTCGAAGGCAACGTTCTGATAGTCCTCGGACGCGTACATGGCGATCCAGTCGTCATAGGGGTTCCCTTGGCGGACTGTGGCCGGGTCGCCGGCGAGGGCGCGGCCGATCTCGGCATATCCGACGATGCACGGCGCGAGGGCGACCTGCAGGTCGAGCAGATCGCCGGCAAGCCCGCGTTCGAGGACATAGCGCGTATAGGCCATCGTTGCCGGGGCCTCGGGCGCCGCCGCCATGTCTTCTTCGGCGAGCCCCCAGCGGGCGCAATAACCGACGTGCAGGTCCATTTCGGTGTCGACGATGGCGCTCAACCCGCCCGCCGCGCGGCGGATGTCGTCGAGGGTCTCAGATTTGAACGCGGCGAGCCCATAGGCCCGGGCGAAATGGATCAGGAACAGGTAGTCCTGGATCAGATAGTGCCGGAAGCAGACTTCGGGCAGTGTGCCGTCGGCCAACTGAAGAACGAAGGAATGTTGGGTGTAGGCAGCCCATTCGGACGCGCAGGCGTCGCGCAGTCGGGCGTACAGGGTCGCGGCGGAGCCTGAGCGGGTCAATCGCGTTCGTCGAGCCAGGCCATCTGGATGGCTTCGAGGATTTTTTCGTTGAACCTCTGCGGATCGTCGTCGAACTCGTCGAGCTCCTGGACCCACTTCCACAGGTCGGTGAAGCGGAGGTTGACGACATCAACGTCGGGATGTGCCTCCTCCAGTTGGATGGCGATTTCGGTGACGTCGGTCCAACGAATGCCCATCGGCGGTCTCCTAGAAAGTGGGCACTAACGGTCGACCATCATGTTTCGGGTCGCCGCCGGCAACGTGACGGTGAGCCCGTCCAGCTCCTCGGTCATCTTGATCTGACAGCCAAGCCGAGACGTGTGGGTAAGGCCGAAGGCGAGATCGAGCATGTCCTCCTCTTCCTCGGTGGATTCGTCGAGGCGGTCATACCAGTCGGGATCGACAACGACGTGGCACGTCGAGCACGCCAGCGAGCCCTCGCACGCGCCTTCCAGGTCGATGTCGTTACGGTGCGCGATCTCGAGCACCGAAAGCCCCAGCGGGGCTTCGACTTCCAGACGAGACTGGCCATCGGCGGTAATGAACGTCATCTTGGGCATTGCAGCCGGTTCCCTTTGTATCCCTTCAGGTTTCTTCTTTCTGCGGTCCGTCGTCTTCCGGCGGTGGCGCGAATTCGTCGACGCTGTGTCCGCTGAGCGCGGAGCGGATTCCCCGGTCCATGCGCCGCTCGGCGAATGGCCGGGTCGCGACCTCCAGTTCGGCGACGGCGGCGTCGATGGCCGTACGGTCGTCGCCGGCGCAGGCCGCCTCGATGCTGGCGGCGACGGCGCCGATGGCCGCGCGCTCGGCGTCATCGAGCAGATCGCCGTCGGCGGCGATGGCGGCATCGAGGGCAGTGAGCACGCGGCGCGCCTCGACCCGCGATTCCGTCAGCACCCGGAGCGCCATGTCGTCGGCGGCGTGTTCCATGCTTTCGTACAGCATCGTCGCCATCTCGTCTTCGCTGAGACCGTAGGACGGTTTGACCGCGACGCTCTGTTCCGTGCCCGTGGTCTGCTCGCGGGCGCTGACCGTCAGCAGTCCGTCGGCATCGACGGCGAACATGACCTGGATTCGCGCCGCGCCAGCGGTCATTGCAGGGATTTCATGCAGCTCGAAACGCGCCAGCGATCGGCACTGATCGACCATCTCGCGTTCTCCCTGGACCACATGAATCGCCATGGCCGTCTGGCCGTCCTGGAAGGTGGTGAATTCCTGGGCCTTGGCGACCGGCACCGGCGTGTTGCGCTGGATCACCTTCTCCACCAACCCGCCCATGGTTTCGAGCCCGAGGCTCAGCGGCGTGACGTCGAGCAGCAGCGTGTCGGAACCCACGGTCAGCGCCTCGGCTTGGCGGGCGGCGCCGATAGCGACGACCTCATCGGGGTTGATGTGGGCGAGCGGTTCGCTTCCGAACAGCTCAGCGATGCGGCGGCGGACCAGCGGAACACGTGTCGATCCGCCGACCAGCACGACACCCGCCACCTCGTCGGGGGTGATACCGGCATCGGCGAGGACGTCGCCGCAGATACGGACAGTGCGATCGACCAGTGGCGCGATGAGGGATTCGAGGGTGTCGCGGTCCAGGTTGTGGCTGCTGTTTTCGCCGCCGGCATCGACGACCCAGGTGCCGTCGTCGCGGGCCGTCAGGCACTCCTTGGCAAGTCTTGCCGCCATCAATGCCATCTTCGCCTCGGCGCTGGTCAGCGCCGGCGCATCCGCCGCCGTCGACCGTTGGGCGAGGAAATACTCGGCGACCGCATGGTCGAAATCGTCGCCGCCGAGCGCCGAATCGCCGCCCGTGGAGAGGACCTGGAACACGCCTTTCTCCATGCGCAGCAGCGAGACGTCGAACGTTCCGCCGCCGAGGTCGTAGACCGCGTAGAGTCCCTCGGCGCCCTCGTCGAGACCGTAGGCCAGCGCCGCCGCCGTCGGTTCATTGACCAAGCGCAGCACATCAAGCCCGGCCAGCCGCGCGGCGTCCTTCGTCGCCGTGCGCGCGGCGTCGTCGAAATAGGCCGGCACCGTCACCACCGCCTTGTCGACCGGTCGGGCCATGTGCTCCTCTGCGCGGATTTTCAACGCCTTGAGGATCTCCGCCGAGATCTCGACCGGCGTCAGACGGAGGCCGGAGACGGAAAGCCGCACCATCCCGCCGGCACCGTCTTCCGCCGGCGCGATGTCGTAGGGCAGGGTCCCGGCGAGGCTTTTGAGATCTTCCACGCCACGGCCCATCAGCCGTTTGACCGAACCCACGACCATCTCCGGTCGGTCGAGCATCAGCGTGCGGGCAAGCCCGCCGACAATCGCCGAACCGTCGGGGGCGTAGGCGACGACCGACGGCACCAGCGCGTTGCCGTCTTCGTCGCGCAGCACGTCGGCCGTGCCGTCGCCGCTGATCGCCACCACCGAGTTGGTGGTGCCGAGGTCGATGCCGACGGCGACCGCCTCGTCATCCGCGTGCGGAGCCGGGGTTTCGCCCGGTTCATGGATCTGCAGAAGCTGGTTCATGCGTTCGCGGTCTGCGCCAGTTGGGCGCGGCGCACCCGGGTCTCTTCATCCAGCTTGCGAAGGTACTTGAGCCGAGTCGTCAACAACGATGCCTGCTCCAGATCGGCGCTGGCAAAGGCGTCGGACAGTCCGGAGACGCAATCGCGGATGTCGTCCAACGCCCGTCGGTGCAGCGAGTCGACGTCGGCAAGAGTTTCTGCTTCGGCCAAGGCCTCGCGCAATTCGAGGCTTTCGAGCAGCAGCTCCTGGTCGTTGACCAGATTGCAGCCTTCGGGCAGCGCTTCGGTGCCGCGAAGATGGATCAGATAGTCGGCCCGCCGCAGCGGGTCCTTGAGCGTTTCATACGCTTCGTTGACGCACGTGGCCTGTTGCTGAGACAGCGCTCGCTCGCGTGCGCCCCGGCTGGCGAAGCGGTCGGGATGAAGCCGGCGCTGACAGTCGAAATACCGGCGGTCAAGGATTGCGGCGTCGATGTCGAATCCGGCATCCAGATCCAAACGGGTGAAATGATCGAGCTGTCCCGGAGGCTGAATTACACCGCAGGTGTCGCAGAACAACACGCCGGCCGACACCGGTCCTTGGCACGACCAGCAGGCCACCAAACCGGCGGACGGTCGCCCGGTGTCCTCATGATGTGCATCGAGGTCGCGCATATTCGACTAGTGACTTGAGCTGGTCCGTCTCCGCCGACACCGGCCCGATGCTGCGACGGACTCGGGCACGATCGTGCCAGGGTTTTGGGCGCGAAAATGCGCCCCTAGACGTGGAATGACTCGCCGCAGCCGCACCGCCCCTTTTCGTTGGGATTTCGGAACACGAACCCCGCCTCAAGCTTGTCCTCGACGTAGTCCATTTCGGTGCCGAGAACGAACATGGTCGCCTTTGGATCGATCAGGATCGTCACGCCATTGGCTTCGACGATTTCGTCGAATGGATTCTTCTCGTCGGCGAACTCCAGCGTGTACGACATCCCGGAACACCCCTTGGTCCGGATGCCTACTCGCACGCCGATTGAGGGTTTGGCGCGGCCGGCGAGCAGCGCCTTTACGCGCTCGGCAGCCGCCTCAGTGACGGTGATCGGTTGAGGGCGCTCGGCCATCGATCCGTGTTCCCATGCCTGCCCGCACGATAGCGGCGTCGAAGCGGCGCTATTCCGCCGCCTCAGCCTCGGAGGCGCCGTGCCGCTTGCGGTAATCCGTGATCGCCGCCTTGATAGCATCCTCGGCGAGCACCGAGCAATGAATCTTCACCGGCGGCAACGCCAGATGCTCGGCGATTTCGGTGTTCTTGATGGTCTCCGCTTCGTCGAGGGTCTTGCCCTTGACCCACTTGGTGACCAGCGAGCTGGATGCGATCGCCGAACCGCAGCCGAAGGTCTTGAACTTGGCATCCTCGATCAGGCCCTGTTCGTTGACCTTGATTTGCAGCTTCATGACATCCCCGCAGGCCGGTGCCCCGACCAGCCCGGTACCCACGGACCCGTCAGACTTGTCGAATGCGCCGACGTTCCGGGGATGCTCGTAGTGGTCGATAACCTTGTCGCTGTATGCCACGGTTGCTCTCCTTCTTCTTTCCGATCCTGGGGTCGGATTAATTGATCAGTGTTCGGCCCACTCGATGGATTTCAAATCGATGCCTTCCTGTGCCATCTCCCACAACGGGCTCATCTCGCGCAGGCGCCGTACCTCGCCGACGATCCGCTCGACGGCGAAATCGACCTCGGTCTCGGTGGTGAACCGGCCGAGCCCGATGCGCAGGCTGGTATGCGCCAGCTCCTCATCGACACCCAAGGCGCGGAGCACGTAAGACGGTTCCAGCGAGGCCGACGTGCAGGCCGATCCCGATGACACCGCGAGTTCCTTGATCCCCATCATCAGGCCTTCCCCTTCGACGTAGGCGAAGCTGATGTTCAGGTTGCCAGGGATGCGTTGCTCCAGGTCGCCGTTGAGATAGACCTCCGGCAACGCCTCGGTGATGCCGTTGTAGAAGCGGTCGCGCAGCATGTGCAGCCGCTCGGTTTCGGCCCCCATCTCCGCTTCGGCGATGGCGCAAGCCTCGCCCAGGCCGACGCACAGCGGTGTCGGCAATGTCCCGGAGCGCATGCCGCGTTCCTGTCCGCCGCCATTGATCAGTGCCTCCAGGCGAACCCGTGGCCGGCGCCGGACGTAGAGCGCGCCGATGCCCTTGGGACCGTAGAGCTTGTGCCCCGAGATGCTCATCAAATCGATGTTCATGGCCTCGACGTCGAGGGGGATCTTGCCTGCCGCCTGCGCTGCATCGGTGTGAAAGTGGACCTTGCGCTCCCTACAGATGGCGCCGATTTCAGCGAGCGGCTGAATGACTCCGATCTCGTTGTTGACCGCCATGATCGAAACCAGGACCGTACGTTCCGAAATGGCATCGCGCAGCCGATCCAGATCGATCAGGCCATTGGCCTGCACGGGCAGGTAGGTGATGTCGAACCCCTCCTGCTCGAGATGACGGCAACTGTCCAGCACGCACTTGTGCTCGGTCACGCAGGTGATGACGTGGTTCTTGCGGTCGCGGTGGAAGCGCGCCACGCCCTTGATTGCCAGGTTGTTGGACTCGGTTGCGCCGGAGGTAAAAATGATCTCCTTGGAATTGGCACCAATCAGATGGGCGATCTGTTCGCGGGCCTTCTCGACGGCGGCCTCGGAGTCCCAGCCATATTTGTGGTTGCGCGAGTGCGGATTGCCGAAGACTTCGGTGAAGTACGGGAGCATCGCCTCGACAACGCGCCGATCCGTCGGCGTCGTCGCCTGGTAGTCCAGATAGACCGGCGCGTTCTCGTTCGACGGAATCGCCGTTTCGACACGTGTCTCGCCGAAGTCGTTCATTGGGTCACCTTGCCTTTCGTCTTCGTTCGGATCACGCAACCAATGCCGCGGGGGTCTCGGACACGGGTTCACCGTGCAGCGCCGACCACGTCGCGACAAAACGCTCGACGTCCGAGACGGAACTCGACCGGCCGAGGCTCACGCGGATCGCCTTGTTGGCGGTATCCTCGTCGGCGCCCATTGCCCGCAAAACGTGGCTCGGAGCTACCTTGCCGGATGAGCAGGCAGCTCCGGCGCGGGCGGCGATGCCCGCGAGATCGAGCGCCATGACCTGGGTTTCGGCGCCGATCGAGGGCGATGCGAAACAGCTCGTGTTGGCGAGGCGCTCAGTTTCAATGCCGTAGAACCGCGTTTCCGGAACGCGCTGGCGGAGCGCCGCTTCCATATCATCGCGCAATGCCGCCAACTCGGCGAATGGGCCCAGCTCGTCGACGGCTTCCTTCGCCGCTACGGCAAACCCGGCAATGCCCGGAAGGTTCTCTGTTCCCGCTCGGCGGCCGCGTTCCTGGCCACCGCCGCGGAGCATCGGTGCGATGAGGCTGTCGTCCGCGACGATCAGCGCGCCTACTCCTGTCGGACCACCCAGCTTGTGAGCCGAAAGCGAAACCGCGTCGACACCGAGCGCGGCAACATCGACGGCAATCTTTCCGGCCGCCTGAACGGCATCGCAGTGCACATTGGCGCCGTACCGGTGCGCGATCTCGGCGACTTCGGCCACCGGCTGGATGACCCCGGTTTCGTTATTGGCCAACATCACCGAAACCAGCGCCGGTTCGTCGCTCGCGGCGAGCAGCGCATCAAGGGCATCGACATCGACGACGCCGTCGCTGTCAACGCGAATGCGTTGGACGTCGGTGCGGACCCCTAGGACGGACGCGTGCTCGACATCCGAAACCAGAACCCGCCGACGGCTGCCGGTCAGGGCAAGGGTATTGGCTTCCGTGCCGCCACTGGTGAACACGATCGACGCCGCGCCGGCGCCGAACAGACCTGCGATGCAGTCACGCGCGTCCTCGACCATGCGCCGCGCGGCACGGCCGGCACCGTGGACCGACGATGGATTCCCGGTGACGTCCAACGCCGCAACGACCGCCGCGACCGCCGTCGGCCGGACCGGGGTCGTCGCGTTATGGTCGAGATACGTGGTTTCATTCATCGCCGGGACTTTCGCGGCTGGATCCTGCCTATTGCGCCGCCACGACGGGTTCGGGCCGGGCATCGTGCGCGATGATGCCGCTCGTGCCGAGCACGCGGCGTTCGCAGACATCGGCCAGCGTCACCGAACTCAGATAGAGGTAGATCTGGTTGCCGAGTTCTTCCCAAAGGTCGTGCGTCAAGCAGCGGCCTTTGTGGAGATGGCAGCCCTTGGGCGATCCGAGTTTGCAGCGGGTCGCCTTGATGCGTTCGTCCACAGCAAGGATGATGTCCGAGACCCGCATGTCTGCCGTGTTACGGGCCAGCAGATAACCACCGCCCGGGCCACGGACGCTGGATACCAACCCACCCCGGCGCAACCACCCGAACAGCTGTTCGAGGTACGACAGCGAAATCTCTTGTCGCTCCGCAACCTCGGCCAGCGCGACTGGTTTGCCGTTGCTGTGATGGGCCAAGTCCGCCATCGCCATCACGGCGTATCGACCTTTGGTACTGAGCTTCACCGCATTTCTCCTGTTTCGCCGCCCGACGCCACGCGTCAGCCGTGCTCGCCGCCAGATGCGACCGCTGGTTGCGCATCATCTTCATTGTCGCCGGGTACGTGATGCACTGGCGTCGGTTTGTCCGCTTCCGCCTCGACGAGGCTTTCCTCTAATTCGGAGACCCTGCCGACCAGCGTTGCCAATTGTCCGCGCAGGCTCTCGATCGTCGCGAGCACCGGGTCGGGGCATCCCTCGGCCGGTGTACCGTAGGCGACGAACTCGCCAACGCGGCTGCGATCCCGGGGCATCACAACGTGAGCCGGGATGCCGATCGCGGTGACGCCGGGAGGGGTATCCTTGCTGACGACGGCATTGGCGCCCACCCGCGCGCCCTTGCCGACTGTAATGGGCCCCAGAACCTGGGCGCCGGACCCGATAATGGCGCCATCCTTGAGCGTGGGATGCCTCTTGACGTTGATTTGACTCGCCGAGTCCACCGATGGTGCGATGCCGCCGAGCGTTACGCCCTGATAGAGCGTGACATCGTCCCCGATCTCGGAGGTTTCGCCGATTACGACGCCATGGCCGTGGTCGATAAACAACCGACGACCGATGCGGGCTCCGGGATGGATCTCGATGCTGGTCAAAAACCGGCCGATGTGCGCGAGAAAGCGCCCGAGAAGGTGCCAATCGCGATCCCACAGGGTATGGGATACACGGTAGAACATCACCGCATGAAACCCCGGATAGCACAACGCGACCTCAAGGCGCGACCGGGCCGCCGGGTCACGCGCCATATAGGAATCGATATCCTCTTGAATTCTCTTGAAAAGCATGGGTCTCAGACTATTGTATAAGGTCTTTCCGGTGCGCCTTCGCCAGCTTTTTGGGGCCTCGAAGGCACTCGGAAATATAGGGTGTTCGACTATACCGGTCAAGAATATCCGACCGTAATTTTGTGCGTTCAGGCGTTATATCCGAGTGCCAGAGTCGGATATAACGCTGTCAGTGCCGTGTCTGTTGCAGGAGCCTCGCCGAACCCATGCCCGAAGTGATCTTCAACGGCACCGAAGGGCGTCTCGAAGGACGTTACCACCATTCCCGCGAGCCCGGAGCGCCCATCGCCCTGATCCTGCATCCTCATCCGTTGCACGGGGGGACGATGAACAACCGAATCGTCTTCACGCTGTTTCAGGCGTTCCAGCAGAGGGGATTCTCCGTCCTGCGGTTCAACTTCCGCGGCGTCGGGCGGTCGCAGGGCGAGTTCGACAATGGACAGGGCGAACTCAGCGACGCCGCCTCGGCCTTGGACTGGATGCAGAACTTCAACCCCAATGCGTCGAACTGCTGGGTGGCAGGCTATTCCTTCGGCGCGTGGATCGGCATGCAGCTATTGATGCGCCGGCCCGAGATCAGCGGCTTCGTTTCCGTCGCCCCGCCCGCGGGCGTCAACGACTTTTCATTCCTGGCACCGTGTCCGGCGTCGGGATTGATCGTTCACGGATGCGATGACGACCTGGTCCCGGCGTCGGCGGTCGCAAAGCTGGCGCAGAAGCTGTCGGCGCAAAAGAACATCTCGATCGACTACCGCGAGGTCGCAGGTGCCGATCACCTGTTCGCGGATCACGTCGACGAGATTACGGCGGCGGTCGACGACTATCTGAGTCAGGCCCTTACCGAAGCGGCGTGAGCGTCGTTTACCCGCCGCGGCTCGACCCGGCAGATCAACCGAAAATGCTCTAGGCGAGGACTCCTTCGCCGCTGATCGGATTGCCGACCATGGCAAGGAACTCGCGCCGCGTCGACGGGTCCTCGCGAAAGGCGCCGAGCATCCTGCTGGTGACCATCACCACGCCGGGCTTGTGGACGCCGCGCGTGGTCATGCATTGATGCGCCGCCTCGATCACCACGGCCACGCCTTTGGGCTCAAGGATGTCGCTGATGGTGTTGGCGATCTGCGCTGTCATCTTCTCCTGGATCTGCAGCCGGCGGGCATAGACCTCGACAAGCCGCGCCAGCTTCGAGATGCCGACCACCCGGCGGTGTGGCAGATAGGCGACATGGGCGCGGCCGATGATCGGTGCCATGTGATGCTCGCAATGGGATTCGAACCGAATATCGCGCAACAGCACCATCTCGTCGTAGCCGTCGGTCTCCTCGAAGGTCCGCCGTAGGATGTCCTCCGGATCGGCCTTATAACCGCTGAAGAACTCGGCGTAGGAATCGACCACGCGCCGAGGGGTGTCCTTCAAGCCCTCGCGGCCAGGGTCGTCGCCTGCCCACCGGAGGAGAGTGCGGACGGCGTCCTCCGCTTCCTCGCGGTTCGGCCGGGTCGACGGCGCGGGAAGCTCCGACGTGACGTCGGTTTCGACGACGCTCAAAGGGTTGCGGTCGGTCACGGCTGCGGCACCTTGGTTGCTGAACTCAAAGAGAGCGCTGACGATGTACGGTCGTCACCGCTCAGTGGATTTGGGTGGTTGCGAAAGGACTGTCCAGCGAAAACGCCGGAATATCGACGTCGAACTGTTCGCCGGACTCGGCCTGCATATGGTATTCGCCAACCATGATTCCGGAGGGCGTCGTAAGCGGCGTACCGCTCGTGTATTCGAATGATTGCCCTGGCTCCAGCACCGGCTGCTCACCGACAACGCCGTCACCGCGCACCTCTTGGATATTGCCGATCGAATCGGTAATCACCCAGTGACGGGTCAGCAACGTCACCATTTCGCCGCCGTTGTTCTCGATGCGGACGTGATAGGCCCAGACGAAATGCCGCTCCTCCGGCGCCGATTGGTCGGCGAGATAGAACGGCTGCACCACGACGGTAATGTCGCGCGTTGTCCGAACGTAGGCGCCCGAACTTGTCTCCGATTCCCGTTCCACGGGTGCCCCGCGCCTCAACAGTTACTGCTGCCGGCAACGGTCGCCGGATCGCCCCATAACATATGCGGCGGGGCGGATTTGTCCAGCGTGCGTCCCGCCCCCTTCGCAACCCGTGCGCTCCTCTAGGTTCCCTCAGAGTCCGTCCGGAAAGTTTATGAGTAAACGCAGTATCGTGTGATCCGCCGCAGCATGAGCCTGATGGAGGCGAGGCGGATGAAGGCCAGGGCGATGCGGTTGAGGTTTTCGTAATCCTTGGCGAGC
>Ga0209561_1000112_pt1 | contig 25265 bp, 28 predicted proteins | sample WorMettrBAHAMAS2_FD_187393 | JGI IMG/M metagenome (GOLD analysis project Ga0209561, IMG submission 187393) | Marine gutless worms symbiont microbial communities from Max Planck institute for Marine Microbiology, Germany - Inanidrilus... | ecosystem: Host-associated > Annelida > Digestive system... | reverse complement strand
CCAGCGAAACCGCCAACCAAAGCCAAAAACCGCCGCAGCATCTGCCAGTGGCGGCGAATAAACGTCCGCTCTTAATAGAAGCGGACGCCCAAAACACTCTTTCGGACGAGTTTATCAACGATATCGTCCAGGTCCGGACAGGTGGCGAAAGTTATGGTCGGCAGCAGGCTCAAACCACAATCCGTAGGCACCGGATCCAGGGTCTCGGCGGCAATATGGGTGGTCGCGCCGGGCACCCGGCTCAAGACTTGAAGCGGCCCCGAGAAATCGAGTTGGGTTATGTCGGGAAAGATGACGAACCCGATGTTGAATTCGCGCGCGTCTTCACTCATGTCGATTCTCCTTATGTCTTAAAGCGGGCTCGGAAGGCGCTCGGCGTCGTGGCGATGACCCTGTCGAAGGCGCGGTCCATGCGGCGCAACGTGCCGAAACCGCAGGTCTCGGCAATCGACGACACGGGTGACGGCGTTTCGACGAGCGCCCGGCGCGCCTTGTCGATACGGACCCGTTCGACGAATTTCGCTGGGCTCATATCGAGTGTGCGGCGGAACAGACGGGTCAGAGTGCGGATCGATACGTTGGCCTCGGCGGCCAGGCTTTCCGTACGCCAGTCGGCGGACGGCTCGGCGGCGATCTTCTCGGCCAGTCGGGCCAAACGATCGTCGGCGGCGAACAGCGCCTCCATATCGGAGGAAAACTGGCTCTGCCCGCCGGGACGGATGCGAAAGACCACGTGACGCCGAGCCAGGGCCAGGGACACGTCACGGCCATGGTCGGCCTCGATCAAGGCGAGGGCCAGATCGATTCCCGCCGTCACACCGGCCGACGTCCATATATCGCCGTCACGGATGTGGATGGCGTCGCCGTCGACCTGCACCCGCGGATACATTCGCTTCAGGGTTTCGACCGATTGCCAATGGGTCGTTGCGCGGCGCCCGTCGAGCAATCCGGCCGCAGCGAGGACGAGAGCGCCGGTGCAGATGGAGGCGACGCGCCCCGCGCGGCCTGGTGCTCGACTGACCAGCGTCGTGATGGCGCCGCGCTCGAGTTCGCGTCGCACGCCCTCATCGCCACCCGCCACCATCAGGGCATGGGTGGCGGAGAGGCGGCGGTCGTCGATCTCGTCGAAGGAAAGGTCGGCGACCAACTGTACGCCCGACGACGTGACCAACGGACCGGGTTGCGGAGCGGCGATCTCGATGCGGTAGTGCCCAAAATCGATTTCGTCGTTGGCCGCGGCGAACATTTGCAGCGGCCCGGTGATATCGAGGATCTGTGCACCGGGAAAGGCCAGCATCAGGATTGTCCGTTCCGTCATCATGGGACCGGTCATACCGCAAAAACGATTTGGCCAAAAGGTCATTAATCAGTCATTTTCGGCCGCAGCCCGAAGGCACATCGCCCGCTGGCGTTCAGGGACTTGATCGCCGACGATCGCCAACTATATTTGCCGGCGAGTGAACGCGGGAACCGGCAGGGGTCGATGTTCAGAACGTTCACCGGGAGGACACTGAGGCATTTCGCCGACGTTTGATTGACGATGACCGGCATGATCGAACTCGAAGACCTGAGTAAGCATTTCGGACCGATCGCGGCTGTCGACGGGGTTTCGCTCTCCGTCGGGTGCGGCGAGGTGCTGGGCTTTCTCGGTCCCAATGGCGCCGGCAAATCGACGACCATGAAGATGGTCGCCGGTTTCATCGAGCCGACGGGCGGCGTCGCCCGGGTCTGCGGCTTCGACGTCACAGACAATCCGATCGAGGTCAAGAAGCGGATCGGCTACCTACCGGAGGGGGCGCCCACCTACGGTGACATGACACCTGCGTCGTTCCTCGATTTCGTCGCCGCCGTGCGCGGCTTCGACGGGGCCGAGCGGGGCCGGCGCATCGACGAAGTCGTCGACAAGGTGCGACTGGCCGACGTCATCCGCCAGCCGATCGACACCCTTTCCAAGGGCTACAAGCGCCGCGTCGGTCTGGCCCAGGCGATGCTGCACGATCCGGATGTGCTGATCCTCGACGAGCCGACCGACGGTCTCGACCCCAACCAGAAACACCATGTGCGGGGCCTGATCCGCGAGATGGCCGCAGAAAAAGCGATCGTCGTCTCGACCCACATCCTGGAAGAGGTCGAGGCGGTGTGCTCGAGGGCCGTCATCATCGCCCATGGCAAGTTGCTGGCCGACGGCACACCGGAGGCACTGCTGGCCCGCGCCGCCGGGCACAACGCCGTTGCCCTGACCTTGCCGCAGGGTCAGGCGGAGGCGACGAGGGCCGATCTAGCATCGGTTCCGGGTGTGCATACGGTCGATGAAATCGCGTCCGTGGACGGCCTTGTGACACTTCGCGTGGTGCCGGCGGAGGGCCGCCCGATCATCGATGCGGTCAGCGCCCTCCTGGTGGAGCGCAAGGTCGAACTGCGCGAATTGCATGTGGAAAAAGGCGCGCTCGACGACGTGTTCCGGGAGATCACCATGCCCGGGGCCGGACCCAACGCCGAACCCGACGGCGTGAAGGCGGACGCCCATGCGTAATATCGCGGTCATCGCCAAGCGCGAACTGAAAGGGTATTTCGCGACCCCCGTCGCCTACGTCTTCATCGTCATCTTCCTGGCCCTGTCCGGCGCGTTGACCTTCTATGTCGGCGGTTTCTACGATCGCGGCCAGGCCAATCTGGTCAGTTTCTTCTTCTATCACCCGTGGATCTACCTATTCCTGATCCCCGCTGTCGCCATGCGCCTGTGGGCCGAGGAGCGCAAGACCGGCACCATCGAGCTCCTCATGACCCTGCCGGTGTCGTCGACGGAAGCGGTTCTCGGCAAGTTCCTGGCCGCCTGGTTGTTCACCGGCATCGCCCTGGCCCTCACCTTCCCCATGTGGATCACCGTCAATGTCCTGGGCGATCCCGACAACGGCGTCGTCTTCGCCAGCTACCTCGGCAGCTTTTTCATGGCCGGCGCCTTCCTCGCCATCGGCGCCTGTGTGTCGGCCCTCACCAAGAACCAGGTGATCGCCTTTATCGTCGCCTCCGCCGTCTGCTTCCTGTTCACCATGAGCGGGCTCGAACTGGTGCTCAACTTCTTCCGCCTGTGGGCGCCGGAGATCCTGGTCGAGACCATCGCCGGCATGAGTTTCCTGGTCCACTTCCAGGCCATCACCAACGGCGTCATCGATCTGCGCGACATCATCTTCTTCGCCTCATTGATGGCGTTTTGGCTGTTCGCCAACGTCGTCATCGTCGATTTGAAGAAGGCGGATTGAGGGGCGGTGATGCGTTTGACAAAAGCCAGCCGCGACAAACTTGCCATCGGCGGACTCGTTCTGGCGACGCTCTTTCTGCTCGCCGTCAATGTATTTGCCAACGCCAGTTTCAAGGACTCCCAGTGGGACCTGACCGAAGGTCGCCTGTTTACGCTTTCAGAAGGTACCCGTGGCGTGCTTGAGGGCATCGACGAGCCGATCAAGGTGCGGCTGTTCTTTTCCAAGATCCTCGGTGACCAGAGTCCGCCCCACGCGACCTATTTCAAACGGGTCCAAGAGCTCCTCGGACAATACGTCAACCTCGCCGGCGGCCGCCTGGTTCTTGAAATTCTCGATCCGGAGCCGTTTTCCGATGCGGAAGACATGGCCGTCGCCTTCGGGCTGCAGGGCATCCCCATCAACGATGCCGGCGATTTGGGCTATCTCGGTCTTGCCGCCATCAACAGTACGGACGACCAGGAGACCATCCCCTTCCTGTCACCGGACCGTGAGACCTTCCTGGAATACGACTTGACCAAACTCGTCCACACCCTTGCGGCACCCGAGAAGAAAACCGTCGGCATCCTGACGCCGTTGCCGCTGATGGGCGGCATGGGCCCGCAAATGGGCCAGCAGCGCGCCTGGACGGTGGTCGAACAGATCCGTGATTTCTTCGAGGTCGTACCGGTGGTGCGGGATGCGCCTTCGATCCCCGAGGACGTCGATATCCTGCTCGTCGTCCACCCAAAGGACCTGAAGGACGAGATGCTCTATTCCATCGACCAGTTCGTGCTCCGCGGCGGGCGTGTGCTGGCCTTCGTCGACAGCAATGCGGAAACGGCGGCCCGACCGGGAGCGGGCAACGTCGACGATCCGGTTTCCGAGTTCGACCGTATGCTCGAAGCCTGGGGCGTGCGTCTGATCAAGGACCGGGTCGCCGGTGACCTGGCGACGGCGCGACGGGTCAACGTCCGTGTCGGCGCCCAGGTCGCGGTCTCCGACTACGTTGCCTGGCTGTCGCTGACGCCCGAATACATGGACCCGGACGACGTCGTCACCGGTGACATCCGGCGCATCAACCTGGCGACTCCGGGCATCCTCGAGCCCATCGACGGCAAGGGAACGACCGCCAAGGCGCTGATGCGCACCTCGCCAAAATCCATGGCCATCGAGCGCTCGAAGGTCGGCATGCGGCCCGACGTGATCGGCCTGTTCCGAGATTTCCAACCGAGCGGCAAACCGCTGATGCTGGCCGCGCGGATCACCGGCAAGGCGAAAACGGCCTTTCCCGATGGGCCGCCCAAGGAAGGCGATTCGCCGGCCGCAGCCGAAGCGGACCATCTTGCCGAGGCCCAGGAGGGCATCAACGTCATTGTCGTCGCCGACACCGACATGCTGCACGACACCTTGTGGGTTGACGCCCAGGACCTGTTCGGCAACACGCTTCTGGTGCCGTACGCCAACAACGCCGATTTCGTCGTCAATGCGCTCGATAACTTGCTCGGCTCGAACGCCCTGATCGGGCTCAGGGCGCGCTCGCAATCGCACCGGCCGTTCCATCTGGTGCAGTCGATCCGCCAGGACGCGGAGCGTTCCTACCGGGCCAAGGAGCAGGAGTTGCAGACCAAACTGCAAGGCGTACGGGCGAAACTGAACAAGTTGATGCGCCGCGAGGAAGTGACCGGCGACATCATCCTTAACGAAAAGGAAAAGGTGACCATCGACGAGTTCCGCGGCGAAATGGTCTCGATCCGCAAGGAGCTGCGTGACGTCCAACATGCGCTACGCCGTGATATCGAGATGTTGGGATCCTGGCTCAAGTTCGCCAACATCGCCGCGATCCCGCTGGTCCTCGGACTCGGTATTCTCATCGCCGTCTTCGTCAGGCGCCTGCACCGAAGTGCAACGGTGGAGACGGATTAACATGTCGACACCGATCGAACGGAGGGAACAGAGGTGACCCCCAGGACCTTCAGCGTTCTTGCCGTCGCCACGGCGGTCGCCGTCGGCGCGGCTGCGTTTTCCCTGGTCAAGCAGGACCGTTTCGCCAGCGCCGATCCGGGCGGACGCTTTCTTCCCGGTCTCGTCGACCGGATCAACGACGTCAGGCGTCTCGAAGTGGTCACCGGCAACGGTCCGATGACCTTTGAACGCCGGGCCGACGATCGATGGGCGCTGCTCGAGAGTGACGGTTATCCGGCCCGGGCCGAGCGCATCCAGAAGGCCGTCCTCGGGCTCGCCGAGCTCCGCACCTTCGAAGCCAAGACGGCCAAGGAGAAATGGCACGCCAAGCTTGATCTCAGACCGCCCGAGGTCGAAGGCGCGCGAGGCAAACGCGTTCGCGCCCTTGACAACGAGGGCGCCGTGCTCGCGGACCTGATCGTCGGACGCACGCGCTACAACTTGCCCGGCTCCACGCGCGACGGCGTTTACGTACGCCACAGCGACGAACCACAGACCTGGCTGGCCCTGGGAGAGCTCGATGTCGGCGCCAAGCCGGGCGATTGGCTCGAACACCGGGTGACCGATATCGCCGAGGAAACCATCAAATTGGCCCGGTTCGTCCACCCGGACGGACAGACCCTGGTCATCTCGAAGGAAACACCCGAAGACGGCCGCTTCCAGTTAACCGGAATTCCCCCCGACAAAAAGCTCAAATACGACAACGACCCCAATACGATGGCCGCTGTTCTCGAAAACCTCGACCTCGAGGACGCCCGCAAGGACGGTGTCGTCGCTTTCGACCCAGCGGCAACCATCGAGGCGGAGTTCAACACCTTCGACGGGTTGTCCGTTGCCGTTTCGCTGGTCGAAACAGACGGCGCTCCCTGGATCCGGATTTCCGCCTCAGCGGACGGTGCCGATGACAGGGCTCGAGATATTGCGAAATCCATCAATGCCCGGACCGGCGGCTGGGTCTATCAAATCCCGGGCTACAAGGCGGCGCGTCTGAAGAAACGCTTCGAGGACATGCTCCAGGACCGGGCCTCCGGCTCCTGATCAAGGGATCCGGGTGATGACAGGGCCAGGGTTTCGTTCATCGCTCGTCACACGACCGTAACCGGCTTCTTATTGCCCATACATGCCGGATTGCTTAAGTATGGGAGTAGGCGAACAATGGAATTGGATCCGTGCCCGTCACAATCATTAGTCGTTCGATATCTTACGTCAGCGCCGGTCTTTGCGCCCTGATCCTGGCGACGGCCGCCGCCGGGGCGGCAGACACCAAGAAGGAAAAACCGGAAGCCAAGGCCTGGGAGGTGCCGTCGCACATCCAGTTGGCGCCGTTCATGGTCCCCATCGACTACCACCTGCAATCGGCGACGGTCGTGACCTTTTTCCTGGAAGCGACCGACCGCAAGGATGTCGGGCGTATCTGCGCCTACGTCCCGCGTATCCGCGATGCCATCTTCCAGGTCCTGTCGCGCAAGCCGATACCGGTGAAGAACCGTAAGTTGGTCCTCAGGAACGTCCCCGAACAGTTGCTCGGTCCCATAAACGAGGCCTTCGACCGGCCGATGTTGGACAATATATACGTTGCCGCCGGTGCGGTGCGCATGGGCGGCGGATCGATCTCGCGCCTGCCCTTTGCGCGGATCAACGGCTGCCAGACTATTCGCAAGAAGCAGGACGAGCTTCGCAAGGCACGAGAGGCGGCGAAAAAGGGCTGACAACGCCGGTCATCCGGGCTGCCTTCGGCCTCCCGTGCCTATTGACAGTTCCGCGGTTTCGGCCAAATCATAGCGTGACGCCGGCGTTCGATGATGAAACCGGCGGACCGGGCGCCTCGATACGGAGGGCCCAACCCAAACGTACTCGCTCGTAGAATAGAGGAGCACGCCCATGTCGCGTATGTCCGTTTTCAACAGTCCTCTGCTTCTCGGATTTGAGAATTTTGAACGCATGCTCGATCGTGCGTCGAAGGCTTCCGCCGAGGGCTATCCGCCTTACAACATCGAGCAGATCGGTGAGAACAACCTGCGCATCACGCTTGCGGTTGCCGGCTTTTCCATGGCTGACCTTCAGGTAACCATAGAGGACAACGAACTCGTCGTTCGTGGCCAGCAGATGGACGATGATACGGAACGCGTCTACCTGCACCGCGGCATCGCGTCTCGTCAGTTCCAACGCAGCTTCGTGCTCGCCGAGGGCATCGAGGTCAAAGGTGCGGACCTTGATAACGGCCTTCTGCACATCGAACTGCAACGGATCGTTCCGGAACCGGAAGTGCGGACCATCAAGATCCAAAATGCGTCCGGTTCCTCGAGCCGCAAAAAACCGGCGACGATCGACGTCGGTACCGAATAATCGACATTCCGAAATCCCGAGGTCCGTCGTCCCATTGGGAGGCGCACCGAGCTAGGAGTTTCACCATGACCGATCCAAAGACTCTCGACACGACCGTTACGTCCGCTTCCGTTCCGCCAATGTCGGAACAGGCGTTCTCCGCCTGGGGCGTGGAACATGTCGCCTATGTCAAACCACTGATCGTTTCCGAACGGCCGGTCTATGCCATCCACGCCGCCAAATGGCCGTGGTCGAGACCTTCGAGCTGGCCGCCGCGACGATCCTGCAGAACGACCTGCAGCCGGTCAGCGTTCACTGAGCAAGAGATTAAGGCGACGCGGTTAGGCCGACATCAGGCTGCGCGATGTTCCATGCTCTCGGTGAGGATCGCGTAGATACCGTCGCCGGTATCAGTGCCGCGCAGTTTTTCGCAGGACGACTTGTCGCGCAGCAGGCGCGAGACCCGGGCCAACGCCTTAAGGTGGTCGGCGCCTGCCGATTCGGGGGCCAGCAGCAGGAAGATCAAATCAACGGGCTGCTCGTCGATCGCCTGGAAGTCGACCGGATTTTCGAGCCTGGCAAACAATCCATAGAGTTTTTCGAGGCTGGCCAGCTTGCCGTGGGGGATGGCGATGCCGTTGCCGACGCCGGTTGTCCCTAGGCGCTCACGCTCCATCAAAACGTCGAATATGGCCCGTTCGTGAAGTCCCGTGATCGCTGCGGCGCGACGTGCCAGTTCCTGCAGGGCCTGTTTCTTGCTGGTCACCCTGAGGTTGGTCATCACGTCTTCGGCAGAAATGAGATCGCTGATTTCCATGACGCGGTCCTTCTGCGTGTCTTTGTAAGGCGTCCGTCAGTCGTTCTCAGCGGGATCGATCCAGCCGACGTTGCCGTCGCGCCGGCGATAGACGACGTTCAGTCCGCCGCTGGCCCGGTTGCGGAACATGACGACCGGCGCATCGGCCAAGTCCATCCGCATCACCGCCTCGCCTACGGTCAGGGTCGCGATCTCCGTCGGCATTTCGGCGATGATCGCCGGTTCGCCTTCGGCCGGAACCTCTTCTTCTTCGTGCTCCGGTTCCATGACCCGGTATTGGGCCTGAACGAATTCTTCGGCAGCGCTGACCTTGTGGTGGTCGTTGAGGCGCCGTTTATAGCGGCGCAACTGTTTGGTGATGCGCTCCAAGGCACCATCAAACGCACCATAGGCGTCGGCACCGTCGGATTTACCCTGGATCACCAATCCACGCGGTCCCGGGTGCACGGTGATGTCGGCACGCAATTGATGGGCTTCACGGGAGAATACGACGTTGGCGTCGATGGCTTGGTTGAAATACTTCGTAACGGCAACCCCGAGATGATCTGTGACATGGCTACGAAGCGCGTCGCCGACATCCAGGTTCTTGCCCTTGACTTGAATATCCATGAATTTCTGCGGTCCTGTTTACGTCCGTGTCAGGAACACCAATCGGAATGGTGATCGATCATGTCCGGGCCGGAAGGCTTGATCACAAAGCTGCCCGTACCCCCAGCAAGTTTCCTGCCGCAATTGGGAGTGCGGGAAATTAGTTTCCGGCTTCATTAAAGTCAATACACCCTCTCAAGCGGATTTTCCATCTTGAAAAATGACAAATTTTCAGCCCGGTGAGGCCTTTTCGCGGCGTCTCTGCACCGATGACGGTATGCCCATGGCTTCCCGGTATTTGGCGACCGTGCGCCGGGCGATGTCGACGCCGTCGGCCTTCAAGAGCGCCACGATCTTGTCGTCGGACAGAATTTTCTTCGGCGGCTCGGCATCGATCAGAGACTTGATGCGGTGACGCACCGATTCGGCGGAATGGGCGTCGCCGCCGCCGGTCGACGCAATGGCGGATGTGAAGAAATACTTTAGCTCATAGATCCCGCGCGGCGTCGCCATGTACTTGTTGGAGGTCACCCGGCTGACCGTGCTCTCGTGCATTTCAATGGCCTCGGCAATATCCCTGAGAACCAAGGGTTTCAGGTGTTGGACACCGTGGGTGAAGAACTTCTCCTGCTGGGTCACCAACTCAGTGGCGACTTTGAGGATGGTCGTCGCGCGCTGATGCAGGGACTTGACCAGCCAATTGGCCGATTGGTGTTGCTCGGTGATGTATTGTTTTTCCTTTTTCGATCGCGCGTGGCGGGTGACATGGGCGTAATAGCTGTTGTTGACGAGAACGCGCGGCAGAGTGTCCGTGTTCAACTCAATGATCCAGCCGCCGCCCGATCTGGCACGCATCAATACGTCCGGCGTGATCGGCTGGGTGACCGAATTGTCAAACGCCGTCGCCGGTTTCGGATTGAGCGACTTGATCTCCATCACCATGTCGGCGACGTCATCCGCATCGGCACCACAGGCATTGGCGAGGGCCGTGAAGTCACGCTTGGCGAGTAGGTCCAGGTTGTCGAGAAAGGCCTCCATGCAGGGGTCCAGGCGGTCGCGGTCCTTGAGCTGGAGGGCCAGGCATTCGCGCAGGTCGCGGGCGAAAATACCCGGCGGGTCCAGGGCCTGCATCTTGGCGAGGCCCGCCTCCACTGTGTCCAGGGGACAGCCGAGCGCGTCGGCCACCGCTTGCAGGTCGGCCGTCAGGTAGCCGGCATCATCGAGCAGATCGATCAGTTGTAGGCCGATGACCTTGTCGACGGGTTCCGTGAACTCCATACCGAGCTGCGCCATCAGGTGATCGCGGAGCGACACCGTATCGGAAAGGGTTTGTTCGAGGTCGGGCGCCAGCATATCGAAACCGGATCCGCCGCGCGACGGCGTGTCGGCATAGGTGCCGTGATCCAAGGGTGCGCCCGAATCGCTGACACTGTCATTGGTGTAGGTGTTGTCGAGATCTGCGTCGAGTTCCTTGGCGTCCGATATCTCGGCCGGCTCCGGCGCCGAGAAATCGATGGTGTCCAGATTGTCAGACTCGAAATCGTCGCCGTCGCCCTGGGTATCCCCGGTTTCCGCCGCATCCTGGCGATCCTCTCCGCGGCGTTCCCCTTCGTCGCGCTCCAGCATCGGATTGCGCTCCAATTCCTGCTCGACGAATTCGGTCAGTTCGACATTGGACAGTTGCAGCAGCTTGATCGCCTGCTGCAGCTGAGGCATCATGACCAGGGCTTGGGTCTGGCGTTGATCTAATCGGGGGGAGAGAACCATGGGGGTTCGATGGTGCCGAGGCGCCTAAAGGCTGAACCGGTCACCCAAATAGACGCGCCGAACGTCCTCGTTGCCGACGATGTCGGAAGGTGCGCCTTCCATCAGCATCATGCCGTCGTGGATGATATAGGCGCGGTCGATGACGTCGAGGGTCTCGCGGACGTTGTGATCGGTAATCAGGACACCGATACCCCGGTCCTTCAGGTGAGCGACCAAGTCGCGGATATCGCCGACGGCGATCGGGTCGATGCCGGCAAACGGTTCGTCCAACAGCACGAAATGCGGATTGGACGCGAGCGAACGGGCGATCTCGACACGGCGCCTTTCACCGCCGGAAAGCGCGAGAGACGGCGTTCGCCTGAGGTGGGTGATGGAGAACTCTGCCAGCAGCGCCTCGAGGATGGCTTCCCGGCGCTCGCGGGATTTCTCAACGACCTCGAGAACGGCGCGGATATTGTTCTCCACCGAGAGGCCGCGGAAGATTGACGCCTCCTGCGGCAGGTACCCGATGCCAAGGCGCGCCCGGCGGTACATCGGCAGTTCCGTGATGTCATGGCCGTCGAGCAGGATGCGACCGTGGTCGGGCGGGATCAATCCGGTGATCATGTAGAAGCATGTCGTCTTGCCGGCACCGTTGGGACCCAGCAGACCGACGACCTCACCGCGCTGAAGCGTCATGCTGACACCGCGCACGACTGGACGTTTTTTGAAACGCTTGCCGATATTCTCGACACCCAAGCCTTGGTTATCGGTGACCAGCTGCGGCCCGGTCGGCTGTCCCGGCCCCGGCCTTTGAAGGGCGTCGGTGGAATCCGGCCGCGCCCCTGTTGGATGTCCGTGCATGTCGTTCATGACTCTGGAGTTTTACCCCCAAACTTCCGGCAGGTCACTGTCTCTTCTTCGCAGCCGGCCGAATGACGCCCTTGACTCGGGTCCCGCCCGAAGCGCAGGCGTGCAACCGGCTGATCCCCGTATTCAAATTGACTTCGGCGCTACAGCCGCTCAAAACGTTTTTGTCGCGGATGATTCTAACCGATCCGGTGAGGGTGGCGATACCGCTTTCTACGTTGTAGACCCCGCGGTTTGACGTGGCCGTGTCCTTTTCGGTGACGATCTTGACCCGGTCGAATGCATCGACACGGTAAATCGCCGTCGCACCGGTCTTGTTCTTGCGCAGATAGGCGGCCAGCACGTCGGCCCGGAGCCGTTTTCCGGCCCGCACCGCGAAGGCATCGCCGCGGGCTACCGCCATCTGTTTGCGTTCCCAATACTCGAGCTGATCACTGGCTGTAAGCTTGTCCTGACCAGCGACAAGGCGTAGCCCCTTTCCCGTCATCGTCAATACCGCATTGTCGACGTCGTAGACGGCTTGGCCACCGTAGGCCGTTCCTTCCGGCGATTTGATGCGCACGCTGCCGATCGCGTCGAGACGCCAGATCTCCGTCGATTCGTCTTCACGCTTGCGGTAGTAGGCCCGGAGTTCGTCGGCCAGAACGGTCACTTGGCCGCGTACCGCCTTGGCGTTGCCGCGGGCCACGAACACCAGCTGTTCCTGCTGCCACTCGATACCGTTGTCGGCAAAAATCTCCACTGGGCTGTCGCCCGATGCGAAATTGAGACTTTGCGCGGCGACGTCGCCAGCGCGGCCGATGCCGAACAAGACCGCCAGCAGGACGACGGCAACAATCTTACAACACGAATTCATTGCGTGGCCTTCTTGGCGCCGGAGAAAAGGATCAGCTTCGACTTGCCGGTGAAGTAGATGGTCTTGCCCTTGTCGACGAGTCGGAAGCCCTGCGCTTCGAGATTGCCGAACGGGCCTTGTCCGACGACGGGCACGTTGCCGACGGCGGATCCCTTGGCCAAGTCGATGGCCGCACTTTCGGTCCGGAACTCGTATCCAGAATCATGGTACAGATTGACGGCGCCCTGCAGGTCCAGCGTCTTCTCGGCCCGCGCGAAGACGCCGGTTTCCGCCGTCAACACGAGCCAGGTGCCGTCGTCCAGTGTTATGTCCGCCTTCGGCATGTCGAGCTCCACCTTGGCCGTACCTTCCGACAGGCTGCGCGCCAGTTCAGCCGTCACGGCATAGGGCTGGTCTTCTTGGTCGGTGCCGACGTAACGAGGATTGACCATGCTCGGATCGCCGGAAAGGCCCGCCTTGATGGCGGCGAATCCGATGCGGAAACGGAGATCGTCAGGGGCAAACTGCGGCCACAAGGCGACCAGCGCCAACAGGACAACGGCACCGACTGGCAGCAGTAATTTGACGATGTGGACGAAACGGCTGTAGCCCTGGGTGAAACGCCGGGGCGCCAGCGACCGGCGCCCGCGCTTGTCCGTGACGGAGGGGCCGTTCATCGCCGCCATGGCCGGAATATCGGTTGTAGTCGATGCCATGGCACCACCCCGGATCAGGCCACCCCGGCCCTTAAACAATCGTGGACATGCAGGATGCCGACGGGGATACCGTCGGCGACAACGAACAAATTGGTGATCGATAAGGCGTTCATGACCTGGACCGCCTCTCCGGCCAAGGCATCCGGACCGATGGTCTTTGCGTTACGGGTCATCACGTCGGCCGCGGTCTGAGTCAAGAAATCCGTACTCATGTGGCGGCGCAGGTCACCGTCGGTAATCACACCCTCGAGTCGCCCATCATCATCGACGACACCGACACAGCCGAAGCGCTTCGCCGTCATGACGACCAATGCCGCGGACATTGCCATGTCGCCCGTCGTCGTCGGGATCTCGTCGCCGGTGTGCATCAGGTCCGAGACCTTGAGCAGGCGTTGGCCCAGCTTGCCCCCCGGATGCAGCGCCTTGAAATCGGCGTGAGAGAACCCCTGGCGCTCGAGAAGGGTGACAGCGATGGCGTCGCCAAGCGCCAGCATCACGGTCGTCGACGTCGTCGGCGCCAAACCCAAGGGACATGCCTCGGGGCTTTCCGGTAGGACCAGCGACACATCGGCGGCCTGATCGAGCGCGCTGCCGGTCTTAGACGTCATGGCGACCAAGGGAATGGCGAAGCGTTTGCAGTGCGCCACCAGATCGGCTAGCTCGGTTGTTTCGCCGGAATTGGATAGCGCCAGCACCGCATCGTCCTCGACGATCATGCCGAGGTCGCCATGGGAAGCCTCGCCAGGGTGGACATAGAACGACGCCGTCCCCGTCGACGCCAGCGTCGCCGCGATCTTCCTGGCGATATGTCCGCTCTTGCCCATGCCGGTGACGACGACACGCCCTGTGGCTCCGGAAAAGATGGCGAGTGCCCGTGAAAAACCTTCGCCCAGCGATGCGGCCAATGCACTTAGGGCGTCGGCCTCGACGCCAAGGACCCGACGCGCCGAGCGTAAGTCATCGTGTTCGGTATCCGATGTCTGTTCTGCCGTAAAGGAGGCCGTATATGAAACCATGATCGTGAGAAATCCTCAAAAGGAAACGGGAACCGGCCGCCGGTGACGGCGGTTCATCGAAGTTCTAACCCGTTTCGGTCGCAATTCCGGTTGCCGTTGCCCAATCAGGTTCTGCCCGAAGTCGGAACCCGCGCCCCGAGTATGCGCGTGAAGGCGGAAAAGGTCAATAAAACCGGATATTTACCGACGCTTTTGTCAGTGCGAGAAAATGTCCATGTCACCCCAACCCAGTATATCGAGGGTGCCGCGCGTAGAGAGAAAGCGGAAACAGGCCTCGGCCAATTCGGAGCGCCCTTCGCGCCTCAGCATGCCGTCGAGCCGCTCTTGAATGGCGTGCAGGTTGAGCACGTCGGCCGCCGCATAGGCGATCTGCTCGGGGCTGAGGGTGGCGGCTGCCCAGTCGGATGACTGCTGGGCTTTCGAAATGTCGAGGCCAAGCAATTCCTTGGAAACATCCTTCAGGCCGTGTTTGTCCGTATAGGTTCGCGCCAGTTTGGAAGCGATCTTGGTGCAATAGACCGGCGACACCTCGACGCCGAGGTTGCGCTTGAGGATGACAACGTCGAACCGCGCGAAATGGAAGATCTTGGTTAGACTTGAATCTTGGAACACCGCCTTCAGATTTGGCGCGTCGTAGACCGGTTGCGGAAAATGGACGAGGTGGCAGACACCGTCACCGGCCGACAGTTGGACGACGCAAAGGCGGTCGCGGTGCGGGTTCAACCCCTGGGTCTCGGTGTCGACGGCGACCATACCGTCGAAGGAGACGCCGTCGGGAAGGTCGCCCAAATGGACCTCGACCGCTTCGGGTTTCGACCTCGCCGGTCTCGTCAAAGGTTCCCCCACTTAACTTTTCCACCGGCGATCCCGCTGTAAAAGGATGGTGCCCAGGAGAAGACTCGAACTTCCACGACCTTGCGGCCACTGGCACCTGAAGCCAGCGCGTCTACCAATTCCGCCACCTGGGCACAGGAATCGCTTCGTGTTCGGCCTATTCGCCGGAGCCCCAGTGATTATTGCGCGCGAGCGACCTTGTCAATACGATTTGGGTGGCCGGGAATGCAACCGGGGCACTACAACGGGATTGCTTGATTGACGGGCCCTGCCCCGGCATGTAATCGGTAATTGGACTACCGGCGTACCGGGTCGCGGAACGGAGGAGTGATGATGGCAGGAAAGGCAACCGTTTTCGGGGGATCTGGATTTCTCGGACGCCACTTGGTCCGCCGCCTCGCGGCCGCTGGATGGCAGGTCCAGATTGCCGCACGCGATATCGAAAAAGCCGCCTTGCTGAAACCCTGCGGCGAGATCGGCCAAGTGGTACCGCTGCAGACCGACGTCAACGATCCGCGCCAGGTGGCCGGTGCCGTCGCCGGCTCCGATGCGGTCGTCAACCTGGTCGGCATACTCTTCGAAAGCGGGAGTAACCGGTTCGCGTCCGTCCATGCCGAAGCCGCCGGTACCATCGCCGCCGCCGCCAAGGCGGCCGGTGCCGAGAGGATGGTCCAGGTTTCAGCCCTTGGCGCCGAAAAGGATTCCGAGGCCCAGTACGCACGCAGCAAGGCGGCCGGAGAGGAAGCGGTGATGGCAGCCTTCCCGGAAGCCACCGTGCTCCGCCCCAGCGTCGTCTTCGGTCCTGAGGACAACTTCTTCAACATGTTCGCCGGCATGACCCGCCTGACTCCGGTGCTGCCGGTTTACGGCTGCCCGACGCTGCCAAAGATCTCCTATGGCGACGAAGGATTGGACGTCGACTTCTATGGCGACGGCGGCACCAAGTTCCAACCGGTTTACGTCGGTGACGTGGCCGACGCCGTCATGGCCGCACTCGATCGCGTCGACGCGAAGGGCCGCTGCTACGAATTGGTCGGGCCGACCGTTTACAGCTTCAAGGCGCTCCTCGACCTGCTGCTGAAAGTGACCGAGCGCAAGCGTCTCCTGGTCCCGATACCATTCGCCTTGGCCGAATTCCAGGCCCTGTTCCTGGAACTTTTGCCAAAACCCCTTCTGACCCGCGATCAAGTGACGCTTCTGAAAACGGACAACGTGTTCAGCGGTGAACATCCGGGACTTGCCGACCTCGGCATCCAGGCGACGGCGGCGGAAGCGATCCTGCCGACCTACCTGAAACGGTTCCGCACCCCGGCCCACCAGGGCCTTCAGGACGCCTGAAACTCTGTCGTCGGTTCAATAACGCGGCGGCAGTACGGAAGACTCGGCGCCCGGATCCGTTTTGGCGGCGTTGACGATGAGTTCGCCGAACTCCCTCAGGAAAACGGAACCGCGCACGGTTCTCTGGATGAGCACGCTACGCCGGTCGGTTTCGTCCGGCTTGCGGCGTACCATTTGCAACTCGCTCAACCGGTTGACAGCCCGCGTGATGGCCGGTTTTGACACGTTGAGGGTGGCGGCCAGACCGCGCACCGTATGCGGTGGTGGCGTCAGGTAGACCGTCAGCAACAGGGCCATCTGGCGGGCCGATAGATCCGGTGCATCGAGGCGCACGCTTTCGATGATGGCCCGACGCCAGATGTCGAGCGCGGTCAGTTCGTCGAATTCAATCCCCATCTTGCCACGCCTCCTCGGTCAAAGGCTTTCCACCTTTTCGTTTCGATGACGGAACTTTTAACCAATTCGCCGGAGCCGTGCAACACCCTTTTGTTCACCCGTAGTGCCGGGCTTCCTCTACCCGTATCGCCGCCTGATCATTTCGAATGCGGCGCGAAGCCCCATGGCCTCACCGCCGGCGGGCCGGCCGGGCTTGGCCGATGTCATCCAGGCCATGAGGTCGACGTGGGCCCAGCGCTCGATGCCGTCGGCGAATCGCTCCAGGAACAGGGCCGCCGTGATTGCGCCGCCGAAACGACCGCTGGGTGCGTTGTTGAGGTCGGCGATCTTGCCCTCGATCTCCTTGGTGTAGCCTTGCCACAGCGGCATCCGCCACAAGGGGTCTTCGACATCACCGACAGCGGCGAGGAGCGCGCCGGCCGTTTCGTCGTCGTTGCAAAAAAGGGCCGGCAGTTCGGTGCCGAGGGCCACCCGGGCGGCACCGGTCAGGGTCGCGAAGTCAACGACCAGGTCGGGCTCCTCGGCGGCCGCCTCCGCAAGCGCATCGGCGAGGATGACACGACCCTCGGCGTCGGTGTTGCCGATCTCGACGGTGAGCCCCTTGCGCGTGGCGATAACGTCGCCGGGCCGAAGGGCGTTTGCCGAAACACTGTTCTCGACGGCCGGGATCAGGAGCCGGAGCCGCACGTCGAGGCCGGAGTCCATGACCATACCGGCGAGTGCAAGCGCATGCGCCGCACCGCCCATGTCCTTTTTCATCAACTCCATGGCCGACGCCGGTTTCAGGTCGAGGCCGCCGGTATCGAAGGTGACGCCCTTGCCGATGATCGTTAGTTTCGGCGCCGCGTCGAGGCCCCATTTTACATCGATGAAACGCGGCTCCCGGTCATGGGCCCGGCCCACAGCATGGACAGCCGGGTAGCCCTCGGTAAGGAGATCGTCGCCGACGACGATACGGCAATCAGCGCCGAACTCCCGGGCCAGGTCCTCCGCCGCTTCGGCCAGTTCGCCCGGCCCCAGATCGTTGGCCGGGGTGTTGACGAGGTCGCGGACCAGGGCGGTGAAGCGGATGGCCCGCAGCACATCACCGCGCGGCGCCGCCTCCGGCCAGACCAGCCTGGGCTGCGCGTCGCCGTTGTCGCGGTAGCGCTGGAAGCGGTAGGTGGCGAGCCCCCAGGCGAGCGCAGCGTCGGCGGCATCCGGTTCGCCGAATTCACCTTCCAGGACATAATCCCCTGGCGGCACGGAGCCGGGCAGGGCCGCCCAATCCCAGAGACTGGGCGCTTCCGGCAGACAGAACAGAACCAGGTCGCTGTCCCCTTCGGTCGCCGGCAACCACGCCGTTTTCCCGGCCTTCGCCTTGAACCCGGTTTTCTCCAGCCACGCACGCTCGGACTCCGACCGTTCCTCGAGCCAGGCCTCCATAGCTTCCTCTTGAAGGACGGTTACCGGCGTTGTGTCGTTTTCCGACCCGTCGATCAGTGTGTCGCTCATGCCTCTTCCCTTCCGTTGTCTTCCGGCGTTTCCCGCCTTGCCTTGAAAAGCCCGCTAAGGCAGCATTACGGACGCCCACTTGCAAGAGATAGAGCGTTTCATGAGCGAATACACCCTGGTCATCGGCAACAAGAACTATTCCTCATGGTCGATGCGGCCGTGGCTTGTCCTCAGGCAGGCCGGTGCCGACTTCGATGAGATCGTCATCCCGCTCCGCCATCCCGACACCAAAGCTCAGATCCTCGCCCACTCGCCGGCCGGCAAGGTGCCGATCCTCAAGCACGGCGATACCGTCATCTGGGATTCACTGGCCATATTCGAATATCTCGCCGAACGTTTCCCCGGCAAGGGCCTGTGGCCCGAGGAAACCGAGGCCCGGGCGCTCGCCCGCTCGGTCGCGGCCGAGATGCATTCGGGCTTTCCGGCGCTCCGCAACCACATGCCCATGGACCTGCGGTCCAAACATCCGGGCAAGGGCTTCGGCGAGGGCGTCATCGACGACATCAAGCGCATTTGCGACCTGTGGTCCGACTGTCGGGTCTGCTTCGGCGACGGCGGCCCGTTCTTGTTCGGCCGTTTCTCCATGGCCGATGCCATGTACGCCCCGGTCGTCGGGCGCTTCGTCACCTACGGCGTCAACCTGCCGCCGAGCGCCAGGGAATATCTCGAGGCCGTGTGGAACCACCCGCACGTCTGGGAATGGCGCGACGCCGCCGATAAGGAGCCCTGGACCCTCGAATTCGATTTGGTCTGAGACCGCCGTCGCCGTGCCGACCATCTTCAACTGCCCAGCTTGTCAGAAGGAAACCTATAGGGAACTGCCAAAGTGCCCTAATTGCGGGGAGGTGTTCTTGCCCGATCTGGTCGATCCGGTGACCAACAAACGCCGCGACCAGAAGCGCGCTTCGTGGACATACTATGCGGAAAGAAATGCCAGAGGACACGACATGGGAGCGATCATATTGGCCATTGGGTTCTTTCTCTTCGGGATCGGCGCCGCTACTTGGCAAATCCTGTTCGAATTTGGGTTTTTAGACTCCGGTCCCTTCGGCTGAAGGCCCGGCCCCTAAAACCCCTTCCTTAACGCTCACTAGAAAGTAAAACTCTTCAACTTACCGCCTCGACTCTCTGGTTTGTTGTCGCCCTGGTCCAGGTTCATCCAGGTGCCGGGGCCGACGTTGCGGGCAAACATCTCGCTGTAGTTTCCGACATTTCGAATGACGTTATAGAAACAGCGGGCCGGAAGGCCGAGGTCCTCGCATACCGTCCCTTCGACACTGAGAAGGCGGCGAGTTTCACCGTCGGAAGCGCTCACGGAGGCGTCGACATTTGCCGCCGCAATGCCTTTCTCATCGGCAACAACCAACGCGTTCAACGTCCATTTGATGACGTCGTTCCAGCCGCTGTCGTTCGCACGGACATAGGGTCCCAATCGGGATTCCCCGAGTGTATCGGGCAGGATCATATGGTCGTCTGGTTTTCTCATGCGATGTCTCTGGAAGCCTAAGCCTGTCCGTTCGAGAGGCATGACGTCGCAACTGCCGAAGTCATAGGCCCGTAAGGCCTGTCCGATATCCGACGACGTCTTCTTCTCGAAGGAAACGTTGTTAGACTTGAAAAACTTCTCGACAGCTGGTTCGAAGTAATTCTTGTGCCAGGTGCAGATGACGGGGTTGGAAAGCTCTTTGGCCGAACCGACACCCTTTGATTTGGTCACCATGAAACCCAGGCTTTCGACGAAATTCGTGCCGCTGAATTTCAGGCCCAAAGGCCCTTCCCGTCGTTTCGCCCAAGCTGTATGTCGGACAAGGACGTCGATGTCCTTGTTTTGCAACGTCGTAAATCGTTTTTTCGCAGACAACCTCTTGAATTTGACTTTTCCAGGATCGCCGAAAATGGCCGAGGCGATGGCACGGCAGGTATCGACATCGATGCCGGTCCATATCCCGCCGGGAGCGAGGTACGAAAATCCCTGAAGGCCCTGGCTGACTCCGCAGTTCAGGTGTCCCCGTTCAAGGACCTCTTTCAAGGTCGGGCTGGAAGCGCATTGCGCCGGCGCGTTCCAGAAGAAAAGCCCGGAAAGCAGGGCCGCGACGCCGATGATGGACGATCGGACCGTGGCTCGCTGCCGCGCAATCTTTTGAACAAAAGGTCTCCGTTCCATTAGTTGATCTCCGTCGTTGCCGGTCATTTGATTTGGCAACCGAGAATACCCACAATCGGTATAGGCACAATCGTTTATGGCGGAGTCCGACGGGGCGCGTTTGCTAGTCGATCCACTCCACCTCCGGCAGACCCATACGATTGCCGGGCAGATTGCCTTCCTTGGTCTCGGCGTTGATCGCCTCCTCGGCGGCGATCTTGTCGAGCGATGCAGCGAGGATGTTCGCCTGGCGTTCGAGCGGTACCACGGCGACGCCGTCGTCGTCGCCGAGGACGATGTCGCCGGGCCTGACCGGGCAGCCGGCGCATGAAATGACGCCGTCGATGATGCCGCCGAAACCCTTGTGGGGGCCGGCCGGGACGACGGCGCTGGCGAAACAGGGGAAGCCGAGTTCGCGGATCTCGGCGGCGTCGCGGACGGCGCCGTCGACGACGATGCCAGCGATAGAGCACTCCTGGGCCGCCCGGGTCATGATGCCGCCCCAGACGGCGGTGTCCGCGTAACCGCTGGCGTCGGCGACCAGCACCTCGCCGGGACGTAAAAGCCCGATGGCCACGTGCAGGGCCGAATTGTCGCCGACCATGGAGGTCACCGTGCGGGCCTGGCCGACAAGTTGCGTGCCCGGGGCCAGCGGTTTGATCCGCGCCGTCATGACGTTCGAGCGGTTCATGCAATCGCCGGCGATGGCCGGTGCCACGGTCCGCCAGGCGTCCAAGGTCTCCGCCGGCAGGCTCTCGAAATCGACGCGGTGGCGTTGAATGGGCATGGGTCCTCCCCCATTTTCGTTCGCCTATCGGCAATTGACTCGAACCGTATCGGACGGGCGGCGTCAAGCCAAGGCGCGGCGCGCTCGGCAAACGTCCGCGCGTCAGGAAAGTGTGCGGTCGCCGGCGAGTTCGCGTTTGAGCCATTGACGGAAGGCGGCAATCGGCCCTTCCGTCGATGACGGTTCGCGGGAAACCAGAAAGTAGGCATCTTCCGGCACCGCATCTTCGACGCGGCCGAGGGCCGGCATCAACCTGTCCTCGGCCAGTTCGTCCGCAGCCAGGAAATCGCTCTCCAGGATGACACCCAGGCCCTTGACGGCGGCGTCGATGGCGGCGCTGGAACGGTCGACCCACATCTCGCGGCGCACGCCAAGGTCGGCAAGCCCGCGGGCCGCCAGCCAGGCCGGCCATTGCAGGCGATTGCGGGCATGGATGAGAACATGCCCGGCGAGGTCCGCCGGCCGGTCCAGAGGCGCCGGCCCGGCGCGCAGCGACGGCGCGCATAGGGGCAGCACCCGCTCGGTGACGATGGCTTCGGCGACGATCCCGAGCGTGACCGCGGCCGAGCCCTGGCGGATATCAGCCGTGGCCTGGGCAAGGCGGGCCAGGGCCTCGTGGATGCGGTGACGGTAGGCATCGCCGGCGCCTGTCAGGGTCAGGCCGCGACCGTCGCGCCGGAACAGGGCCATGCAGAGGTGATCTTCCAGGTTCTTGACCTGGTGGCTGATGGCCGATGCGGTGACATGCAGTTCGTCGGCCGCTGCCTTGAAACTGCCGAGACGGGCCGCCGCTTCGAAACCGTGAAGGGCATTCAAGGGTGGAAGGCGAAAACTCATGGCCGATTTTCCTGCGATGCACGGGACCACAAAGATGAAAATATTTCATCCGATGTATGAAATAAAGGCGTTTGCTTCGCTAACAAGTAAGGCGTAAAGCAAAAAATCCGGTTATACGACACGTTTTCAAATTGAGATTCTGAGGAAATTTTCTCATGTCTGTAGACAGATTCGGGAATACCTTCGCCGAGGGCCTGCCCTATGCCCGGGGCGCCATCCTGCCGACCACGGCCGACGACATCGCCAAGCTGAAAGTGGCCTGGAGCCATATCCGCCGGCGCCGGGCCGAACTGGGCGCCGACGCCGTCTACTTGCTGAGCGGGCTCGAGCGTAACCTGCAGCTCGACGAGGTCGACCTCTCGATCATGGACGACGAGATTGCCTCGGCGCTGTTCACGGAGGAAGTCACCGAACGCGGTCTCGACCACCTGGGCGGCGACCCGGTCCGCCATGACATCTTCGTCTTCAACCGATTGACCGCGGCTTTGCTGACTGCCGCCGACGTGATGATAGAGGAAGGCGGCACCGTCATCGGCGTTTCGCCGCGTTATTCCCATCCGGCCGTCCGCCGCGCCGTCGCCCATGCCGGCGGGCAACTCACCGACGTCACCGGACTCGGCGCCTTCCGCAAAGCGGTCGACAAGGCGAAGGCCAACGGCTGCGTCGACACCGTGTTCCTGACGCGCCTCTCGGTCAGCTACGAAATCCTGAACGAGGACGACCTCAGAGAAATCGTGTCCACGGCCAAGGACCTAGGTGCCAAGACCATCGTCGACGACGCCGGCGGGGCACGGGTCGGGCCCGCCTGTTTCAACCAACCGCGCCTGTTGGAGCTCGGCGTCGACGTCGGCGCCACCGGCCTCGACAAATACGGCACCACCGGCCCGCGCTTAGGGCTGCTCGGCGGCGACAAGGGACTGGTCAAACGGATCCGCGCGCGGGCCTACGAGATGGGCGTCGAGGCCCGTCAGATGCTCTACCCCGCCGTCGCCCAAAGCCTTCGCGACTACAGCCCGGACAAGGTCCGCGAGCGCGTCGCCGTCACCAAGGAGGCCGGCGAGGCCCTGAAACAAGCGCTTGGCGGCAACCGGGTGACGGAGACGCCGGTCATCGTTCAGTTGATGGGCGACGATGTCCTGGAGATGGCCATGGATCGGGCCGGATTGGAACAGGCACCCTGCGTTCCCATCGAGGCGACGGCCGGGCTTGCTATGCTCTTGCTCCGCGATTACGGGATCATCACCGTTCACTTCGCCGGCCTGCCGCCGGGGACGGCCGCCCTGATGATCAAATTCCTGCCGCCGGACGTGATGGCGCGGCTCGGCGGACCCCATGCCCTGGCCGGCGCCGTCGACGACTGCCTGGAGAAACTGGCCGACGTGCTCAGGACGCCCGGCGCGTTGAAGACCCTGCTCCTCGGCAACGGCGCCACCTGACGGACAAGCCTTGGCCGCCGTGGTGAAGGCGGTATGATTGCCTTTCGGTGTTGGAGAGGCGGCATGCTGGGTTGGCTATTCGGTGACAAAACGGAACGCGAGGCGCGCCGCCTCAACGAGGACGCCCGAGTCATCGTCGAGCAGACCCATCAGATCTTTTCCGAAAAAGGCTGCAATCAGATCGCCGAACGGATCGCCGAGTACCTGACCCAAGCACGCACCCGTTACGGCACGGCCACGGTCGACCTGCAGCGCGCCCATCACGATTACCGGCGCCTTCACCGGGAAGCCCGCCGACGCGGCGACCAGCGCGAGTTGAGCGCGCTGACACTGGTCATCATCCACCTTCGGGCCGGCATCACCGGCGCCGCCGCCCGGCCGGCCCAACGGCTGATCGAGGACTTCCTCGGCGACCACGGCCAATCCCTCGACGCCTGATCGGAACGCGAAAACGCGAAACGATTTCCCAAGGTCGCCGCGATGCGACGACGAAACAATCTGACCGCTTCCGGCGAGTAACCGACAGGAAATGTCGAACAACTCCTAAGATATTGAAATTTAACTGTTTTCTTTGTGATTCACTCGGAATTAACAGGTAATCATGGTAAAAAAGGTCACAGCAACACAGGGCTGGCCGTGCGTAAATCGTAGTGTGCAAACTGCCAATCAAACGAGACGAACCAGAATGAACTCGAGCCCTATAGACCTGATCCATCTCATCGAGCGCTTACATCGATTGTCTCTCGATGTTGTCCGGATGGAGCTCAAGAAACAGGGAATCCGCGACCTGAGCGGGGTGCAGGCGATGATCCTTGCCCATATCAATGAAAAGGAAATCGTCGTCCGTGATCTCGTAGAACGAGGTTACTACCAGGGTTCGAACGTCTCCTACAACGTGCGCAAACTGACCGAACTCGGCTACCTCGAACAACGCCGCGCCGAACACGACAAGCGTTCCGTCATTATTCGGCTCACCGACAAGGCGCTTGGCGTCGCCGAGCATATCCGGTCGTTCGATGCCGACTTCCTGCGCCAGGTCGACGGCGGATCGGACGCCGCCGATGCTCTAGCCGGGATCTGCGCCTATCTGCGTAATATCGAGCAAACTTGGTCGGACTACCTCAAGTACAGCAACACCTGAGGCCTAGGTTTATTCAAGAGTCACCGAAGAGGTTCATTCTGCTTCGGGTTATCAACCGACCTGGAACACCGCGACACTTCAGCCTTGACGCTACGGTATTGCGACGTCCGCGTTAGGTGACATCCGGTTTATGTGACGCGACCTCTCTCACGCCCGCTTTCCAGTAAGTTAGCCATCGATTTCTTTGAACCCGTCGTTAGACTTCTTTTGGGATCAACGAAGCCGCTTGCCAGGCCCACTTCAACGTTTTTTTCGCGACAGCAGCTGACGTCAGGTGTCCAGACCGAGCAACTGCCTCAGGCATGAACTCGCCGCAATGACGACGACGGCCACTTTTTCTCTAGAGCAACGGACGATGGAGCGACGCCATCTCCGCAAGTTCCGCCAAAGCACGTCGATTATTCAACATTAGTCACGGGTCCTTTCGAGTTCGAAAACTCCACCGGGGAACGAGCGACCGCGGGATTTGTTCGTTATTGAGTAAAAATCGCGCTTTATGTTGATTTTGGTGTTGTTGATTTGTAGCCGGCACAACGGTGCGCCATCGGGGCCCATGATCCGTGACGCCCTGGCCACGCAGAACCATCGGTCTATTTCTGTACACGGCGCTTGAAAGGTGGACACCCCCATCTACCCGACGTTTTTCAGGATTGGGGTGCGGAAAGCGGCTTTGGGGGCGATTTGGGCTTGCAATGACCGTTTCGAGCGGTCGTTTTGCCGGTTTTCGGGGTGTTTTCCGGCCTCC
>Ga0209561_1000111_pt1 | contig 25435 bp, 24 predicted proteins | sample WorMettrBAHAMAS2_FD_187393 | JGI IMG/M metagenome (GOLD analysis project Ga0209561, IMG submission 187393) | Marine gutless worms symbiont microbial communities from Max Planck institute for Marine Microbiology, Germany - Inanidrilus... | ecosystem: Host-associated > Annelida > Digestive system... | reverse complement strand
AATAACCCGCAACATCTCTTCCAGCCGATCGCCGGTCTCAGACAGACGTCGCATATGATCCGGAAGGTCGAAAAATCCAAGCTGTTTCATGGCATCCCCCTCGGAAAGCCATCGAATCACAAAACCGCCAAATTGGCGAGGTTAATGGGGGTGTCCACGTGTCTTTTTAAACTGAATCCGGGAAAGGTCTTTTCAGGCGGACGACCGGCGTCCGGCAATCCTTCCGCATGCATCTGCTGGTATTGGGCCAGCAAAGCCCGGTAGCGAGGACTCGGATTCTGTCGACTGTATTCGATCACGGGGTAAAGCCTCGCGGCGGTTATTTCACATGTCCTGCCAATAAGCCCACACTAAACTATGGTGTCAAATACTGTTGTCGTCGTCTTTCAGTCGCAGGTTCTGGCGTCGGTCTTATGTCGATGGATTTTTGGACCAGTCCGGAGGACAAACCAGTTGTGTTTTGCCGGCACTTCGAGACACGGCTTGGCTAAGTCGCCAGTAGAGACAACCGCAACGCTGGTTCAATTGTCGCTGGCGACAACGTTCGCCTCATCCATAGGGAGCCAAGGGATAATAGATGCAGCATATTGCCTGCCATCTTCGGCGCAGTGATCCTACAATCAATAGGAAAAGCAGCTTGGTAACGAGCAGCTGTTGACTGCCCTACTCGGCCGCCAATCTCCGTCCTTTGATGATAGCCATGACCTCCGCCGCGGCGGCTGGAATGTTGGTGCCTGGGCCGTAGACGGCGGCGACGCCTTTTTCGAACAGGAAGTCGTAGTCCTGATGCGGAATGACACCGCCGCAGACGACAAGGATGTCATCGGCGCCTTGCTTGCGCAGTTCGTCGATCAGGGCCGGCACCAGGGTCTTGTGGCCGGCGGCCTGGGACGACACGCCGATCACGTGGACGTCGTTCTCAACCGCTTCGCGGGCCGCTTCCTCGGGCGTCTGGAACAGGGGTCCGACGTCGACGTCGAAGCCGATGTCGGCAAACGCGGTGGCGATGACCTTGGCGCCGCGGTCGTGGCCGTCCTGGCCCATCTTGACCACCAGCATGCGCGGCCGGCGCCCTTCCTGGTTGGCGAATTCGACGACATCGGCGCGGATCTTCTCGAACCCTTCATCACCTTCATAGACAGATCCGTAGACCCCGGAGATCGAGCGGATCTCGGCCCGGTAACGGGTATAGACCGATTCCAAAGCGTCCGAAATCTCGCCGCCGCTGGCCCGCGCCCGGCTGGCATCGACGGAAAGCGCCAGCAGGTTGCCTTCGCCGCTTTCGGCGGCTTCGGTCAAGGTCTGGAGCGCCAACTGGCAGGCGGCTTCGTCACGGGTTTCGCGGATCTTGTCGAGGCGTGCCACCTGCGACTGGCGGACCGCCGTGTTGTCGACCTCGAGGATGTCGATTTCCTCCTCGTGGTCCTGGGCGTATTTGTTGACACCGACGACGACCTCCTCGCTACGGTCGATGCGCGCCTGCTTGCGGGCCGCCGCTTCCTCGATCCTTTGCTTGGGCATGCCGGCCTGTACGGCCTTGGTCATACCGCCCAACTCCTCGACCTCGGCGATCAGCTTGCGGGCCTCGGAAGCCAAGGACGCCGTCAGGCTCTCTACGTAGTAGCTGCCGCCCAGGGGATCGACGACGTTGGTGATGCCCGTTTCCTCGGCGATCACGAGCTGGGTGTTGCGCGCGATACGGGCCGAGAACGGTGTCGGCAGGGCGATCGCCTCGTCGAGTGCGTTGGTGTGCAATGACTGGGTGCCGCCGAGGACGGCGGCCATGGCCTCGATGGTGGTGCGCATGACATTGTTGTAGGGATCCTTCTCGGTGAGGCTGACGCCCGACGTCTGGCAATGGGTCCTCAACATCGACGAACGCGGGTCCTTGGGATAGAACTGGCTCATCAACTCGGACCACAAAAGTCTCGCTGCGCGCAGTTTGGCCACTTCCATGAAAAAGTTCATGCCGATGGCGAAAAAGAAACTGAGTCGAGGCGCGAACTTGTCGACGTCGAGTCCCTTCGACGACGCGGCGCGCACATATTCGAGGCCGTCGGCAAGCGTGAAGGCCAGTTCCTGCACCGCCGTCGCGCCGGCTTCCTGCATGTGGTAGCCGGATATGGAGATCGAATTGAAGCGCGGCATATTCTGGGCCGTGAACTCGATGATGTCGGCGACGATGCGCATCGACGGTTCGGGCGGGTAGATATAGGTATTGCGGACCATGAACTCCTTGAGGATGTCGTTCTGGATGGTCCCCGACAATTTTTCCAAGGGCACGCCCTGCTCCTCGGCGGCGACAATATAGCCGGCCAACACCGGCAGGACGGCGCCGTTCATGGTCATGGAAACGCTCATCTCGTCGAGCGGAATGCCATCAAACAGGATCTTCATGTCCTCGACCGAATCGATGGCGACACCAGCCTTGCCGACATCACCGACGACCCGGGGATGATCGGAATCATATCCCCTGTGGGTGGCCAGGTCGAAAGCGACGGACAGCCCCTTTTGGCCGGCCGCTAAGTTGTCTCGATAGAACTTGTTCGAGTCCTCGGCCGTGGAAAAGCCGGCGTACTGGCGGATGGTCCAGGGCCGGTTGGCGTACATGGTGGCCCTCGGACCGCGTACGAAAGGTGCGAACCCGGGGAGGGTGTCCGTTTCCAAACCTTCCAGGTCGGCCGCCGTGTACAAGGGTTTGACCTCGATACCCTCCGGCGTCTGCCAATCCAGTGCGTCGAGCGGACGGCCACGCAGGTCCTTTTCCGCCATTTGGGCCCAGTCGTCGAGGGTCGGTCGTTTGGTCTCGGTCATGATCGCTCTCGCTTTTCCATAATCTCAGGCGTTGGCCGCAGCCAACATGTCGTTGGGAATCCCGGCGATGAAATCCTGTAAGGTTCCGCCCTGCGCTGTCAGGTGGCCGCGCATCAGGATTTCCGCCCGCTCCGCATCTTTCCGTCGAATGGCGTCCAGGATACCGGCATGCTCGTCAAAGGACCGCTTGATGCGGTCGTTTTGGTGCAACTGCGAGCGCCTGTATGGCGCCAGCCGGTTCCTTAGTTCCAGGGTCTGAGCCGCGAGAAACGAATTGCGGCTCGCATCGTAGATCGTCTCGTGAAACTCGACGTTACACGCGTAATAGGCTTCGAAATCCACATCGTCGACGGCGCTTAAGCTGTTCGCGTGGATCCGTTCCAGTTGCGTGCACTCATCATCGGTCGCCCGCCGTGCGGCCAGGCGCCCACACATTCCCTCCAGCTCACCCATCACCTCGAACATGTCGAGAAGCTCTTTCAGTCCAACCGCCGCGACGACAGCGCCGCGGCGCGGCCGGATCTCGACCAAACCCATGGAATCCAGTTGCAGCAAGGCTTCACGGACGGGCGTCCGCGACACGTTGAACCGTTCGGCCAGGGTCACTTCGTCGAGACGTTCCCCCGGCTTCAATACGCCGGAGATGATCTCTTCTTCCAGATCGCGTTTGAGATCTTCGTTGCGGGCGCGCGGCACGCCGTCCTCCCCTACTCCATCAATTTCCCATCATACCGGAATTTTTATATTTTTTTCTATGGTTTTTAGTATGCAAAAAATATAGTCTTGTATTTTTTGCAGCCGATTTACAGAAATTCAGTTATTTTCCACAATATCTTGTGTAAGGGTTGCCGCTGATCGGCAAATATTGTATTGCTGATGCCGCAGACACGATTTTCATCAGTTCAGGAGGAGGCATCGCCCGAAACGCATTGGCTGGCCTGGGACCGCCGATTGTAGAGAGCGAAAAAGACCAAAAATGACAATCGAATGGACCCCAACGCGCATCAGCGCCTTGATCGCCTTGTGGAATGAGGGGTTGTCCACGAGCGAGATTGGAAACCGCCTCGGCGTCACCAAAAACGCCGTCGTCGGAAAAGTTCACAGGCTCGGCCTCCCGAAACGGGGATCGCCGATCAAACAAAAGCCGAAACCGGCGGAAGTCATCAGCCTCGGCGCCCTGCGCCCGGGCATGTGTTGTTGGCCGGAAGGCGAACCGGGCACGGAGGAGTTCCATTTCTGCGGCGAACCGACAATTCCCGAGAAACCTTATTGCGCGGCCCATTGTGAACGGGCCTATGTGAAACCCTCGAAAGATCGGAAGACGGCGGCCGCATAAAGCCGCATATTCGTTATCAGATAAAGGCGTCGGACCAGCGATGGTTGGTCGACGCCTTTATTATGTGATGAATCGGCTTTTCTGAACCGCTCTATACGGCGTCCACACCCTCCTATAAGCTTGCGAGCGAAAGGAAGTAAGGCGTGTGTGATACCCTGGTCGCGATGCCGACAACAACGGCGGACGGTTCTGTCCTATTCGCCAAGAACAGCGACCGGCCCGCCGGTGAACGTCAGAACATCAGGACCTATCCCGCCGCCGACCATGCGCCGGATACGGCCCTCAGTTGCACCTATCTAGATATCCCTCAAGTGCCTCGGACACACGCCGTCATTCTGTCCCAGATCGACTGGATGTGGGGCGCCGAAATGGGGGCGAATGCCCAAGGTGTGGTTATCGGTAACGAGGCCGTATGGAGCCGCGTTCAACCGGGCCCGCCGGCATTGCTCGGCATGGACCTGGTCCGTCTCGGGTTGGAACGCGGGGATACTGCCAAACACGCTGCCGATGTAATCGTCGAGCTTCTGGAAGAACACGGCCAAGGCGGCGCCTGCGCCGAAAACGATCCGTCGTTTACTTATGACAATTCTTTTCTCATCGTCGATGCCGGTGAAGCCTGGGTCCTCGAGACCGCAGGCACCTACTGGGCGGCGGAACGGGTCCGCGCCGGGCACCGCAACATCTCCAACCGCTTGTCGATCCGGGAGAACCATGATCGACGATCGATTGAACTCGCCCCCACCTTGGATTTTGCCGGCCGTTTCAGCGCTGCGACACCGGATCCGGAATCCGGGTCGCGCGAACTCGGCGTGGCCGAGCTCCTCCGTCGTCATGACGGATCCATCACGCCCGAAACCATGATGGCTATCCTCGGCGACCACGAGAGTGGGATCTGCATGCATGGCGCGTTCGAAACGACCGCGTCCATGGTCTCGCGTTTGCGTCCGGATGGTACCGCCGAACACTGGATGACTGGTGCTTCTTTCCCGTGCCGGGCGTCTTTTCGCCGGGTCGAGTTTCCCGGCCGAGAATCCGGAGCCGAGTTGAAACAGACCGAAGCCGATGCCCGCGCCGCAAGGGCCGTGATTTAGAACACCGGGCGCCCGTCGTCCTCCAACTCTTCGACGATCCGTTTGAGGTGGTCGACCGTTGCGTTGATCAAGGACGGCGGAGGCGGTTCCTTGAAGCGGAAATCGAGGTCTTCCCAGCACATCTTCTTCGATTTTTCGCTCATATTCTGCTCGAGCTTTTCCCGCAAGGCGTCGTCGCTTTCCGAAATCTTCAGCAAGACGACAACGTCGTCGTGATCGGCTGCGTGGAGAAGCGCCTGGATACCGACGTCATCGGCCGTCACCAATCGCGAGGTGAATTCGCGGCGGTAGGCGTCGGCCTGGCGAGCAATGTCCGAACTGGGGGCGAGAACGCCGGTGACCTGAACCAGAAGCTCCCGGATGTCACGACCGTCGAGCTGCACCTCGGTGCCGTCGAAGCGGATAGAATAACGGCCCGTGCCTTCATCCGTTACGGTGATATCCATCGGCAATCTCCGTCGGTCGCGTGCCCTTTCGAAGGTCCTGGCAAAAAAGCTGGCACAGGCTGGTTCTCAAGGCAAGATAGCGGGCTTGACCGGGCGGTGGGCTGCGCTATCATCATCGCCATCATGTTGGACTTGAGCCCTTCATACCTGACCGGCATTCGGCGAATTATCGACCCGGCCTCTTGATAGAGGACCGGGACGTCCGTCGTTTTTGTTCGTTCAGTATGAAGGAGGCTTGCCGTCATGGTTGCCCCAACAGGGTCACTGGCCCTATCCCAAAATCAATCCACCGCCTGTTTTTCCGTTGTCGCCAACACCGACCCGTCGGTTCTGCCCCGGGTCTTGCAGGTTTTCGCCAAACTCGGCCGCGTCCCCGGTCAATGCCATTCGACGATGTCGGGACATCGCGGCGAAGAACTCCATATCGACATGCAATTTCCCGGGATGTCGGCAGGCGAGACCGAAAAACTTGCCAACCTGTTGCGTTGCATCGTCGAAGTGACGACGGTTTTGACATCGGAGAAAATGGCACGCCAAGCGGCTTAGGCCGTTCCGGATACCGGGTGCGGCCATGAGCTTTCTCGACCGCATCCGGGAGTGTCAGGTTTTCGATCCGGAGCGCTACGTTCCGTTCGTTATCAGCGATACGGTGATCGGACGCATCGAGCGCGGTTTTCTGGCGCAGCTTCGCCCGTACCAGGACGTCTTGGACGTCTCGGACAAGGGCGTACGGGTGAACGAGGCACTCGGCACCTACGACAGGATAACCGACGCGTTCGCCGTCGTTCTCAGCGACCTAAAGGACCGAGGATTGGTATCCGGCTGGCGCGGTGAACCCTATCCGGTCGGGGTCGCTTATTCGGAGCCCGCCATCTTCGAAATGGAACGGGCGGCCGTTCCTCTTTTCGGCGTCCATGGGTATGGCGTCCATGTTAACGGTTTCGTCGAAACCGAGGACGGCCTCCATCTCTGGGTGGCCAAGCGCAGCCTGACCAAACAAACGGCCCCCGGCAAGCTCGACCAGATCGTCGCCGGTGGACAACCGGCCGGCATGACGCTCGCCGATAACGTGATCAAGGAATGCGCGGAAGAAGCCAACATTCCGGAGTCCCTTGCAGCAACCGCCAAACCGGTTGGAACGGTAACCTACACGACCGAACGGCCGGAAGGCCTGCGCCACGATGTGCTGTTCAATTTCGACCTGGCACTGCCGTCGGATTTCCGACCCGAGAACACGGACGGTGAGGTCGAGAGTTTCGAGCTTTGGCCTATTGAACGTGTGGCACAGGAGATTGAAGAAACCGACCGTTTCAAGTTCAACGCTGCGTTGGTAAACATCGACTTCCTCGTTAGGCGCGGCTTGATCGATGCCGACCATCGAGATTACACGGAGATCATGGGCGGTCTGCACGGCGGATCAACCGCCGACCGGACCGCCCCGTAAATAACGGAGACCCCAGATGACAACGAAGGAATGGTCCGTCTACCTGTCCGGAGAGATCCACACGGATTGGCGCGACCGAATCGAGGCCGGTATCGCCGAAGCCGGTCTGCCGGTGAAGACCCACGCTCCGGTGACCGACCACCAATCCAGCGACGACTGCGGCGTCGACATCCTCGGCCCCGAGGAAGAGGGCTTTTGGAAGGATCACAAGGGTGCCCGGGTCAATGCGATAAGGACTCAAACGCTTATTGAAAAATCCGACATCGTCGTCGTCCGCTTCGGTGACAAGTACCGCCAATGGAATGCCGCCTTCGACGCCGGCTACGCCGCTGCCAAGGGCAAGCCCGTCATCACGCTGCACGATCCTTCGCTCACCCACCCGCTGAAGGAGGTCGACGGCGCCGCGCTGGCCGTAGCCGAGACGCCCGAGCAGGTGGTTCGAATTCTCGTTTACGCGATCGAAGGCAGACTGTAGCGTTGCCAGACTAGCGGCATTCTAACCCCGAGGTCCCTCCATGGACGCACACGAATCGCGGCACGAGCTCTATCCGCCCATCGCGCCATACGGGCACGGCATGCTGGATGTTGGCGACGGCCATTCGATCTATTGGGAACAGTCCGGAAACCCGTCCGGCGTGCCCGTTCTTTTCCTGCACGGGGGTCCGGGCGCGGGCACAACGCCCGGCCACCGGCGCTTCTTTGACCCGGCGCATTACAGGATCATTCTCTTCGATCAGCGCGGCGCCGGAAAGTCGAAGCCGTTCGCCAGCCTGGACAAAAACACCACCGATCATTTGGTTGGCGACATCGAAACGCTCCGCCAACATCTCGAAATCAACGATTGGTTCCTGTTCGGCGGGTCGTGGGGATCGACCCTGGCTCTGGTTTACGGCGAAACCCATCCGGAACGGTGCCGGGGGTTCATTCTGAAAGGCGTGTTCCTGGGCCGCAATGAGGAACTGAGTTGGTTCATGAACGACATGCGCCGGGTCTATCCGGAAGCCTGGGAGTCGTTTTCCGGTTTCCTGACGGAGCACGAAAGAAATGATGTTCTCGGATCCTATTACCGGCGCCTGACGGACCCTGACCCGGCGTGCCACATGCCCGCTGCCGATGCCTGGAACCAGTACGAGACCGACTGCTCGACCCTCTTCGGTCCGACGCGAAGCTCACCGCAAGGGTCGGGGCCCGGCGCCCTCGCGCTGGCCCGCATCGAGGCCCACTATTTCGAGAACGGCATGTTCGTGACCGACAATCAGGTTCTGGGCGCCCTCGATAGGATCACCCACCTTCCCGCCGTCATCGTGCAGGGCCGCTACGATATGATCTGCCCGACAAAGACGGCTGTGGAACTGAACCGGGCTTGGGACCGTTCGGAAATCGTTATCGTTCCCGATGCCGGTCATTCGGCCATGGAACCGGGCATTAAGTCGGCTCTGGTCGCGGCGACGGAACGGTTCAAGCTATTGGCCTGACAGCCGAATCGGGCGCCCTCGTCGGGCGCGACCTTGCAAATTGTCCTGGTTGATCTATGATGCCCGCAAACGAATTCTGGACGTATGCTCCAGAGGGACCGGGGAACTATGGGATATTGCCGGAAGATACTGCCGCTCTTGGCCTTCGCCTTGTTTTTGGCGCCCGCCGGTGATGCCAAAGCCGATGATCCGGATTTCCTGACGTTCTCCGCGGGCTGGTTCGATTTCAACCGGCAAAAGGACGAAGGGGGCGAATTCCGCCTGGAATATCGGTCCGACAAGAAGTTTTGGATCTTCAAACCTTTCGGCATGGTCTCCGGGGCGTCGAACGGCATGACGTTCGTCGGTGCCGGCGTTCTAATCGACGTTTTCCTGGGGCGTCAATTTGTGGTTACCCCGAGCTTCGCGCCCACGTGATGGCAAGGCGAAACCGATGAACTCGATCTCGGTCACGCCGTCGAGTTCCGCTCGCAATTGGAAGTCGCCTACCGCTTCGACGACCGCTCGCGGCTCGGTCTATCCATATCGCACTACTCCAATGCCGGTTTGGGTGACGACAACCCGGGAACGGAATCCCTGATGCTCAACTATTCGGTTCCCCTGAAGAAGATCACCGGGCTGTTCAACTAAACCCCGGCGCCCGGGCGGCTCGCCAAGCCGGAGACGGCGGTTTACTTCATACCCCCTATCGGTTACATGCTTGGCAATCGGCTCGAGGCCCCGTAGCTCAGCCGGATAGAGCATCAGATTCCTAATCTGAGGGTCGCAGGTTCGAGTCCTGCCGGGGTCGCCACTCAACCGATTCCACCCCTGGAAATTGACCCAGGTAAAGCCTGTGACGAAGTCACGGCACGAAGGGGCCTCGACCGGTATTGTCGTTTCTATGAGTCGTCCGTAATTCGGGCGGGCGCGAAGCCTTACGTATGAGCGTTGGGCGCCCCGTTCGAAACGGAGGGGGTTGGAGCATGTATCGAAGAATAAACCATAGCCGCTACATCGTTCTGGGAATTGCCGGGATGGTCGTGGTGATGAGCACGTTCACATGGGTCATGTGGGGTGTCGCCAAGGAAATCCGCACCATGAGCGAGATCATGGTCCAGATGGGAGCCGACGTGCACACGATGACCAATATCCAGCGCAATATGCGCGCGGATATTAACGGCATGCAGGTGTCGATGGACAAGATCGACAAGAAAATGACCCGCGTGACCACCGACATGACCCGCGTGACCACCGACATGACCCGAATGACGCAGAACAGCCTGAACATGAACGCCAACATGGCGCGCATGTCTCACGACGTTGGGCGCTCATCCCACATGTTCACGTCGCCCATGGCCTATTTCTGGAACATGGGGCGGTAGACGGTTCGACGCGGCGTAGTGGGGATTTGTCTCGGGTCAGGAGGCCCGCAGCCACGCGAACAGGCGGTCTTTGGCGCTGGGTGGAGCCGGGCGCGGGATGAACTTCTCGATTTCGGCCTCGATGTCTTCGCCCGCGATTTCAGCCTCTCCCGCCGTTTCCCGATCATAAAGAACCTGCGCGACCGGAATGATGGCTTCGCGATAACGCTCGTCGGCAAAAATCTCCGTGGCGTCGTCCTCAAGGCGGAAGAATATGTCGTCATGGTCTTCGGCCTCGTGAAGCCCCCCAAGAATCCGGCAGATTTCATCGATACGCGGAATGTCGCCTTCGCAACAGGACGGCGTTTTACATATGATCTGCTCAGCGATCTGACCGCCAAAAAGTTCCATGACCCGAAATTCAAGAACTTCGGAGAAGGAGGCCCAGTTGTTGCCGACGAAAGCCTTGTCCGTGACCGTCGTGCACGGCCTGGGTAGCATACGGACATGGTGGATCTTGTGTCCCAAATACCAGGCGACCAGCGCGTGGCCGGCCTCATAAATAGACAGCCTCATCAGATAATCGTTGCAGGGGGCTTTGTCGGTGGCGTTCATTTGCGCATCCCATATTGTCAAACGCGTATTCGAAGAGCCCGGCGCCACAACCACTCGATTACGATGGTCCCCCTGCGGCCTCGGGTCTGACCTATGACTCTAAGGCCGTGGTGCTTGCCGGTGCAACAAGAAAACCGGATAAACGAGGTACAGAAAATCGCCGAATTGCCTTAGGCGTAGGGAAACTGGGAAAAGCTGGAAACCGCGAAAACCTCAAGGACCCGAAGATAACGGAGGGATCACCAAATGGAACGTAATGTCGATGTTGCTGTGATCGGAGCCGGTTCCGCCGGGAACTTCTCCCTGAGCCAGATCGTCCCGGCACGGAAAAGCTTCGTCATCATCAACAGCGGCCCGACCGGCACCACCTGCGCGCGGGTCGGCTGCATGCCGTCGAAGGCCGCCATCCACGTGGCCGACGATTTCGCCTCCCGGGACCGGTTCCCCAAGGAGGGCATCCAGAACGGGGGAGAACTCGATATCGACGGCGCCGCCGCCTTGAACCGGGTGCGCCAGCTGCGCGACGGCTTCGTCAAACGGGTTCTCGGCAAGACCATCGACAAGATGGGGCCCGAGCGATTCATCGATGGCCAGGCCCGTTTTCTGGAGCCGACCCTGCTCGCCGTCGGCGATGAGAGGATCCGTGCCGGCAAAGTGATCATCGCTAGCGGTTCAAGCCCCGTGGTGCCGGCACCATGGCAAGTGTTCGGCGAACGGGTTCTGACGACCGACACGGTGTTCGAAATGAAGGAATTACCCGAGTCGTTGGCCGTCATCGGCCTTGGTGCCATCGGCATCGAGCTCGGGCAAGCCTATTCGCGGCTCGGCGTCGACGTTGTTGGTATCGACATCTTGGAGACCGTTGCCGGCATTACCGATCCCGCCGTCCGCGCCCAGGCCCTCGCCACTTTCCGCAACGAGTTTCCACTTTGGCTCGGCCACCCCGCAGAAATCGAGGAGGGAGACGGCGGCCTCGTGGTCAGCGCCGGCGGTGAGAGTAAGACCGTCGAGAAGATCCTCGTCGCCATGGGCCGCAAGCCCAACATCGGCAACCTTGATCTCGGCGTCCTCGGCGTGCCTCTGAGCGACGACGGCATGCCACAATTCGATCCGGAGACCATGCGGATCGGCGATCTCCCCGTCTTCATAGCCGGCGACGTCACCGGTGACCGTGCCGTGCTGCACGAGGCCGCCGACGAGGGCCGCATCGCCGGCTACAACGCGGCCCGAGACGAGATCACCCGGTTCCGGCGCAAGACGCCCTTGGCGATCACCTTCTGCGATCCGGAGATCGCCATCGTCGGTTTCCCTTGGCAAGACCTTGACGAAGAGACGACAGCCGTTGGGTTGTTTGACATGGCCATGTCCGGGCGTGCCATCATCATGGATGGTGCCCACGGCTTGCTCAGGGTTTACGGTGAAAAAAGCGACGGCCGTCTATTGGGCGCCACGTTCTTCGGTCCCGGTGCCGAGCACCTGGGTCATCAGTTCGCCTGGGCGCTTGAACGGGAGCTCAGCGTTTTCGATATGATCGCCATGCCCTATTATCACCCGGTCATCGAGGAAGCCTTCCAGAACGCCCTGGTCAGTCTCGCCGAACAGGTCGAGAATGCACCGCCGAGACCTTGGGAACTGCAACGCATCTGACCGGAATGGAAAACAGTCGGAAGGGGATTGTGGCCGTCGTTCTGAAAACCTTTTTGACTGGGCTGTTCTGTATTCTCCTTGGGCTCGCCGGGCCGGCCCGGGCCTTCGAGGCGGACATCCTCGATTCCGTGGTCGCCGTCATTCCCGATTGGCCGGGTTATCCGCGGGCGTCCCAGGCGCCGGGCGCACCGGAACATCCGGAGGGTACGGCGACGGCGGTCTTCCCGGGCGGTTACGTGGTGACCAACGCCCATGTGTTGGGTGCCGCCGAGCGCGTCCGAGTCCGATTGACCGATGGCACGGTTGTCGACGCCGAGATCGTCGGCCGCGACGTCCCCACCGACCTCGCCTTGTTGCGGGTCCCCGTCCAGCTACCGGTGCTGACGCCAGCCGAAGCGCCCGACCTCGGCGGCAAGGTTTGCGCCATTGGCAACCAGTTCGGGATGGGCCCCTCCATTACCTGCGGCGTCGTGTCGGCGCTCGGCGTTTCCGGGGCCGGGTTCAATCCGATTGAGGATTTCATCCAGACCGATGCCGCCGTCAATCCGGGTGGCTCCGGCGGCGCCCTCGTTAATGGCGATGGCCGCCTGGTCGGCGTCGTATCGGCTATATTCACCAAGAAGAGCGACGCCAACATCGGTATCAATTTCGCCGCTTCGATGGGCCTCGTTCACCGCGTTGCCGAGGACCTGCGCGACTATGGGCGTGTCATTCGCGGCAAACAGGGGTTCGGTGTTCTTCCGGCACGAGCGCCCGGAACCCCAGGGCCGGGCGGCGCCGTCGCGCCGGTCGGTCTGTCCATGGCCTTTGGCGCCTTTATCTTCGGCCTCGGCATGCAGCTCGCCGGCGGTTGCGGCTCCGGCACGCTTTACACGGCGGGCGGCGGCAACGTGCGGATGGTCCTGGTTCTTTTGTTTTTCTGCCTTGGTGGTTTCTGGGGCAGTCTCGACCTCGGCGCCTGGCAATCCCTTCCCGGCATCGGTTCCGTGTCCCTGGGCGAGCGGTTCGGATGGCCGCAAGCCATTACCCTGCAAATCGCCGTGATCGCTTGCGTTTACTGGGCAATGCGCCGTCTTGGCGGACGCGTCCACAGACCGCTCGGCTGGCATGGCGAGTTTACCTGGGACCGGCTTCTTCGCGGACCTTGGCCCATGTTGCAGAGCGCCGGATCGCTAGCCCTTTTCAACTGGTTGACCCTGCTCATCGCAGGCCACCCCTGGTCGATCACCTGGGCCTTCGCCCTATGGACGGCGAAGGCGGCCATGGCCTTCGGTTGGGACCCGCATACTAGTGCCTTCTGGACCGGTGGCTTTCAGGAACAGGCCTTGAGGGGGCCGCTTCTCGCCGATGTCACCTCGGTCATGAATTTCGGGATCATGCTGGGTGCCTTCCTTTCCGCGGCGCTGGCCGGCAAGATCGCACCGGTCGCCAAGATCGGGCTGCGGCCGGCGCTCGCGGCGATCCTCGGCGGCCTGCTGCTCGGCTACGGTGCCAGGCTGGCATACGGCTGTAATATCGGCGCCTTCTTCAGCGGCATCGCCTCGACCAGCCTTCACGCCTGGGTATGGATCATTTGCGCGGTGATTGGGAATTGGCTGGCCATCCGATTGCGCCCCCTCTTTCACCTCGCCGATTGAGACTGCATTCACGCCAAGGTGATTTGTGCGGATCACCGGATACCGTCATCATCCGCGCCCTGGAACGGTTCTAATTTTCCTGAATACGCGTCTACCTGTGACGACGTTGGGAGTTCATTCGATGCTTCGATTATTCGGTTTTTCGTTGATTGGTCCGGTTGCGACGTCCGCCGCCCTGGCGCTTTCTGTTGGTGCCATGGCGAACGAGGCCGAAGTCGTCGAGCTGACCCAGACGGGTTGCCAGTTCGTCGAACCGGAGCGCAAGGACCACGGCTATAAGACGAGCAAGAAGGCGGACTGCGAGAAGATCAACGGCGAAACGGAAAAGGGCCGGCTGGCCGGTGCCGAGGTCATGGAACTTAAGGCCGGTGACTATGTTTTCCGGGTCACCAACAAGAACGTTCCCTACCCGCTCGGTTTTTGGATTCGCGAAAAGGACTACAACTGGGCCAATCCGATCCACAAAGCGACCAAGATCAGCGTTTCCGGCGGCGGACTGACGACCGGCAAGTCGCGGGATTACTCGGTCAAATTGAAACCGGGCGAATACCTGTTCTCATGCCCGCTCAACACGACACCCAACTACCGGCTGGTGGTGACAGAGTAGAGCACGGCCCGGTCAGGGCTCGGCAACCAAGCGAAAGCCGATCAGTATGTGTTTGATGCCCTGCGGCCGGGAATGCCGCGCCGCCGGACGGCAGACACCGCATCCCTTGTCGTCCCACGACCCTCCCTTGACGATGTAACGCCCTGCTCCCTTCGCTGTCGCCGTCCATTCGAAGACCTGACCGGCCGCATCGGCCAGGCCATAGGGACTCGTCCCGGCCGGATTGGTGCCGACGTTGACCGTGTCGAAGGATCCCTTGTCGTGGCTGTTCAGCCGGCTCGCATCGTATTCATTGCCCCAGGGGAAATACCGGCCGTCGGCGCCCCTCGCCGCCTTCTCCCATTCGGACTCGCTGGGCAGGCGCCACATCCGACCGGTCTTCGCCGACAGCCAAGCGGCGTAGGCTCGGGCGTCGGCATGGGATACCATCACCACCGGATGGCCTCCGCGGCCCGCGGGCGGTTTCCGATTTTCCCACGCATGGCGCCGGGTCCGCTCGAAGGGATGGATCAGCCCATAGCCTTTCCATGTTGCTCGATCGACGTCGGGCGCCCGGTGGCCGGTCTCGCGAACAAAGGCAAGGTACTGATCGTTGGTGATCGGTGTGCGGGTCATCCGGTAGGCGCCGGTTTCGACTTCGCGGCGGTCGCCCTCGTCCTCGTACCACTTCCACTCCCGGGTTCGGCTGTGCCCGTAGGCCCGCTCGTCGAGCCGGTAGGCGGCTTCCCGTTCCGCCCCCGAACCGGCGATGAAGGTGCCGGATGGGATGGCGACGGTCTCCGGGACGGCACCGCCCCCGGCATCCGCTGCGTTGATGGCGACAGCACTCGCCAACGGAAAAAGTAGAAGTGTAGCGCCTCGCCTCATTGCGGCCGGTCTCTCCAAACCTGCGGGTCACCCATCTTGACCGGTGAACGGACGGGAAAGAACCAAGTCTCACAGACATGTGAATATGCTTGATTGGCTCGGCTTTCGCGCTTCTGCGAGTTTAGTCGCGATCGAACCGTCTTCGTTTTCGTCCAATTCTCAAGCTCTCAAAGAAGGAGACAGCGCGTGAAATCATTCAGGGACCGTTTGCTTTCAACGACGGTGATCCCGGCCGTGTTCGGCGCCGGCATCGTCATCGTCGGGGGACTTTTATTGTCTGTGGTGCGCGAGCCGGCAGGCCGGCGGCCGAGAATCCCGCTGCCTTGCCAAAGGCGCAACCCAGATCGGAGATCATCGAACTGGCGGCATGCAACCCGTGCGCAGCCAAAAAGGCTTGTAGCCCATGCAACCCATGTGCGGCCAAGAAAGCCTGCAGCCCGTGCAATCCCTGCGCGGCTAAGAAAGCCTGCAGCCCGTGCAATCCCTGCGCCGCCAAAAAGGCCTGTGGTGCGTGTAATCCCTGCGCAGGAAAGAACCCCTGTGGTGCTTGCAACCCCTGTGCGGCTAAGAAAGCCTGCGGGGCGTGCAACCCCTGTGCCGCGAAGAACCCCTGCGGTGCCTGCAATCCCTGCGCGGCCAAGAATCCCTGCGGGGCGTGCAACCCCTGCGCCGCCAAGAAGGCTTGCAGCCCGTGCAACCCCTGCGCTGCGAAGAACCCCTGTGGGCCGTGCAATCCCTGCAATCCATGCAACCCGTGCGGCGCCGCATCAGCGGGTGCCGAGATCACCCCGGCCGAAGCCGTCGCCGTTTACGACTGTTTGAAGCCGGAGATGACTGCAGCCTACGCGAAAGCCGGCGTGGCTCAGGTCGCCGGGTTCACGGGCTGGGTCAACGTGGCGACGTCGCCCTACCAATCGGGCACCCACGGCGGACGCTACGTCAACAACTACGCCGATCCGCATGGCGACTACCGCTACAAGATGTACGAAAAAGCCGGGACCTTTCCGCTGGGGACGGCGCTTGCTAAGGACAGCTTCGTCGTCCGGCCGGACGGCAAGGTGGCGGTCGGCCCGCTGTTCGTCATGGAAAAGATGGGAGATGACTTCAGCAAGGCCACCGGCAATTGGCGCTATTCCATGATCATGCCGAACGGGCAGGTCGCCGGACGCACCGGCGCCAAGGGCATGAGTATGCAGTTCTGTGCCGACTGTCACTCCAGCGTGGCGCCGGATCAAGACCATGTCATGTTCCTGCCGGAGGAGTTCCGCAAGAACTACTAACACGGGTCTCACTCGTCTCTTTGAAGGCGGCGGTCCGAAAGGGCCGCAGCTCTTTTTCTGTCCTCACACCGGTTTCACATGGATTTGAAACGACGTGACCCCCGGCGCCGATCAATGAGCGCTAAGGTTTGCCATCGGGTTTCCAATGATCGAACACAGGAGAGAGAGTTATGAAATTTAAGAAAACCCTGACCGCCGTCGGTGTCGCTGCCATTGCCGGTGCCGGTGCCATGAGCGTCCTTCCCGACGCACAGGCAGCCAGCCCGAAGAGCAGCCAGCCCGAAGAGCAGCCAGGAGATCATTCAGTTGGCGGCGTGTAACCCTTGCGCGGCGAAGAAAGCCTGTGGTGCCTGCAATCCGTGCGCGGCCAAAAAGAAAGCCTGCGGCGCCTGCAACCCCTGCGCCGCCAAGAAGGCCTGCAACCCTTGTAATCCTTGTAATCCCTGCGCCGCCAAGAAGACCAACTGATCAACGATCGAACACTATCGCTTCCACATACAGGGTGGAGAATGAACCGCGGTCCGGTGCTGGACCGCGGTTTATTTTTCGGCCGCGACCACGGCGCCTGACGTGATCAGGTCTTCAACATCATCATCTTTTATGCCGTATTCCGACAGGATGGCCCGTGTGTGCTCGCCATAGACCGGCGCGCCGCTATTGATGGCCGAGGGCGTTTTCGAAAATTTGACCGGGCAACCGATGGTCTGAACCGGCCCTAGGCGGCTGTGGTTCGTTTCGACCACCATCTCCCACGCCAAGGCATGCGGGTCCTGGTGCATCTCGCAGACATCGAGAACCGGTCCGGCCGGCACCCCCGCATTCTCGAGAATATCCAGCCACTCCGATTGCCGACGGGTGCGAAAGATTTCGGACAGGATATCGCCGAGGGCGGCCAGGTTCGCCATGCGTCCGGCGTTGTCGAGGAAGCGCTCATCTTCGGCTAGGTCCGGGCGCCCGACGGCTTCCGTCAGACGCAGCCAATTGGCGTGGTTGGCGGCGCCGACGGTGATCCAGCCATCCGCCGTTTCGAACGCCTGGTAGGGGCCGTTGAGCGGGTGGGCCGAGCCCATGGGCACCGGCGCTTCGCCTGTCGCCAATGAATAGGTATGGGTGATACCAGCCTCGAAGAGTGATGTGTCGAACATTTGCCCTTCGCCGGTCTTCAGTTTATGGGCGTAGGCCGCCGACACCGCCATGGCGGCCAGAATACCGGCGGTGATGTCGGTGACCGGTGCACCGACCTTGCAGGGCGGCCGACCCGGACCTTCTCCGGTCATCGACATGAGCCCGGACATGCCCTGGGCGATCAGATCGAACCCGCCGCGGCTGGCATAGGGACCGTTGCGGCCGAAGCCGAATATGGCGCAGTAGATGAGACCGGGGTTGGTTTTTTTCAGGTCCTCGTATCCCAGGCCCAGCCGCTCCATAGTGCCGGCCCGGAAGTTCTCGATGACGACGTCTGCCGTCTCCAGCATCCGCAACAGCAGGGCTTTGCCCGCGGCCGTCTTCAGGTTAATGGCCATGCCGCGCTTGTTGCGGTTCATCATCAAGAACGCGGCCGCCTCGTCATCGATCTCGGGTGGGGTCATGAGCCTCGTATCGTCTCCACCCGGAACCTTCTCGACCTTGATGACATCGGCACCCATATCGGCCAGCATCAAACCGCAGACCGGACCGGCCATGACGTGGGCCAGTTCGATGACTTTCATGCCGGTGAGCGGTCCGGTTCTTTCCGCCACGTCAACGCCCCTTGAACACAGGCGTCTGCTTGGCCAGGAAGGCCTTGTATCCGGTCCGGAAATCCTCGGTATCGTAACAGGCGAACCCTTCAGCTTCCTCCTTCGGCGTCAACGGTGCCGGATCTTGCAGACGCTTGAGGAACTTCTTGTGCCAACGGTGCACGAGTGGTGCGCCGGCGGCAATTCGATGGGCCGTTTCCATGGCTTCGGCCTCGACCGCTCCATCTTCGACGATTCGACTGACGATACCGAGCCGCAGAGCCTCGTCGGCATCGATAATGCGGCCTTCGAGGAGGATTTCCAGCGCCGCCGCAGGTCCGACCAGATCGTTCAGGCAAGAGAGCTCGGGATAAGCCATGACCAGACCCAACTTGGAAATCGGCGCGCCGAACCGACTCGAGTTTCCGGCGATCCGTATGTCCATGAGACCGGCAAGCTCCAGGCCCCCGCCAACGCAAATCCCGTGGATCATGGCGACCGTCGGATGGCGGCAGGCCCGGATGGCCGCGATGGTTCCGTGCATCAATTGACCGTAGGCGGCCGCCTGTTCGGCATTCGACCGGTCGGTCTCGAACTCGCTGATGTCATTTCCCGGACTGAACGATCGTTCGCCGGCGCCACGCAGGACGATGACCCTGACGTCGTCGTCGCCTTCCAGTTCATGGAAGACCTCGCCCAGGCGGCGCCACATGGGTTTGGTCATGGCATTCAACTTGTCGGGGCAATTGAGGGTGACGGTGACGATACCGTCGCGCCTATCAACAAGGATAGTGTCTGCCATGACCGCGCCTCAGGCCGATGTCTGTTCCATCAGGTAGGTCATGGCCCGGTCGACACCACCGCGCTGGTGCGGCACGCCGGCCAACCCCAGTCCCATCTCGACGCCGGACAGCGTGCCCATCAGTGTCAAGTCGTTGAAGTCACCGAGGTGGCCGATGCGGAAGACCTTGCCCTTGACCTTGCCGAGGCCGGTCCCGAGCGACATGTCGAAATTGTCGAGGATGACGGTGCGCAGGTGATCCGCGTCATGGCCGTCGGGCACCATGACCGCGGTCAGCACGCTCGAATACTCGTCCGGATTGAGGCACAGGTTCTCCAGGCCCCAGCCGGCGACGGCGCGCCGCGTCGCCTCGGCCCAGCGGTCGTGGCGGGCGAAGACCTTGTCGAGCCCTTCCTCGAGCAACATGTCGAGGGCTTCGCGCAGGCCGTAGAGAAGGTTGGTTGCCGGCGTATAGGGGAAGAAGCCGCTGGCGTTGTTGGCCAGCATGGCGCCCCAGTCCCAGTAGGAGCGCTTGAGGCCGTTGGCTTTCGACGCGGCCAGGGCCTTGTCGCTGATCGCGTTGAAGCTGAGTCCGGGCGGCAGCATGAGGCCCTTTTGCGAACCGTTGACGGTAACGTCGACACCCCACTCCTCGTGACGGTAGTCGATGGAGCCGAGCGATGAGATGGTGTCGACCAGAAGTAGGGCCGGATGGCCGGCGGCATCGATGGCGGCGCGCACGGCCGGGATATTGGTGGTCACGCCGGTGGACGTCTCGTTGTGTACGACGCAGACGGCCTTGATGGCATGGTTCGCATCCTGGCGCAGCCGATCCTCGACGGCGTCGGCGTCGACGCCATGACGCCAGTCACCGTCAACGAATTCCGGCTCGATCCCGATCTTGGTGGCGAGTTCATACCACAAGGTGGCGAACTGTCCGGTCTCGTACATCAATACGCGATCACCTGGCGAAAGGGTGTTGACCAACGCCGCCTCCCAGGCACCGGTGCCCGACGCCGGGTAGATGATGACGGGCGACGACGTCTTGAACACCTTCTTGATGTCTTCCAATACGCCCGAGGTCATTTCGCCGAATGCCGGCCCCCGATGGTCCATGGTCGGGCGGTCGATGGCGCGCAGGATACGGTCGGGAACATTGCTCGGTCCCGGAATCTGTAGAAAATGGCGACCGCTCTTTATGGTCATGTCAATCCTCCCCTCGCCCTAACCGGCGCAACGACATTGGCAGGGCGATACCCAGCCAGACGATTATGAATTCATTTCGGCTTAAGAGCAATGACAAAGCGAGATCAGTTGCAACTTAAAAATACTATTTAAAACAATTAATTATGATGTTTTTTGTAATACCGTAGGGAACAAGTCCTGGGCCATAATCTCATAATTGCATTTTGCATTCATTTTGCTATGTTTTTCTACGAAACAAACGGATCCGCTTCATGGCCACACCCGACCACGTCCGCGGCAGAAACCGGAATCGCATCGGCGACAGCGCGCTCGCCCGACACCTGACGCGCGAGATCGAAGGTGAGGTTTTATTCGATCCGTTCAGCCGCGGCCGATATTCGACGGATGCATCGCACTACCAGATCGAACCGATCGGTGTCGTCGTCCCGAAAACGGCCGCGGATATCGAACGGATCATCGGTATCGCGCGGGACGAAGGCCTGCCGGTCTTGCCGCGCGGAGGCGGCACCTCCCAGTGCGGCCAGACGGTTGGCGAAGCGCTCATCGTCGATCTCACGAAACACATGAACCGTGTCCTCGATTTCGACGCCGCCGGCTGTATGGCGCGGGTCGAACCGGGCATCGTGCTCGATCGGCTCAACGCCCATTTGAAGCCCCACGGCCTCTGGTTCCCGGTCGACGTTTCCACATCGAGCCGCGCCACCATCGGCGGCATGGCCGGAAACAACAGCTGCGGCGCACGGTCGATCCGCTACGGCACCATGCGTGACAACGTGTGCGCGATCGAGGCCGTAATGTTCGGCGGATCGAGCATGTGGTTCGGCGAACTCTCCGGAAACGAAAACCTGGCGTCACTCGATGATGATCAGGTTGCCCTGGTCGACCGTTTGCTCGAACTGGGCCGCACAGGCGAGGACATCGTTCGCGCCGCCTTCCCCGATCTGATGCGTCGCGTCGGCGGTTACAACATCGATGCCTTGATGCCGGAAGGCCCGCCGCGCGGCAATTGGGACAACGCTACCGTCCATCGAACGCCGGCCCATCCCAATCTTGCCCACCTGCTGGTCGGATCCGAGGGGACCTTGGCGTTTTCGACGGCCCTCGACCTGAACCTTCAACCCTTACCCGAAGACAAGGTTCTCGGCGTCTGCCATTTCCCGACCTTCTTCGATGCCATGGATTCCGCCCAGCACATCGTCAAGCTAGGGCCGGTGGCGGTCGAATTGGTCGACCGTACGATGATCGAACTGTCGCGCGATATTCCCCTGTTCCGCCCGACCGTCGAGCGTTTCGTCAAGGGCCAGCCGGACGCCATCCTGTTGGTCGAGTTCGCTGGCTCCGAACCGGAGAAACAACGGAAACGCTTGGCCGATCTGGTCCAGCTGATGGGGGATCTGGGTTTTCCCGATGCGGTTGTCGAGGCGACGGATCCGGATTTCCAGAGGGCGGTCTGGGAAGTGCGCAAGTCGGGGCTCAACATCATGATGTCCATGAAGGGCGACGGCAAGCCGATCTCTTTCATCGAGGATTGCGCCGTCCGCCTCGAGGATCTCGCCGAATACACGGCGAGGCTGACCGACGTCTTCCACAAACACGGCACCGAAGGCACCTGGTATGCACACGCCTCCGTCGGCTGCCTGCACGTGCGCCCGGTGATCAACCTCAAGTCCGAAGTCGGCGCCCAAAAGATGCGGGCCATCGCCGAGGAAGCCTTCGAGATGGTCCGCGAATACAAAGGATCGCACTCCGGCGAACACGGCGACGGCCTAGTGCGTTCCGAGTTCCATCGCGACATGTATGGCGATGCGGCGATCGAATTGTTCGGCGACGTGAAGGAGGCCTTCGATCCCCGCGGGTTGATGAACCCGGGCAAAATCGTCGATCCGCCGAAGATGGACGACCGGGAGCTGTTCCGCTTCAAGCCGGGATACGAGACCAAGGCTTTCGACACGGCGCTGGACTGGTCGGAATGGGGCGGCTTCGCAGGTGCCGTCGAGATGTGCAACAACAACGGCGCCTGCCGAAAGCGTGACGCCGGCGTCATGTGCCCGTCCTACCGGGCCACCGGAAACGAAAAGGACCTGACCCGCGGCCGCGCCAATTCGCTGAGGTTGGCCCTGTCCGGCCAGTTGGGGCCGGACGCCTTCACGTCGGAAGCCATGGCCGAAACCATGGAGCTTTGCGTCAGTTGCAAGGGCTGCAAGCGCGAATGCCCGACCGGTGTCGACATGGCGCGCATGAAAACCGAGTTCCTGTACCACCGCAACAAGCGCCACGGCGTCAATCTGTTCGACCGCCTGGTCGCCTTCCTGCCGCGCTATGCGCCCTGGGCCTCGAAACTGGGACCGCTTCTCAATCTGCGCAACCGTTCGGCGGGGCTGGCTTTCCTGGGTGAAAAGCTGGCGGGGTTTTCCAAGGATCGCAACCTACCGGAATGGGCGGCTCAACCGTTCCGGGACAGGGCGCTTCCACGACCCACCGGCGGGGCCGCCGGCCGGGACGTGGTCCTGATGACCGATACCTTCAACCGCTATTTCGAGCCGCAGAACCTGCGCGATGCCGCAACCGTGTTGCAGGCGGGGGGTTATCGCGTTCACCTGCCCGTACCCGAGGATAAACAACGGCCACTATGTTGCGGGCGCACGTTTCTTGCCGCCGGTTTGGTCGACGAGGCGAACGCCGAAGCCAGGCGGACGATCGCCGCGCTTAAACCCTATGTCGAAGCCGGTGTCCCTATCGTCGGACTGGAACCGTCGTGCCTGTTCACGCTACGAGACGAATTCCTGGCTTTGCACCCGGGCGAAGACGCTCGAGCCCCGGCCGCCAACGCCTTCTTGTTCGAAGAGTTCGTCGCCCGCGAGGCCGATGACGGGCGTTTCGACGTCGACCTCAAGGACATGGGCGGTACCAGGGCGCTCCTCCATGGCCACTGCCATCAGAAGGCATTCGCCGCCATGAGTTCCGTCGAAAAGACCCTGTCCTTGGTCCCCGGTCTCGAAGTGGAAACGGTGGAGAGCAGTTGTTGCGGCATGGCCGGCGCCTTCGGCTACAACGCCAAGACCGTCGACATTTCAAAGACCATGGCCGAGATGGATCTCCTGCCGGCGGTCCGAGAATCAGACGATGAGACGTGGATCGTCGCCGACGGCACCAGTTGCCGCCACCAAATCGCCGAAGGCACCAACCGGCGAGCACAACACGTGGTCCGCCTCCTGGCGGCGGCGCTCAACGGGAATTCACCGGATACGGAGCCCGGGAAATGATGGATCGCGCCGCCGCCCACAAAATCGACCCGGCGAAGGACGCTTCCGACGGCAACGGTGGGTTGGACCATAGCCGACGCTCTTTACACGAGGAAACGGCCGACGCCGTGCGTGAGATGATTTTCCGGGGTGAGCTTGCCGGCGGCAGCCGGATCCCCGAGAAGGCGCTGTGTGAACGCTTCGGCATCTCCCGCACCCCATTGCGAGAAGCCCTCAAGGTGGTGGCCGTCGAGGGCTTGATCACCCTACTGCCCAACCGGGGCGCGCGGGTGACGCCGCTGACGCCGGAGATCGTCGATGAAGTGTTTCCGGTTCTCGCCGCCATCGAAGCCTTGGCCGGACGGCTGGCTTGCCAGCACATTACGGACGAAGAGATCGCCGAGATCAGGGCCGTGCACTACCAGATGGCTTTACACCATACGCGTCGTGAGCGATCCGAGTATTTCCGCCTCAATCAGGCCATCCATGAGAAAATCGTCGAGGCGGCAGGCAACCCCACATTGACCGGTGTCTTCCGGAACCTCTCGGGCCGGGTCCGGCGGGCGCGCTACATTGCCAACTTGACGAACCGGCGATGGGATCAGGCGATGGCCGAACACGAGGCGATCCTGGAGGCGGTCGAAGGGCGCGACGGGGAGAGGCTCGAAGACCTTCTCGCCAACCACCTCCCCAACACCATCGAAGCGGTCAAGGCGGCGATCGGTGCCGAGACGGATACAGACGATCCCGATTAAATTGGTAAATTCGCTTTGCCGGGTGGCGGCCGTCACAGTGGTGCCACAATAGCCGTGCAATAAGAGCGCCTGACGCCATTTACGCCACGACAAGATTACGACCATGAGACACACGATCCACTTCCTCCGGGGTGTCGCCCGCCTGCTTCGCGTCCCCGGATCCCGCCGCCAGGAAGTCGCCTTTCGAATTCCGCCTTCAGCGCGCTGATTTGCCGCTCCGCCGAACCCCAACTCTCGGCAGAGGATACGCTCCTTTGCAGCCTATGCGGGCCTGTGGCGCTTTCGGCTGTGCGCCGGACCGATCAAAAAGCCTTGAGCATGGAGGACGTTTCGCTCGCGTCAAAGTTAACCTAAACGCTTAGAAGATGGTCTAGAATCCGGTCCACGAAAGGACCACGCTCAATGATCGATACGGTGCTCCATTTCATTTTTGGCGACAAACCGCCGGCCGAACTGCCGGAACGGGTTCGCGACGACATCACCCGACAGCAAATCGAAAGTGAGATGCTGATCGGCTGGGTACAACTCGGCCTCGTCCTGACCTTCGCAACTCTCTACGCCCTGGCGCCGAAGACCGGCGCTCATGCCATGTTCCAGCCGGTGCCCTGGGCCATTGGCGCGTACCTTCTGTTCACCCTGCTCCGCCTGGTCAGCGCCCACAAAGGGTTCCTTCCGCAATGGCTGCTGGTGGCCTCGGTGATCATGGATATGGGACTCCTCATGTTTCTGATCTGGAGTTTCCACATCCAATACGAACAACCGGCGTCCTTTTATTTGAAGGCGCCGACGGTGATGTATGTCTTCATCTTCATCGCCCTTCGCGCGCTCCGCTTCGAGCCGCGCTACATTTTGTTCACGGGCATCGCCGCCGTCATCGGGTGGGTCGCCATGGTTGGCTACGTGATTTTCGCCGATCCGGAGAACCCGATGATCACGCGGAACTACGTCGATTACCTGACTTCGAACGCGGTGCTCATCGGCGCCGAGGTCGACAAGATCCTATCGATACTGTTGATAAACCCCTGTTGATCGGTTTCTGAGATCGTGATTCCGTTTCCCGAGTGATTCGGTGGAGGGCGGAACGATGATGGGGCGGTTGTCGGACGACCAGGGCAAGTTCTTCTACGACTT
>Ga0209561_1000110_pt1 | contig 25437 bp, 24 predicted proteins | sample WorMettrBAHAMAS2_FD_187393 | JGI IMG/M metagenome (GOLD analysis project Ga0209561, IMG submission 187393) | Marine gutless worms symbiont microbial communities from Max Planck institute for Marine Microbiology, Germany - Inanidrilus... | ecosystem: Host-associated > Annelida > Digestive system... | reverse complement strand
GGAACGCCTCGAAATCAATAACCCGCAACATCTCTTCCAGCCGATCGCCGGTCTCAGACAGACGTCGCATATGATCCGGAAGGTCGAAAAATCCAAGCTGTTTCATGGCATCCCCCTCGGAAAGCCTTTGCTGATTGCCCCTGTGAAGACTGGACCGCGGACCGTCGTTTCCGGTGGCCGTGGAACGAAAACTGGGACCGGTGGTGGCGAAGAGCGGCACGGCGCCCTTAGGCGTGCGGCGTCGTCTCTTGTCCATCGCCGGCGTTATCTGCGGAAAATTGGGTTCGACACTTTTTTTGGCGAACAAATCCGGTGAACCGGTCCCGGGCGGAATAGGTGACGTCCGGGCGGCGGGGGAATCTCATGGACGTTTATGGACAAAAATAGACAAACATGGACATCCGCCGCCGTCAGTCGGTGGGGTATTGATGATCCGCAGGCAACAATTAAGCGGGATCGGTGAGGGCTGCGGAAACCCGTTCGACGACCCTATCCACCGCCGCATCCACCGCTGCCGACAGCCCTTCCCCAAGCTCGAAGTTCGCTCCCTCGACGGCGTAGATTGTCAGCCTTTCCGGCAGCTCCCCCAACTGCCGCGCCAGCTCCACCGCCTCCGCCAATCCGAAGCGATGCGTGGTGTAGCAGAAGAAGTCCGTCGGCAGGCTCTGGGCGGCGGCGTCGAAGACGTGGACGGTGCCGATAGCCGCACCCGAGGTGGCGGCGTCGACGACGAAAACGCGATCGCGCCCCTGCCAGGCCTGCATCAGTTCCGTGCCTTCGCCCCAGCTCTCCTCGATGTCGGCGCGCGCGCCCAAGAGGGGACGCAGGCGTTCGGCGGCGGCGGGGCCGGCGCCGTCGTCGCCGCGCATGGTGTTGCCGATGCAGAGGATGAGGGGGCGGTCCGGGCCGCCCCCTTGATTGGCTTCGCTCAATAGTGGGCCGTCAGTCCCGCTCAACGGTGAACCATTAGTCCCGCTCAACGGTGAGCTTGAGGAAATGCGTCGCGCAGGAGATGCAGGGATCGTAGTTGCGGATCGCCTGCTCGCAGACCCACTTCAGTTTCTCGTCGTCGAGCTCCATGTGGTTCTCGACAACCTCCCACAGGTCGCGTTCGATCTGGCGCTGGTTCTGGGCCGTCGGCGGCATGATGCGGGCCGAGGTGATGCGCCCGTCGTCGTCGAGATCGTAGCGGTGATAGCAGATTCCCCTCGGCGCCTCGGTGCAACCGGTGCCGTGACCGGCCTGCGGCTGGATGGGTACGGCCGGGGCCGACGGCGGGTCGTAGGCCTTGGCCAGGCGCACCGCTTCTTCGAAGGCGTAGAGGGTCTCGACCATGCGTACAACGATGGACTGGAAGGGATTGGTCACCACCTTGCCGAGGCCGGCCTTCTTGGCTGTCTTCTTGGCCAGCGGCGAGAGCTGATCGAAGTTGTTGTTGTAGCGGGCGATGGGACCGGTGAGATACGATGAGGTGCCGTCGGTCATGACGCCGTGCAGGGCGTTGGAGTGCTCGACGTGCTCCTCGTCGAAATGGTCCTCGAACTGGGCGACCGGAATGTCGAGGCCCCGGTTGGAGACGATGTTGCCCTCGGTGATGGCGTATTCGTCCGGGTGGCGCAGCGACACGCAGGTGTAGTCGTAGGAATAGTCCGGGAACGGGAAACCGCCGACGGCGAGCGTCAGTTCCCGGGATGTCTCGACGCCCCACTGGAGCTTCTCGATCAAGCCGTCGATGGCCGCCTTCTTGGGCAGGCTGAAGAAGCCGCCCGTGGTCATGTTGACCGGGTGGATGGCGCGCCCGCCGATGACCTCGAGGATCTCGTTGCCGATCTTCTTGAGCTCGAGCGCCTTCTTGACCACATCCGGGAAGTCCTTGGCGAGTTGCAGGGAATCCTCGTAACCGAGGAAGTCCGGCGCGTGCAGCAGGAAGGCGTGCAGCACGTGGCTCTCGATCCACTCGCCGCAATACGCCAGCCGCCTCAAGTCCCGGAGCGGCCCCTCGACAGTGACGCCGAGCGCGTTCTCCATGGCATGGCAAGCGCCGATGATATAGGCCATCGGGCAGATGCCGCAGATGCGCGCCGTGATGTCCGGCGCGTCCGAATGGATGCGGCCTTCCAGGAGCGCCTCGAAAAAGCGCGGCGGCTCGTAGATGCGGAACTTGAGGTCCTTGATGGAGCCGTCCTTGATGCGCAGATAGAGCGCGCCCTCGCCCTCGACCCGGGCCAGGGCATCGACCTTGATCAGGCGCTTGCCGTCCTTCGTCTTGGATTTCTTGGACTTAGGATTCATGGCGCAAACCCTCGTCGTGGAATACCGGCGCACCGGCGTTGAACATACGGTAAAAATGGCTGATCTCGCGGTCGTCCATGCCGAGCGCCTTGAGCTGGCGGCTCAGTGCGACGCCGTTCGGTGTCTCCTTCGGACCGAAACACCCGAAGCAGCCGCGCGAACAGCTTGGGCAGACGTTGTCGCAGCCGGCCTGGGTGACCGGACCAAGGCAGGGTTCGCCTTTGGAGACCATGACGCAGACCGTGCCGGCGAGCTTGCACTCGATGCATTGGCTGTGCGGCGGCGTGTCCGGCTTGCGGCCGTTGATGGTGGCGTTCAGCACCTCCAGGAGCTGGTACTTGTTGATCGGGCAGCCGCGCAGTTCGAAATCGACCTCGACGTGGTCCTTGACCGGCGTCGAGGTATCCAGCGTCTCGATGAACTCGGGATGCGCATAGACCCGGTCGATGAGCTCCGGCACTTCACGCAGGTTCTTCAAGGCCTGGATGCCGCCCGAGGTGGCGCAGGCGCCGATGGTGACCAGCATCTTCGATTGCTCGCGGACCGCCCGGATACGCTCGGCCTCGTGCGGGGTCGTGATCGATCCTTCGACCAGGGAGACGTCGTAGGGGCCGGCGATCTCGACCCGGGTCGCCTCCAGGAAAAAGGCGATCTCGACGGAGTCGGCGACGGCCAGAAGCTCGTCCTCGCAGTCCAGGAGGCTCAGCTGGCAGCCGTCGCAGGACGAGAATTTCCAGACGGCGAGGCGCGGTTTGCGCGGGGATTGCTTTTTCTTTGCCACGGTCAGATCTCCCGAATGTCGAACAGGCGCTGGACGGCGTCGTAGGGATAGACCGGACCGTCCTTGCAGACGAAGGTCGGTCCGTACTGGCAGTGTCCGCAAAGCCCGATGGCGCATTTCATGTTGCGTTCCATGGAGACGTAGATGTGCTCCAGGGGCACGCCATGGTCGTTAAGCGTGTTGACCGAGAAGCGCATCATCACCTCCGGACCGCAGACCATGGCCACGGTGGCATGCGGATCGTAGCCGCTATCGGTGATCAGCTTGGTGACGACGCCGACCGATCCCAACCAGCCGATATCGGCCCGATCGACGGTGACGTCGACATAGAGGTCGAAGCGGCCGCGCCACTTTTCGAGTTCCTTGCGGAACAAGATATCGGCCGGGCTGCGGGCACCGTAGTAGATGCGGACCTTGCCGTAGTCGGCGCGGTTGGCGAGCACCTGGTAGATGGCCGGGCGCAGCGGTGCCAGCCCGACACCGCCGGCAACGATGACCACGTCCATGCCCTTGGCGTCTTCGACCGGCCAGCCGCGACCGAAGGGCCCGCGCACGCCGACGACATCGCCCTTGGAGAGCGACGCCATGGAATCGGTGACGCTGCCGACGGCGCGAATGGTGTGGACCAGGGTGCCTTCCTCGGTCGGGTCGCCGCTGATGCTGATCGGAACCTCGCCGGTACCGAACTGGTAGAGCATGTTGAACTGGCCCGGCTCGAAGGAGAACGGGTTCCCGTTTTCCGCGACCAAGTCGAGGGTGAACGTGTCGGAAAGCTCGCGCCGGATCCGTTTGACCCGGAACGGCACCGGCACCATGGGGTCCGGGACCGCGATCCCGGCATACAAGGTCGTTGCTGCCGTCACCGTCATTTCCCCTTTTTCTTGGCTGCCGCTTTTTTACCCGCCTTTTTGGCGGGCGCCGGTTTGGCCGGCGGCGAGGCCTTGGCCTTCTTGCGGGCTTCGTAGTCCTTCGGATGGCCGTACATGTCGATCAACTGCAGCCGCGTCGCCGACAAGCGGTCCGAGACGACCGGCAGGAAGGCCTTGTAGAATTCATAGCCGACCGAGTGGTCCTTCTCGCACTTGGCGCGCAGGCAGACGGCGTCGATGGAGACGGCGCGGACTAGGCTGACGGCACGCACGTCGAAGCGCGTCCGATACGGCGGTACCAGCCACGACCAGCCGATGATCTCGCCGTCACCCATGGTCTCGATGACCAGTGGATCGCGGGCAGGCACATGCACCTCCAGAGACGTGACGCCGTGGCGGATCAGGTAGAAGGCATCCGCCTTCTGGCCTTCCCGGTAGATGTAATCGCCGGCCTGGAAGACCATGTTCTTGGCGCAGCCTGAGATCAGTACCCGCGTGTCCTCGTCGAGGTCCTTGAAGACGTCAAAATCCTCGAGGGCGCGATTCATTCCTTCGATCTGAACCATCAACGTTCTCCTTTGGGTGCTGTCTTGGGCCGCGCACCGATGGCACGGGCTTCCGCTGTGATGTCGATCCCGACCGGGCACCAGGTGATGCAGCGCCCGCAGCCGGTGCAGCCGGACGAGCCGAACTGGTCGTGCCAGCTCGACAGTTTGTGGGTGATCCATTGGCGATAGCGCGACGCCGCGTCGCGGCGGATCGGCCCGCCGTGGATGTAGCTGAAGTCAACGGTGAAGCATGAATCCCAATGCCGCCAGCGTTCCGCTCCGGCGCCGTCCAAGGTGGTGACGTCGACCACATTGGAGCAGAAGCAGGTCGGGCAGACCATGGTGCAGTTGGCGCAGTTGAGACAGCGCTCGGCAACGTCGGTCCACTGCGGATGGTCCGGGTTGTCGCGGAGCACCTTGGCGGCGTTTTTCGGCATGGTCCGTCCCATGGACTTGGCGGCCGCATTGGTTCGCGAGTTAGCGGCCCGGCGATCGCCGGCCGTCGCTTCGCGTTGCGGTACTTTCTTCAGGGCCTTAGCGCCGCGTTTGGAGCCGACGGTGACGACGAAACGATGGTCCTTGCCGTCCGAAATCTCGGTTAGGGCCAGGTCGTAACCGTCGCTGGCCACGGGGCCGGTATCCATGGACGTGCAGAAACAGGTGCCGCCGGCCCGCGTGCAGTTGACGGCAATGACCAGCGTAGCGTCCCGCCGGGCTGCGTAGCCGCGATCCTTGTAGGCCTCGCCGGAAAAGACCCGGTCTTGGATCCGCATGGCCGCCAGTTCACAGGGCCGCACGCCGATGAAGGCCTGCTTTGCCGGTTTCTCCTGTTCGGCGTCGATGGTCCAGCCGCCGTCTTTGCGTTCGGCCGACCACAATTTCTGGGACGGCGGGAACAGGTAACGTTTCCAGGAATGCGGTCCGACTACGTATCGGAACAGCGCCTCCTTGACACCCTTGCCGCCGGTTGCGGCCTTCAGTCGGTAATGCCCACCGTCTTGATCGTCTTCCATGCCGCGGGGCAGATCGCCGGTCCCTTTAATCGGTTCGTAAACCACGGCGCCATCGGGAGCGGTCGGGCCGATGACTTCGTGGCCCGCCCGGCGAAGGGATTGGATCAAAAGGTCGAGGCCGTCCTTATCAATGACGACCATGGACGAGGTCGTTTTCTCCTTCCGCATGGGATCCTTCACTTCTGCTTTTGAGTGGAAAGGGTAGTCTCAGCTTAGGATGTTTCGGTCGGGTTTCAACCGGTACGTAGAATGTCACGAAATCTTCATCGCGGAATTGAGATGGATCAACAAAGCGCGATTTTTTCTTTACATTTAAAGATTTTATAAAGTGTTGTTCGAGCGATGGAAGACGTCAAACGATGCCGGCGTCGAGGGAGGCGGCCATGTAGAGGCCGAGCTCCTCGCACTGGCCGATGAAGCCTTCATCGAAGGCCCCGCGACAGATCAGGGTTTCGTGCACGGCCCGCCAGCGCAGCCCGGTGACAATGGTCTCGACGGCGCGCCGGGTGCCGGTGCCGTCGTGACCGGCTCTTATATAGAGTGCATAGGGGAGCCCCTGGGTCTCCTCCAGGCAGGGGTAGTAGGAGCGGTCGAAGAAGTCCTTCAAGGCACCGCTCATGTAGCCGAGGTTTTCCGTCGTGCCGAGAATGACGGCGTCAGACGCCAGCACGTCTTCGGGTCCGCTATCCAATGGGGCCTTGACCGTCACGGCGACGTTCTCAATGTCTTTGTGGGTGGCGCCGCGAACGACGGCGTCGCGGAGGGTTCGGGTGTTTTCCGACGGGGCATGGCTGACGATGAGCAGGCGTTTCGGGGCCATGGCGGATCATCCGGCCTTCTTTTTCGAGCGGTGGTTGGCAAGCGTCACAGGGGTCCGGGACTTCGGCACCTTGCGGATGAAATTATAACGCGCCACGTGGTAGCTGGGGTCGAAGCCGTAGAAATTGAGGTTCATGCGTTCGAGTTCCTCGTCGCGGTACCGTTCGAGCGGTTTCTCGGCACTGTCGGTGGCAAGGCGCTTTTCCTTTTCTCGCAGCCTTACGGCGAGGGCCGGGTCGGCGGCAAGGGCCTCGAGGTGGGCGGCGAGTTCAATATCGAAAGCCGGCACCGGTCCGGCGAAACTGCCATCGACCAGTTTCAGGCGTTTAGCTTCGCCGACGCCGACCGGGAGCCGGGCCTGCGTCACACGTTCGGCGTTTTCCGATCCGGCCCGGCGCGGCAGCACGTAGGTCCAGTATTCGGAACCGTAGAGATTACCCATGTCCTTATAATGGGGGTTGAGGATGACGCCGTCGCGCGCGATCACCTCGTCGGCACCAAGCGCCAGGAAGACGCCGCCGGCGCCAGCGTTGCCGCGGATCGCGGCGACGACGAGATGACTGGTCGTGGTGATGATGTCGCGGACCAGATCGTCGATGGCGTTGATGTTGTCCCACGATTCATCGGCCGGGCTGTCGGCCGCCTCGATCAGGCCCAGGTGGATACCGTTCGACCAGTAGTCGGGCCCGCCCATCAGGCAGATCACCCGGGTCGGCCGTTCTCTCGCCTGGAGGAAGGCGCGGCGTAGATGCCGGCAGGCGGCGGTATCGAAGGCGCCGTTGTAGAAGGCAAAATGGAGGTATCCGACACCGTTCTTTTCCTCGTAACAGATCGGATCGGGGGCTGGCGTTTCCGGCAACGGGGGCAAGTCGATGGCCCGTTCGCCCAGAACCACGGTTGCCGGCAATTTCAGCTGTTTCGGTCCCGTCGGTTTCATATGCCCCAGCCACACGGCGCCATCGACCGTTGCCCTGGCGACGGTGATTCCGGCGCGGCCTATCAGGGCGCCTGGCGGGCCCGACAGGCCCTCGGCCTCGGCGGCGTCAAACAGGTAAACCTCATTTCCGCTGACCCTATCGCGGATACCCGGCGTGCCGTCGGCACTACGGATCTTGCGTAACACCGATTGTGTATCGTCCGTCGCCCAGTCGATGGCGCGGTCCGCCTGGCGGCAAACCGGATTGTCTCGGCCTTGACGACCGGAGGACGGCACCCCGTCGCCCGCCGGTGACCGGCCGTCATCCAATTTCCCAAGGGCCTCGAGAACGGCGGCGACGGCCGCCTCCGTGACCTCATTTCGGTACAGGCTGGATTTGGTTGCCTCGCGCATCGGGAATCGGCCATGGGCCCAGACCGGCCCGCCATCCATTTCGGCTTCGGCCTGGAGCACGGTGACACCCCATTCCTCGTCGCCTCTCAGGATCGCCCAGTCCAACGCCGAGGGACCGCGATCGCCGGGGATGCCGGGATGAACGATCAGGCATAGGGTGCCGCGCCAAACGACCTCGGGAATGGCCCTTTTTAGGAACGAGGCGATGACGACGTCGGGCCGGAACAGGTCGACCGCTTGGCGGGTCATCGCATCGTTGATGTCGAACTCGACGGAGACGTCATGACCCCGTTCGCGCAGTTCCACGTGCAGGCGTTGCGTCAGGCTATTGAAGGAATGGCAGAGCAGGAGAATACGCATCGACGTTGATCAAATCCGTTACAGCTATCCACCAGGCGACCCGGCGACAGATCGGTAGCGGTCAAGCCTCTCACAGCAACCGATGGTGGGATCCCGTTGCCGAGTAGAAGACTGGCGGCCGTTCGGCCGAGAGCCGGTGCCGTTTGTATGCCGTAACCCCCTTGACCGGCCAACCAGAAAAACCCATCGGCCCTGGGGTCGAACCCGACGACCGGCGCACGGTCGGGCGCAAAGGTCCTGAGACCGGCCCACTTGCTGGCAATATGGTTGACCTCGATATCGAGAATAGACTGCATGCGGTCGACGGCGATCGCCACGTCCAGTTCATCGGCTTGTGCATCACAGGGCGGCGACGGCGTTTCGTCGGCCGGTGAACACAACAGCCGTCCGCTTTCCGGCTTGAAGTAGAATGTCTCGTCAACGTCGATGGCCATAGGCCAGTCGTCGACCGACATACCGGCCGGGACGTCGACCAGGCATACGGTGCGGCGCAGCGGTTGCAGGCCGAGTGCGTCCAACCCCGCCAATTCGGCGACAGCATCGACCCAGGCGCCAGCCGCATCGACGACGATATCGGCCCCGTAGGTGCCGCCGGCAGTGACGATCGACCAGTAACCGCCCTGGCGGTAGAGCGATGTGACTTGCCGGTCGACGGCGACAGTGCCGCCGGCCCGGGTGACACCACGCAGAAACCCCTGGTGAAGGGCGGCGACGTCGAGTTCCTTGGCGCCGCGATCGTAAAGGACCGATTTGACAACTCCCTTGCGGGCGAGCGGATGATGGGTCTCGAAGAGCGACCCGTCGGCGACCTCCACCCCGACAGCCTGATGCCGGACCTCTTCGTATCGCGCCGCGATGGTCTCTTCCTGTCCGGCGGTGCCGATCAGAAAGAGATCGATGTCGCGCCACAACGGTGCGTCCGAAAACCCGGCCGGGGGCCCGCCGAAAAAGTCACGGCCCTCTGCGGTCAAAGCCCGGATCACCGCGTTGCCGTAACTCTCGACGAAGATCGCCGCCGAGCGGCCGGTCGTGTGGTAGCCGGTCTCGGACTCTTGTTCCAGTACGACGACCCGGCGCTCCGGCGCCAGGAAATAGGCCAGGGACGCACCCGCGATACCGGCACCGACAACAGCGACATCGAAATGTTCCAAGGCACTCTCCCTGTGCCGACCGTCGACTAACGACAGGCATTCATTAGGGGACATTTCGGTGCGTTGCCGCTTTGAATTCAAGGCTTATCTGCGTGAGAAGGGGGAAACGGGTTCGCGCATGAAACCCGGTGTGACCTGGAGGGCTCTGGAGCCCCCCGATCTGGCCTTGGCACCGTTCGTGGTTTAGCGTTGGCCGATGCAGACGGCGGACCTCGGCGGCGGACTCGACCTGGAACTGGCAACGGACGGCAGCAAGGTCGTCGACGTGCGCTTGACGTCGCAGCGTCCCACCGGACTCGGCCGGTTTTTTCGCGGGAAGGAACCGGCGACCCTGGTCGAACGGTTGCCGTTGATCTTCAGCCTCTGCGGGACCGCGCAGACCGTGGCCGCCTGCGAGGCCTTGGAACAAGGCCTCGGCGATCCCGCAAAACCGGACCGAACGGCCGTTCGGCGCGCTGCCGTCCTGTCCGAGACGATTGTCGAGACCTTGCGCGGTATCGTCATCGAATGGGCGGCATTCCTCAATGAGCCGCTGGAACCGAAGCCCTTGCTGGCGGCAATGGCGGCTCGCGAACATCTCCTTGCAGCCGTGTCGCCCGCCAACGCCTGGCGGTGCGTCGGCGATGACCGCAGCGTGGTCGTCGATAGGGATGCCGCCGGTACAGCCATTGATGAAATGGCATCGGCGCTGAACCAAGTCGGCATCGATAACAGAGCTGCCGGATTGACGACCGTCGGAGACCTGGAGGCGTGGCCCGGCATCGGAGACGGGTTGGTACACCGCGCCGTCGCCCGTGTTCTGGAACGCGGTTTGGCGGAATTCGGACGCTCGCCATATCGACCCTTGACGGCGTCCCTGGAAGATCTGAGCGTGAGGATCGCCGCCGATCCCGACGGCACCTTTCAGGCGCAACCCGAGATCGCGGGACAGACCTTCGAAACCGGCGCTCTCAGCCGCATGACGCGACATCCCCTGATCGGCGCGTTGCTCGATGAGTTCGGCAACGGAATGTTGACCCGCATGGCAGCGCGGATCGTCGAACTGGCGGCCCTGCCCGCAACCATTGGACGCCTCGTCGAAACCCTGGACCCGACGATCGCGCTATCGCTCACCGAAGGGTTTTCAGCGACCCCGGGCGAGGGGGCGGGCGGCGTCGACTGCGCCCGCGGGCGGTTGCTTCACTGGACTCGTGTCGGAGACGGCAAGGTCGTCGACTACAGGATCCTGGCACCGACCGAATGGTCCTTCCATCCAGACGGTCCGCTCGTCGAAGCGCTTAGCGGTGTACGCGCGATGCCTGGGGGCGACTTGGAGCGTACCGTCCGCTTGTTTGTCGCGGCCATGGACCCTTGCGTGGCCTGCCATGTCTCGATCGCTTGAGAGTCCCCAACAGAAAATCGGATCAGTGAATACGTTAACGTATTGATTGATCCGCAACAGTTCCGTAGAGTTGTGTCCGCGTTTCACCTGTCGTGGGGTGTTTCGGGGTGCAGGTATGCCGAATTCGATTGGGGCGGCCGGTCAGCCGAACGTCCAAAGGCGGCGCAGGGGGGTAAGGATGGCGAAACCGGTTAACAGCGGTGACGAACCGGGCGAAGGTCGGGAATCCCGAGCGCCTTATTCGGAGGTCGCCTTCGCCGAATTGCGCCGACGGATATTTAACAACGAACTGCCGGCCGGTTTCCAGGCGACCGAGCAAGAGGTTGCCGACCTGCTCGAAATGAGTCGCACACCCGTACGGGAAGCCCTGATCCGCCTCGCCGGCGAGGGATTGGTCGAAGTGCGCCCGCGCCACGGCATGCGTGTATTGCCGGTATCCGCCGACGATATGAAGGAAATCTATGAGATCCTGACCAGCCTCGAGTCGACCGCAGCCTATCTCGTCGCCGCACGGGGCCTATCGAAAGAGGAGTTGAATGGACTGCATGCCGCCGTCGACAGCATGGAAAAGGCGCTCGACGATGACGACCTAGCCGCCTGGTCGGAGGCCGACCAACGGTTCCATTACCTTCTGGTCGCCCTATGCGGCAACGAACGCCTGACGTCTCTCGTCGAGACCTTCATGGGGCAAGCGCATCGGGTTCGCATGTTGACCCTGAAGCTGCGCGAGAAACCGCTGAGATCCAACGCCGATCACGCCGAGCTCGTCGCTGCCATCGAACGCGGCGATCCCGAGGAGGCCCGTCGGATCCATCGAGCCCATCGGGAGCGGGCCGGTAAGACACTCGTCGGTATCCTCGAGAGCTTGGGTCTCGTTCAGCTCTAGCGAACCGATCGATCACGGCTCGGGGTAGACCAGGTCCCAGGTATTCACCTCCTTCGAATGGACCCAGCCGGCGACCTGAGCGTCGAATTCCTTGAAGTGGTCACTCGCCAAATGCTCCTGGAACGCCGCCGCGTCCTCGTAGATTTCATAAAGAAAGGTGGTGTCGGGATCTTCCGGATTGCGGCAGACGTCGAACCTGAGGCAGGCCGGTTCCCGTTCGAGCGAGTTTTCCGCCTGGGTGTTCATTTCCTTGGCGAAAGCGTCGCGGTGTTCGGGCGCGGTGACGAAGGTGACGGTTACGACATACATGGAAGCACCTGTCAGCTGGGGAACCGGGTCTTCAGGTCGGCGATCTGCCCGTCATCGAGAAACCGGGTCTTGGCGCCCCGAAGCATCAGGAAGAGCTTCGCCGTTTCTTCGAGTTCCTCGGTGGCGTAGACGGCATCGGACAGTGATTCGCCGGCGACCACTGGTCCATGGTTGGCGAGCAGGACGGCGTGATGGTCGGATGCCATTTCACGGACCGCCCGGGCCAGGTCGAGATCGCCCGGCGAGAAGTAAGGGACCAGGGGCAGGGTGCCGATCTTCATCACGTAATAGGCGGTGATCGGCGGCAACACGTTTGCCGGGTCGATGTCGGCCAGGCAACTGACGGCAACCGAGTGCGTCGAATGCAGATGCACGACGGCGCCCGTGGCGGGTCGTTCCTCGTACATGGCGACATGCAGGAAACTTTCCTTGGTCGGTTGGTCGCCTGACACATGGGCACCTTCGGCATTCAGTTTGGATATGCGTGCCGGGTCGAGATCGCCCATGGTCGAACCGGTCGGTGTCATCAGCCAGCCATCTTCGATACGTACGCTGATGTTGCCGGACGATCCGAAGGTAAGGCCGCGGTCGAACATGGATTTGGCCAGCCTGGCGATGGCGTCGCGGGTCTTCGCCTCGCTCATGACAACATCCCGAAGGCCTTGGGGAAGAAGTCTTCGGTACCGAAATTACCGGACTTGAGGGCAAGGGCGATTCTTGGGCTGCCCAGCCCCTCGGTCCACGGAACACCGGGATCGATCTCCGGTCCGATCCGCAGGGCCGACATTCCGAGCGCCTGAACGACGGCACCCGACGTTTCGCCGCCGGCGACGATCAACTCACGGACGCCGTTCCCCACGAGGCCGGCGGCAATCCGGCCCATGGTGTCTTCGACCATAGCGCCGGCCTCCTCTCTTCCGAAGTCCTCTTGAATGCCGGCGACTTCTTCGGGGTCCGCCGACGAATAGATCAATACCGGATTGTCGGCGCCGTTGTCGCCGGCCCAGGCGACGACTTCCGAAACGACGCAGTGGCCGGGCGTGAGGCGGCGCGGATCGATCCGGTAGGCCGGCCAGTCCTTCGACGCCAAGGCAATCTGGCCGCGTGTCGCCGTCGAGCAGCTGCCGGCAATCACGGCGCGTCGGCCACCGAAACGCGGCAGTTCCGGTTGCGCCGGCTCCCCCAGAACCCCGGCCCGGCGGAAGTTCTCGGGCAAGCCGAGAGCGACGCCGGAGCCACCGGTCACCAGTTTCAGTTCGGATGAGGCCGTGCCGATCTCGATCAGGTCCCTGTCGTCGATGGCATCGACGATGGCGTAGCGGTGTCCTGACGATCTAAGCTCCTCGTACCTTTGCAAAATTTCCGCGCTTCCGGCACCGACGGCTCCATGCTCGACGAGGCCGACACCGTGCTTGGTTTGGCGTGACAAGACGGAGACCAAGTCGGGGTCACGCATCGGCGTCAGTGGATGGTCCTTCATGCTGGAATCCGAAATCAACTGATCGCCGACGAACAGGTGCCCCTTGTAGACGGTGCGCTTATTTGTCGGAAAGGCAGGGCAGGCAATGGTGAAATCGGCGCCCAGGGCATCGATCAGGGCATCGGCAACAGGGCCGATGTTTCCTTGATCCGTCGAATCGAAGGTCGAGCAGTATTTAAAGAAAAACTGGCTGGCGCCACGCGTCTTCAACCACTCGAGCGCGCGCAGTGACTCGGCGATGGCGTCTGCGGGCGGCGTCGTCCTGGATTTCAAGGCGACGACCACGGCTTCCGCTTCACCGATGTCCGTCTCGTGGTCAGGCACATCAATCACTTGTACGGTTCGCATGCCCTGGCCAACCAGCGTGCTTGCCAAATCGGTCCCGCCGGTGAAATCGTCGGCTATGCATCCCAGTCGGATCATGTCATCCTCATGTCAATGTCCGGCCCGAACCGGCAGGTTCACCGGCCGCGCCTATAAACAACATTGCCAGCAGCCCTTTGCAGCGTTCTAGTATGGCAAGGGATTCGCAAAAACGACATTAACGTATTAATTGAAGTATGCATTATTGTCGTTGCCCGTTAAATAGTAAAGAACGGGTCGGCTCGGAGGCACATCAAAAATGTCCTTCGTTCCACCTTTCTTTTGGGAGCCTAACAATACACAGGGTAGAACGATCGCAGGTCGGTCCGCCCTTGCCGATGGGCATCGTGATCGGCTGATCGGAAGACTTTAGGATGGTGATTCAACCATGAAGGTTGTCATTACCGGGGGTGCCGGTTTCCTGGGCCGGCGGTTGGCCCGGCGGTTATTGGAGAGAGGTCGCCTGACGGCACCGTCGGGAGCATCCGAGCCGATCGATGAAATCGTCCTCTTCGATGTGGGAGAGCCGCCGGAGGCGATTTCGGCCGACCGCGTTGCAGTCCGAACCATTAAGGGCGACATCAGTGATCGCGACACCGTTTTTGGACTAATCGACCGGGATGACGTTTCGGTCTTTCACCTGGCATCGATCGTCAGCGGCGGCGGCGAGAAGGATTTCGACCTGGCCATGCGTGTCAACCTGGACGGCGGCCGCCATCTGCTGGAAGCGGTGCGCACTCGCAACGGAATACCCCGTGTCGTGTTCGCCAGCTCGCTCGCCGTGTTCGGCGGCGCGGCGATGCCGATGGCGGTCGGCGACACGACCAAACAGACACCGCAAACGACCTATGGGATCACCAAGGCGATTCTCGAGATGCTGGTCAACGACTATACGCGCAAGGGATACCTGGACGGCCGATCGGCGCGCCTGCCGACGGTGATCGTGCGACCCGGCAAACCGAATGCGGCGGCCTCGTCGTTTGTCAGCGGAGTCATTCGTGAACCGTTGAACGGCATCGACTTCGCCCTGCCGGTCCCGGAAACGATGTCGGTTGCGGTGCTCGGTTACCGGGCCATTGTTGACGGTATTTTACACCTGCATGAACTTGACGGCGACCGCCTCGGTGACGACCGGGCGGTCGGCTTGCCGAGCCTGACGGTCACGGTCAGCGAAATGATCGACGCGTTGAGGCGGGTTGCGGGAACTCGCCGGTTGGGCCGTATCGCCGTTGAGCCGGATCCTTTCATCAGTAGTGTCGTCGATGCCTGGCCGACCGTTTGTCTGTCGGAGAGGGCCGGACATCTGGGTTTTCCCAGCGAAGAAAGCCTGGACGAAATTATCCGGTACTTCATTGAGGATTATTTGGAGGAATAGCGGGCCGGTCAAACACGCCGCCGCAGTAGGAGAGTGATAGATGGGTGACAAGAAACAGAAATTCCGCAGCGCCGAATGGTTCGGGCAGGTCAATAAAGACGGCTACGCCCACCGTAGTTGGATGAAGAACCAGGGTATTCCCGATGACCAGTTCGACGGGCGGCCGGTCATCGGTATCTGCAACACCTGGTCGGAATTGACGCCATGCAACGCCCATTTCCGCGATATCGCTGAGAAAGTCAAACAAGGCGTCCTGGAAGCCGATGGCTTTCCCCTCGAGTTTCCGGTGATGTCCCTGGGCGAGACGATTATGCGGCCGACGACCATGTTGTATCGGAATTTGGTCAGCATGGACGTCGAGGAGTCGATCCGTGCCAATCCAATCGACGGGGTCGTGCTGTTGGTCGGCTGCGATAAGACGACGCCGGCGCTGATGATGGGTGCGGCGAGTTGCGATCTGCCGACCCTGACCTTCTCAGGCGGACCGATGCTGAACGGCTATTATCACGGTGAACGCATCGGGTCTGGCACCCATGTCTGGAAATTCGACGCCATGGTCAAGGCCGGGGAGATGACGCTGGCCGATTTCATGTCCGCCGAGGCGGCCAACGCGCGATCACCGGGCCATTGCATGACCATGGGCACGGCTTCGACAATGGCCAGCATGGTCGAGGCGTTGGGTACCGGAATGCCCTCCAATGCCGCCATCCCAGCCGCAGATTCGAGGCGCAAGACGCTGGCCCAATTGGCCGGTCGTCGCATTGTCGAGATGGTCCGAGAGGATATGCGGTTATCGAAAATCCTGACCCGGGAGGCCTTCGAGAACGCCATCCGCACCAACGGCGCCATCGGTGGATCGACCAACGCCGTGTTGCATCTGATGGCAATCGCCGGACGCATCGGGATCAGCCTGAGCCTCGATGATTGGGATCGCCTCGGCTGCGACGTCCCCTGTATCGTCAACCTGATGCCGTCCGGCGAATACCTGATGGAAGACTTTTTCTATGCGGGAGGACTGCCCATGGTGCTCAAGGAACTGGGCGATCATGGTTTGCTTCACAAGGATGCGCTGACCGTCAATGGTCGCACCATCTGGGAGAATGTCGAAGACGCCGAGTGTTTCAATCGGGACGTCATCTTCCCGATCGAAAAGCCGTTCAAGGACAAGGGCGGCATCGTCGTTCTCAAGGGCAATCTGGCGCCGTCCGGCGCGGTGTTGAAACCGTCGGCGGCGACCCCGGAACTGATGCAGCACCGCGGCCGCGCCGTCGTCTTCGAGGATATCGAGGATTACCACGCGCGGGTCGACGATCCGGACCTCGACATTGATGAGACCTGCGTCATGGTGCTCAAGAATTGCGGACCGCGGGGTTATCCGGGCATGGCCGAAGTCGGCAATATGGCGCTGCCGGCGAAAATCCTGAAAAAGGGCATCGAGGACATGGTGCGCATTTCGGACGCCCGCATGAGCGGCACCGCCTATGGAACCGTGGTCCTGCATACGGCGCCGGAAGCCGCCGCCGGCGGCACTCTGGCCCTGGTCCGCAACGGGGACATGATCGAGCTCGATGTAGAGGGCCGGCGCCTTCATCTCGACGTCGACGATGCGGAACTGGAACGCCGACGAGGCGAATGGTCGCCACCGCCGCCGCCCTTCGAGCGGGGTTACCAGTCCATGCACTTTCACCATGTGACCCAGGCCGACACCGGTTGCGATATGGATTTCCTCGTCGGTGCAAGCGGTGCCGACGTGCCGCGCGAAAGCCACTAAACGGATCCGGCCACGATGACGACGAATATACGCGAGTTCGATATTGCGGTGATTCCTGGCGACGGGATCGGCGTCGAGATCATGGATGCTTGTCTCGACGTGTTGCGGGCCGTGGAAGGAAAGACCGGTGGATTCCGGTTGCGGCCCGAAAAGCTCGAAGCCGGCGCCAATTGTTACCGCGACACTGGCGAGGACATGTCGGCGGAAGCCTTCACCAAGGCCGGGGAGGCCGACGCCATCCTCTTGGGCGCCATCGGCGATCCGGCGATCCGCTATCCCGACGGCACCGAGATCTCACCGCATCTGCGATTGCGCACAGCCTACAACCTGATTGCCGGTTTGCGGCCGATCAAGACCTATCCGAGTATCCCGACGCCGCTCGGCGACCCGCGTGCCGCCGACATCGACTTCGTCATCGTTCGCGAGTCGACGGAGGGGCTCTTCGCGTCGGTCGGCAAGGGGACGGTCGAGGACGACAGGCGGGCGACGGAAACGCTGGTCATTACCCGCGACGTCTGCGAGCCGCTTTTCGACATGACTTTCGATTTAGCGCGTTCGCGAAGAAACAAAGGCAAGTCCGGCCATGTCACCTGCGTTGACAAGGCCAACGTGTTCTCGGCCATGGCCTTTTTCCGCAAGATCTTCGACGAACGGGCGGCAACGGCGGCGGATATCGAGACCAACCACCTCTACGTCGATGCGGCAGCGCTCAACATGGTCCGCAACCCGTGGGATTTCGATGTCATCGTCACCGAGAACATGTACGGCGATATCCTGTCCGACCTCGGTGCCGGTATCGTCGGCAGCATGGGCTTGGCCCCTTGTGCCGAGATCGGCGAGACCCACGGCCTCTTCCAGCCGGCCCACGGCAGCGCCCCCGACATCGCCGGCACCGGCAAGGCCAATCCGACGGCCATGTTCCTGTCGGCGGCGATGATGCTGGAATGGCTCGGCGACCAGCACGGGGTCAATGAGTGTAAAACCGCCGCCGACCGCCTGGATCGCGCCGTCGACCGCACCTTCGCCAACGGCGGCCTGCTGCCCTGTGAGTTCGGCGGCAGCGACGGCACGGCGGCGATCACCGAAGCGGTGATCGGCAACCTGGACTAGCCGCTCAGGGTCCTTTTCACGGCATCCTTCCAGCCGGCGTACTTGGCCTCGCGGTTGGCCTCTTCCATGACCGGCTCGAAGCGTGTCTCCAGGCGCCAGGTTTTGGCGAAGTCGTCGAGGCCGGGATAGAACCCGGATTTCATGCCGGCCAGATAGGCGGCGCCGAGCGCTGTCGTTTCGAGCACCTGCGGCCGGTCGACGAGGGCGGCCAGGATGTCGGCCAGACACTGCATGGTCCAGTCGCTGCCGACCATGCCGCCATCGACACGCAGCACCGTGTCGAGATCGGCCGCATGGGGCCAGTCGCCCTGCATCGCCTCCAGCAGATCGCGGGTCTGGTAACAGACCGACTCGAGGGCGGCGCGGGCCAGTTCCTTGGGTCCCGTGGCTCTGGTCAATCCGAACATCGCGCCGCGCGCGTTAGCGTCCCAATAGGGGGCTCCGAGACCGACAAAGGCGGGGACCAGATAGACCGATTGGCCGGGATCGGCGTCGGCCGCCATGGGTCCGGTCTCGGGGGCGCTGTCGATCAGGCCGAGGCCGTCGCGCAGCCACTGGACGGCGGCACCGGCAACAAAAATCGATCCTTCGAGAGCGTATGTGGTCTTACCGTCGAGCCGATAGGCGATCGTCGTCAACAGACGGTTTTGCGAACGGACCGGCTGGTCGCCGGTGTTGAGTACGGCGAAGCAGCCGGTGCCGTAAGTCGACTTGAACATGCCGGGCTCGAAGCAGGCCTGGCCGACGGTGGCGGCCTGCTGGTCGCCGGCGACGCCGCGGATGGCGATGGCGCCGCCGAAAAGGCCGGGGTCGGCATCGCCGAATTCCGCCGCACTATCCAGGACCTCAGGAAGAATGTCGCGCGGTACGCGCAGGATCTCTAAAAGGCCGTCGTCCCAGTCGCCGCGATGAATGTCGTAGAGTAAAGTCCGCGACGCGTTGGTCGCATCCGTGACGTGGACCCGCCCGCCGGTCAGGCGCCAGATCAGGAAGGTGTCGATGGTGCCGAAGGCCAGTTCGCCGCGCTCGGCGCGTTCCCTCGCGCCCTCCACGTTGTCGAGAAGCCAGGGCACCTTGGTGCCGGAAAAACAGGGGTCGATGAGCAGGCCGGTCTTGGCGGTGAATTCCGCTTCGTGGCCGTCGTCTTTCAAGGACGCACAATAATCAGCGGTCCGACGGTCCTGCCAGACGATAGCCCGGTGGATCGGTTCGCCGGTCTCCCGGTCCCAGATAACGACGGTCTCGCGTTGGTTGGTGATGCCAATGGCGGCGATGTCGGCGGCCGCCGCACCGGCCTTTTCCATAGCCTCGCGACAGGTCAAGAGGACGGAGTCCCATATCTCCTCGGCATCGTGTTCAACCCAGCCCGAATGGGGGAAGTGCTGGGTGAATTCCTGCTGGGAAACCGCTTTTACCGCGCAATCCTTGTCGAAAAGAATGGCCCGCGACGATGTCGTTCCTTGATCGATGGCAAGGATGTATTGCGACATGACATGATCCCTCTCTTGTTCGGTCGACGGACCGTGTGTCAACCGGCCGCCCGCGCCTTCATCCAGGCATCGAGCCGCCCCGTCAGGTCCGGGTTCATCCTAAGCCCCAATTTGCTGCGCCGCCACAACACATCGTCCGCCGACTTGGCCAATTCCCTGTCCATCAGGTAGGTGACTTCCCGTTCGAAAAGCCCGGCGCCGAAATCCTCGCCGAGATCGTCCCAGGCTTCGCTGTCGCCGATGATCTCGGCGGCGCGGGTGCCGTATGCGCGGACCAGACGTTGGCAAAGGGATTGGGTGAGGAACGGATGGTCATGGTGAAGCGTCTCGCCCAACCGATCACGCTCGCCGACGGGAAAATCGCCGCCCGGCAACTTCGCGTCCGCCGTCCAGGCCGGTCCCAGATCGGGAAGGTAGGGGGACAGTTTTTCGAGCGCGTGTTCCGCCAGTTTGCGGTACGTGGTGATCTTGCCGTCGAAGATGTTGAGCACCGGTGCAGCCTCGCCGTCGCTGACCTTGAGCACGTAATCGCGTGTCGCTTCCTGCGCTTTCGAAGCGCCGTCGTCGTAAAGCGGGCGCACGCCGGAGAAATCGGAGACGACGTCTTTCGAAGAGATATCGACGGTGAAATAGCGGTTGACGTTGCTGCAGATGTAGTCGACCTCGTCGGCCGAAATGGCGAAGTCGTCGAGATCGCCGGTGAACTCCTCGTCGGTGGTGCCGAGCATCGTGAAGTCCTGCTCGTAGGGGATGGCGAAGATGATGCGCCCGTCCGGGTTTTGAAAAATGTAGGGCTGGTCGTGCTCGAACAGGCGCCGGACGATAATGTGGCTGCCTTTGACCAGGCGCACGCCGTCTGACAGGTTCAGGCCGAGGCCGTTCTCGATGAACCGCGATACCCAGGGTCCCGATGCGTTGATAAGGATCTGCGCCCGGATCTCGCGGCGATTGCCCGCTTCGTCTTCGACGATCACCGACCATTCGTTGCCATCGCGCCGAGCGCTCGTGCACCGCGTGCGGGTTTCGATGGTCGCTCCCTTTTCGACGGCGTCGACGGCGTTGAGGACGACGAGACGCGAATCGTCGACCCAGCAGTCTGAGTATTCGAACCCCTTGACGAATTCGTCGCGCAACGGCCGGCCGACAGGGTCGTCACCGAAGGTCAGATCGCGCGTCCCCGGCAGGATCTTGCGACCGCCCAGATGATCGTAGAAGAACAATCCCAACCTCAGGAACCACCATGGCCTGAGACCTTTGTGATGCGGCAAGACGAAGCGCAGCGGGTGGATGATATGCGGTGCCGCGCGATAGAGGGTTTCCCGTTCGATCAGCGCTTCGCGGACGAGCCGGAACTCGTAGTACTCGAGATAACGAAGCCCGCCGTGGATCAGTTTGGTGCTGGCCGACGAAGTCGCCGAGGCTAGGTCGTTCTGTTCGCAAAGATAGACCGACAATCCGCGACCGGCCGCATCCCTGGCGATGCCACAGCCGTTCACCCCACTGCCGACAATGGCGATATCGTACAATTGGTCGGTCACCCGTGTCCCCCCAGGTCGCACACGGTCGGCAGGCGCCGGTTGCGTGCGGCCACAATTCATCCAAACGAACCTTAAGCGAAGAAAACGGAACCCACAATGAAAATAAGTGCGGATTTATGAAGGTTCAAGCGCCTCGGCGATTTCGATGCCCACCTCATTGTCCTGGCAGATGCGGACGATCGGTTCCGGCGGAGTCCGGTCGGTGACGAAGGTGTGGATCTGAGATAGATGTCCAATGCGGACGGGTGCGGAGCGTTCGTACTTCATGCTGTCGGCAACCAAGATGGTATGCCGCGCGTTGTCGATGATCGCCTGGGCGACCTTCACCTCCCGGTAATCATAGTCGAGAAGGGCGCCGCTTTCGTCGATGGCGGATACCCCGATGACGGCGAAATCGACCTTGAACTGGTGGATGAAATCGACCGCCGGCTCGCCGATGATGCCGCCGTCCGAGCGCCTGAGAATACCGCCGGCGACGACGACCTCGATATCGGGAAATCTTCTTAATATATTGATAACGTTAAGATTATTCGTAATGGCCAGAATGCCGCGTTTGCCGCGGAGCGCCGTCGCCACCTGTTCAGTCGTGGTGCCGATGTTGATCAGCAACGAACAATCGTCATGGATCAGCGAAGCGGCCTTGAGGCCGATCCGGCGTTTTTCCTCGGAGGCCAGTTCCCGGCGCGCTTCATAGCCGTAGTTGGCGACGCCCGAGGAGAGAACCGCGCCGCCGTGTATACGCTGCAACATGCCGCGTTCGCACAAGCCATTGAGGTCTTTGCGGATTGTCTGCGGGGTCACGTCGAAGCGTTCGGCCAGCATGTCGACGCTGAGACGGCCCAGTTCGTGGGCGAGATCGACGATGTCCGACTGGCGCGGTGAGATGGGTTCCATGACTGGTTATGTCCCTATTGTTCATTATCAAATAGCGCAATACCGGGAAAAACGCTAGTCCATGAGAAACCCTAATTTTCTAATGACTTTCGCAATTTTCGATTGACCTTCGTTTTTTTTCGTATGATAGTTGCGGCGGTATCACGCATTGGGAGGGTCATCAATGAAAATGCGAAGGGGCTGTCGCCGTAGCCGCGGCGGGCCTCTTCACCTTTGCCGGCTCCAGCTTCGCCGGCACGGACGAGGCGAAAAAGTGGGTCGACAGCGAGTTCCAGCCGTCGACCTTGTCGAAAGCCGATCAGATGAAGGAGATGCAGTGGTTCATCGATGCCGCCGCTCCCTTCAAGGGCATGGAAATCAACGTGTTGTCGGAAACCATCCCGACCCACGAGTATGAATCCAAGACCCTGACCAAGGCTTTCGAGGAAATCACCGGCATCAAGGTCAACCACCAGCTCCTGGGCGAAGGCGAAGTCGTCCAGGCGGTGCAGACCCAGATGCAGACCAAGCGTAACCTCTACGACGCCTACATCAACGACTCGGACCTGATCGGCACCCATTCGCGCCTGCAGCTGGCGGTCAACCTGACCGACTGGATGGCCGGCGACGGCAAGGACGTCACCAATCCGATGCTCGACGTCGACGACTTCATGGGCAAGTCGTTCACCACGGGTCCCGATGGCAAGCTCTATCAGTTGCCGGACCAGCAATTCGCCAACCTATACTGGTTCCGTTACGACTGATTCCAGCGTCCGGAACTGAAGAAGAAGTTCAAGGAGATCTATGGCTACGATCTCGGCGTTCCGGTCAACTGGTCGGCCTATGAAGACATTGCCGAGTTCTTCTCCGTCCACGTCAAGGAGATCGACGGTGTCCGCGTTTACGGTCACATGGACTACGGTAAGCGCGCCCCTGACCTCGGTTGGCGCATGACCGACGCCTGGCTGTCGATGGCCGGCGCCGGCTCGAAGGGCCTGCCGAACGGTGTTCCGGTCGACGAATGGGGCATCCGCATGGAGCCCGGCACCTGCAACCCGGTCGGCGCATCCGTCAGCCGCGGTGGTGCCGCCAACGGCCCGGCCGCCGTCTACGCCATCCGCAAGTGGGATGAGTGGCTGCGCAAATACGCGCCTCCGGGTGCCGCCAGCTACGATTTCTATCAGTCGCTGCCGGCCCTTTCGACGGGCAACGTCGCCCAGCAGATCTTCTGGTATACGGCCTTTACGTCTTCCATGGTCGCGCCGAAGAGCTCGGGCAACAACACCGTCGACGATGCCGGCAATCCGCTGTGGCGCATGGCACCGTCACCGCACGGTCCTTACTGGGTCGACGGCCAGAAGCTCGGCTACCAGGACGCCGGTTCGTGGACGCTGTTCAAGTCGACCCCGGTCGATCGCCGCAAGGCTGCCTGGCTCTACGCCCAGTTCGTGGTCACGAAAACGGTCTCTCTGAAGAAGACCCACGTCGGCCTGACGCCGATTCGCGACAGCGACATCCGTCATGCGTCGTTCACCGAGCGTGCGCCCAAGCTGGGTGGTCTCGTCGAGTTCTACCGCTCGCCGGACCGGGTACGCTGGTCGCCGACGGGCATCAACGTTCCCGATTATCCGAAGTTGGCCCAGATTTGGTGGCAGCAGATCGGTGACGTGAACTCGGGCGCCTTTACGCCGCAACAGGCCATGGACCGTCTTGCTTCTGAGATGGACCAGGTCATGGCCCGCATGCAGGCGGCCGACGAGAAGGCCGGCACCTACGGTGGCTGCGGTCCGCGGCTGAACAAGGAAAGCGATCCCAACGAATGGCTCAACAAGCCGGGTTCGCCAAAAGCCAAGGTCAACGAAAAACCGCAGGGCGAGACCGTCGATTACGACGAACTCGTCAAGCGGTGGAAAGACGCCGGTTAAGCTGACAGACCGGACACGAAGCTTCCCGGGGAGCGCCCAAGGCGTTCCCCGGGGCTCGTGGAAACCACACGATCGACGATGCCCTTGTTTCGGGACCGCCGCCCTGACCATACTGGCGGTGTGATCGAACGGTTCGTGGAAAACGAAAGCCACCTCTATTGCCTAACAGGGTGCCGACGGCCGGAAATGAGCCCATGACTCTCGCCTTGAAAAACGTCGTTAAACGCGTTGGTGCGGACCTCCACATCTACGACACCAGCGTCGAGCTGCAGAACGATGGCTTCAACATCCTGCTCGGTACGACACTGGCCGGTAAGACGACGCTCATGCAGTTGATGGCGGGGCTGGAAAAACCGACGTCGGGCGAAGTCTGGTTCGACGGCAAGAACGTCACCGGCGTTCCCGTCCAGAAACGTAATGTTTCGTTCGTCCATCAACAGTTCATCAACTATCCGAATTTCAGCGTTTTCGAGAACATCGCTTCGCCGCTCCGCGTCGCCGGAACCGCCAGCAATGAATTGACCGAGCGCGTCGAGCGCATTGCCGATCTCCTGAAACTGACGCCGATGTTGGGTCGTCGCCCTAGCGAATTGTCGGGCGGCCAGCAGCAACGAACGGCGCTGGCTCGGGCACTCGTCAAGGACGCCGACCTTGTGCTCCTCGACGAACCGCTGGCCAACCTCGATTACAAGCTCCGCGAAGAGTTGCGCGACGAATTACCGAAGCTCTTCGAAGACCGCGGCTGTACGGTCGTCTACGCGACCACGGAGCCGACCGAGGCCCTGCTGCTCGGGGGCCACACGGCGACCTTGCATGAGGGCCGCATCACGCAGTTCGGGGAAACCAAGGACGTCTATCGCCAGCCAATGGACTTACGGTCGGCCAAGGTGTTTTCAGACCCGCCGATCAATTCCGCCGAAGTAACCAAGAAAGGCGACGTCTTCCACCTCAACGACCACGCCAGCTGGCCGGCCGAAGGGGCCAAGAGGAACCTTAAGGACGGCACCTACTGGATCGCTATCCGGCCTCATTTCGTGACGCCCGTGAACGGCAACAACCATGCGGTCAAGGTTAGTGGTCGCGTATTGGTCACCGAGCTCAGCGGTTCGGAAAGCGTCATCCACTTCGATCTCGGCGGTCATACGTGGATCTCACAGTCGCACGGCATCCACGCCTTCAACGTCGGCGACAGCGCCGAATTCTTTATCGACATCGCCCATGGACTGTTGTTCGGGTCCGAAAACGAACGGGTGGCCGCATGACAGGTTTAATTTCCGTTGCCGGGGATACCCGCCGCCGTCGCGTAAGGAAGTCCTCATGTCGATGATCAGCCTCAAGGGCCTGCGCCACAGCTACCTCTCGGAGCCGAACGGCGACGAGGATTGGGCCTTGAAGCGCATGAGCGTCGACTGGTCGGACGGCGGTGCCTATGCGCTCCTCGGCCCGTCCGGTTGCGGCAAGACGACGCTGCTCAACATCATCTCCGGGCTCATCACGCCGACCGAAGGCGAGGTCTGGTTCGATGACCGCAACGTCACCGAGATTCCGCCCGACCAACGCAACATCGCCCAGGTGTTCCAGTTCCCGGTCGTCTACGACACCATGTCGGTCTACGACAACCTCGCTTTTCCCTTACGCAACCGGGGGATACTGTTGATAAACCCCTGTTGATCGGTTTCTGAGATCGTGATTCCGTTTCCCGAGTGATTCGGTGGAGGGCGGAACGATGATGGGGCGGTTGTCGGACGACCAGGGCAAGTTCTTCTACGACTT
>Ga0209561_1000109_pt1 | contig 25479 bp, 30 predicted proteins | sample WorMettrBAHAMAS2_FD_187393 | JGI IMG/M metagenome (GOLD analysis project Ga0209561, IMG submission 187393) | Marine gutless worms symbiont microbial communities from Max Planck institute for Marine Microbiology, Germany - Inanidrilus... | ecosystem: Host-associated > Annelida > Digestive system... | reverse complement strand
CCGTTCGTTGCGATCGCCCAACGAATGACGGCCGGCCTTCTTTCATTGCGCTCGAAACCGGCGACGAGGCGTTCCGGCGGACCCTTCGCCCTTACGCCGCCGCTGTCCCCGCCGCTGTCCCCGCCGTTGCCCCCGCCTTGAACCGCGCCTCGGCGTCGCGGAAGGCGGCGCGGGTATCCTCGACGTTCCACGGCGCTTCGATGAGGGTCTCGTGGTCCCATTGGCTGCGCGGCACCGGTGGTTCGAAGAAGTTGCCGGAATAGACGTGCAGCGCCGCGGTCAGCTTGGCGATGGGGTTGGCCACCGAATGGATGATGTCGGGCCCCAGCGACGCCACCTGGCCGGGCCCTAGGCTGTCGGCGCCGGCCGCTTCGATCGCCGGACCGGATCCCGGGTCCGTCCCCCTGATGCGGCGCCAGAACAGATTGTCTTCGCGCCCGCCGTAGATGCCGATGGCGGCGGCCATGTTGTGGTTGTGCGGGATCAGGGTCATGTAAGGCGCCCAGATGAAGTTGATGACCGTCATGTCGTCGCCCTGGTAGAGGGCGAAGACGCCGGCCTCGGTCGGTTCGCCCAGTTCGGCGACGATGGCGGCCGGGTCGGAAACGGCCTCGGCGACCAACGCGCGCACCGCCTGCTGGCTCTCGCCGACGGCTTTCCTGCAGTCTTCCAGAAAACGCTCCTTGTCGAACATCCTTGGTCCCTCCAGCCTTCGTCCGACGCCCGTCGCCGGCCCCGGACGAGTGTAACGCGTTGGTCCCGGCGGCTCTACACCTGCTTAACGCCCCGCTTGCCGCCTTCATTTGACCAATCGTTCCAAACATGGCAAAAAGGGCGCCTGAGGGGGAGCCATGCCCTGGCAAAAGAGCTACGACGAGACGGAGGTCCTGGAGCGTGCCATGCACGCATTTTGGGCACATGGGTACGAAGCGACCTCCATGAACGACCTGGTCGCCGCCACCGGCATCAACCGGGGCAGCATCTACGCCGCCTTCGACGGCAAACGGGCGTTGTTCCTGCGCGCACTCAAACATTACGACAAGATCCACCGCGCCGATCACCTGGCCCGCATTGCCGACAGCCACGGGCCGAAAGACGCCATCCTCGCCGCCTTCGAGGGTGCCGCCGCCCAGACCGGCGGTGCCGGCAGCCCCGGCGGCTGCCTTGTCGTCAACACCGTGCTCGAGCTGTCGCCGCACGACCCCGAGGTCCGTGATCTGGTGGACCGATCCCTGCGCGACGTGGAGGATTTCTTCTTCGAACGGATCGAGGCCGCAAAGACGGACGGGAGTTTACCCCGGACGACGGCGGCACGGGAAACGGCGCAGGCCCTGCTCGGTCTGTTCCTCGGGCTCAGGGTATTGACCCGCGGCAAGCGGCGGACCGACGCCGCCCAGGCCATCGTGCGCCAGGCCCGGGCGCTGCTCGAATAATTTTTTTGGTCATTTTGAAACGATCGTTCAAAACAAAGCAACCCGTGAGAAAGCAGAGGATGAAACCATCATGAGCGTCTCATATGTGGAACGCGATCAGGCCAATGCCGAGACCCTGGCCTTCTACGACAAGGCGGAGGACCGCTTTCAGGCGCTTCTCAACATCTTCAAGGTGTTCGGCCACCAGCCCGAATACGGCACCGTCTTTACCGACATGATCATGGCCATCCTCAAGGACGGGGTCATCGACTGGAAGACCAAGGAACTCTTGATCCTCAAGGCGACCCAGCGCAACCAATGCCAATACTGCGTCGTCCAGCACGAGCGCGTTTCCAACATGCTCGGTATCGAGGACGCCAAGATCGCCGACATCGACGGCGACAAATACAGGACCAGCGAACATTACACCGAGGGTGAGAAGGCACTCCTCGATCTCACGGTGCAGATCGGCGAGGACGCCAACAACGTCTCGGATGAGCTCTGGCGGCGCCTGCACGCCCATTGGAGCGAACCGGAGATCGTCGATGCGGTGTTCGTCATCACCATCTATATCGCCGTTTCCAAGTTCGGCGATGCGCTCGGCGTCGAGTTGGAGTCCATGTTCGACGGCGTCACACCCATCCTCCGCGTCGAACACTGAGCGCGGGCCGTTTGTCGAAGGTCTATGTGGAGGTGGGAGGAGCGAGATCCGGCGGGTGGGACTTGAAGCGGCTCAGCACTTGATCTGGGGAGGAAGATCGTTCGTTTGACAGGGCTTCTCCGCCGAGTCTCGCTTGACTAAAACCCTACCACCCTGGGCGCTCCTTTTCTGCTGTCCGGAAGTATACTTGGGAGGGGCAAAAGTATGGGGGATGGGTATCCCCGAGCGATGACCCGGAAGCACAAAACCGTAGCCGTCCGGCGTCAACATTTGGCATCCTGTCACGGGCCAAGTCATCGGCCAAGTCATCGGCCATGTCATTGGCCATGCGACCGGGACAGGGGAGCCGCTCATGCGGACCGATGCGACCAACGAAGCGGAACAACTCGATTGGTTGGTCCGCGAGCTGCGGTCCGACATGCGAAAGCTGCCGAAACGCCGACAGCTGACCGGCGCCGCCCGCCACGCCCAGGAGCTTTTCGAGATCAACGCGGCCCGCCTGCCGTCCGGCCACCTCGCCTGCGGTGCCGGCTGCGCCAGCTGCTGCAACGCCCATGTCGGTGTCGAGATGGCGGAGGCCTTCGTCATCCTCGAGTACCTGCGTCGAACCCGCTCGGACGACACGGTCGACGACCTGCTGGCCAGGACCGCAGCGCGCGCCTCTGAGGTCGCTGGTCTCGACCCGGCGACCCGCTGGGCGGCCCGGGTGCCCTGCATCTTCCTCGACCCGGACGCCGGTACCTGCACCATCTATGAGGCGCGGCCTCTGGCCTGTCGCGGCTACAACAGCACCAACCGGGATGCCTGCGAGGCGATGGCGGCATCGGGCGACACGAAAGATGGAATTCCGGCCGACGGCGAACGCCTCGGCCGTTCCCGGTTGCTGCGCCAGGCCCTGGCTCGGGTCACGGCGCTGAGCGTCGGCAGCGAAGCGGCGGCCGAGCATTTCGAGCTGCACACGGCCGTCACCGGCGCCGCCGAAGCCGGCGAGGCGCTGGCCTGGCAGCGCGCCGTGGGGAAAAGCAAGCGCCGTTGACGTGGTCGCGCCTCCGGCGCGGCACCGATGGCTCAGGCTGCCGCCTTCTCCGGTGACGGCAGGGCAGCGATCAGGTCGTCAAGGATATCAGCCGGGTCCTCGAGACCGACAGAAAGGCGGACCAGGCCGTCGCCGATGCCGTGGGCACGGCGTTCCTCGGGCGTGTAGGTGGAATGGGTCATGCTGGCCGGGTGCTGGATCAGGGTTTCGGCATCGCCTAGGCTGACGGCCCGACGGATCAGATTGAGTCGGTTCATCATGTCGATGCCGCCTTCCATGCCGTCTTTCAGTTCGAAGGCGATCATGCCGCCGAAACCGGGCATCTGGCGTTTGGCCAGCTGGTGTTGCGGGAAACTCAAGAGACCCGGGTAGTGAACGCGGGCGACGGCCGGGTGGCGCTCGAGCTCGCGGGCCACGGTCATGGCGGTGGCGCAGTGGCGAACCATGCGCAGCTCCAGGGTCTTGAGGCCGCGCATGATCAGCATGGCGTTGAGCGGCGCCATCACGGCACCGGTCATGTCCTTGAGGCCGGTCATGCGGATCAAGTCGATGTCATCGCGCCGGCCGACGACCAGGCCGGCGACCAGATCGCCGTGACCGCCGAGATACTTGGTCGCCGAATGGACGACCAGATCCGCTTCCAATTCCAACGGCCGGGTCAGGTAGGGCGTTGCGTAGGTGTTGTCGACGACGATGCGCACGCCTTTCGGCTTGGCGATGGCGGCGACGGCGGCGATATCGACCAGCCGCATGTTGGGGTTGGCCGGCGTTTCGAAGTAGACGAATTTGGTGCGTTCGGTGATCGCCCCTTCCAGGTTGGCCGGATCGGTCAGGTCGACGTGTGTAATCGCGACGTCGAAGCGCGTCAGACCGTGGCGCATGAAGGCGAAGGTGCAGCCGTAGAGGGTCTTGTCGACGATGACCTCATCACCCGGCGTCAGGAACGTCCAGAATAGCGACGCGATGGCCCCCATTCCCGACGCGTTGCCGAGCGCCGCTTCGCCGCCCTCGAGCGCCGCCACACGCCGCTCCAGCAGGTCGAGAGTCGGGTTGGCGATCCGCGTGTAGACGTAACCTTCCCGTTCGCCGGCGAACAGAGCGCCGCCGGCCTCGGCGGATTCGAAGGCGAATGTGGATGAGAGATGAAGCGGTGGGATCAGGGCGCCCTGCTCGTCGAGCGGATCGTATCCGTGGTGGATGGCGCGGGTCGCGAAACCGGACTTTGGCCGGTGGTTCTGGTCGAGCATTGTGGACACTCCCGTTGGATCGAAAGGTGGCCTATTTTATGCCAACATCCGCGCAATGTGCTTGCCATTATCGTCCGAATCTACGTATGTAATAGTAGAATATTCTAATGGCGCCGCGAATATGGACGATAAAGACCGGCAGATCATCCGCGCGCTTCAACGCGATGGACGCTTGACCAACCAGGATCTGGCCGAGCGTGTCAACCTGTCGCCATCGCCCTGCCTGCGGCGGCTTCGCAATCTCGAAGAGACCGGGCTCATCCAAGGTTATACGGCCCTCATCGACCAGAAGGCCTACGGCTTGCCGATCACCGTATTCGTCCGCATCCGCCTGGACCGCCATTCCCATGAGGCCGTCGAGGCATTCGAGAAGGGGATCGCCGATATCGAGGAGGTGCTGGATTGCTACCTGATGACCGGCGACAGCGACTACCTGCTCAGGGTCATCGTCGAAAGCCTCGAATCCTACGAGCGCTTCATCCGGGACAAGATCCACGCCATTCCGTCTGTCGCCGCCATCGACACCAGCTTCGCCTACGGTATCGTTAAGCAGACCCGCGTATTCCCAGCCGGAACTTGATACCCGCACGCCACCCACTCGAGAAAACCGTAGCGAGAGACCCCGAAAATCTGGCATCCTGTCGGCAAGCCCCCCGGCACCAAGGCGGGGGCAGCGAAACAAGGAGGACCTGAGAATGACCGGATCGACAACAACCAATTACACGGACGAACAGATCAAGGCGCTGCTGGCGCAGAAACTGCGCGACAGTTCGCCGGAGGACTACCTGCAGGTCGTCGAGCAGGAAAAGGAGATCGTCAAGAAGGTCAAGGAGACCTCGGCGTTCTCCAAGGAAGTGACCAAGGTGCTGCTGTTCATGAGCCTGATGAAGGACTATGCGAAACGCGACTACACCGACGTTTCCGCCACGACCGTCGTCGCCGTCGGTTTCGGCCTCGCCTACCTGATCTCGCCCATCGACCTGATCCCCGACTTCGCGCCGGGCGGCATCGGCTTCGTCGACGATATCATTCTCCTCGGCCTCGTCTGGCTCCTGGTCCGCGACGAGATCAAACCTTATGTCGCCTGGAAGGCCAAAAAGGACCCGCGCTACAACGACGTGCGCATCGAGCTTTACGGCGCCTGAACGATACCGACGCGGTCTTTCGGCAGAGGACCGCCCGGGCAGCGAGGACAGCATGAGCGGACCGGCCGACAAACCGGACCTGACCGACGAGAAGATCAAGCAGCTGTTGGCCGAGAAGCTCGCCGCCGGCGTACCCGAGGAATACCTGCCCGTCGTCGAGCAGGAGAAGGCGATCGTCACCAAGGTCCGAGGCCAGTCGGTCCTGGTCAACGAGGTGACCAAGGTGCTGTTGTTCCTGGCCCTGATGAAGGATTACGCCAAGGGCGATTACCGCGACGTGTCCCCGAAGACCATCGTCGCCGTCGGCTTCGGGCTGACCTATCTGGTGTGGCCGCAGGACATTATCCCCGATTACCTGCCGGGCGGTTTCGTCGACGATGCCATCGTTCTCGGTATCGTCTGGCTGATGGTGCGAAAAGAGATCGAACCCTACGTCACCTGGAAGGCCGAGCAGGACCCGGAATACGAAGGGGTGCGCCGCGAGCTTTACGGTGCGTGAGCGGCGGTTTGACCGGCCGCCTGACCGGCCGCGAGGGCTGCCCAAGACGCGTCGATGAAGGACCGCAAACCGTTACCGATCGAACCCGGCCTCGAGCCCGCTCCGGCCGCCGTCGCCGCCCTCGACGAAGGCGTGGCGCTTTGGAACGCGGGGCAGACGACGGCCGCCCTGACCCGCCTAGAGGCGGCGCAGAAGGCCGGCCCCTACGATTCGATCGTCCACTACTGGTCGGCCCTGTGTCACAAGGCGCTCGGCTTCCGCCGCAAGGCCCGGCGCGACATCGAAACCCTGCTCGCTGTCGAACCTCACAAGGTGGAAGCCCTTTGCGTCCGCGACAACCTGGACGCCGAGGCCGACCGCCGCCGCCGCCGGGGTCGTTCGGGAAAACGAATCCTGTTTCACCTGAACCGGCCTTTCCACTATGGATTGCTGCGCCCCCTGTTTGACCGCTTGCGCCACGACCATGTCGTCCTGCTGTCGAAGGAACCGCCGGAATTCATCGCTTTCCGACCGGAGGTGACGGTCATCTGCGATGCCCAGGCGGCGAACCTCAGGAAACTCATGGGCGAAACAACCATCGTCAACATCTGTCACGGCGTCGGCGTCGATACCGGCTTCGCTGCCCGCGGCACCGCGGACGCGGACTTCATCTGTGTCACCGGCCCGGCCGAGGGGGCGCAGCTCCGCCAACTCACCGGGTTGCCCGACGAGCGCATCTGGATCACCGGGTTCATCGACACCGACCTCCTGTTCCGGGGCGACAAACCGGCGCTCCCGATCGTTCTGCCGGCCGCCGGCAAGACCCTGCTCTACGCGCCCCATTTCCGGCCCGAGTACTCCTCCGTGCCGATGGTGCAGGGCGACATGACGCGGCTCTTAACCGGGGACCGGGACGACATCCATGTGATCACGCGTCCGCACCCGCGGATCTTGGAGTCCGGCGGCGAATGGCTCGAATGGTTCCGCGACAACGACCGGCGGCACCCGAATTTCCACCTGATCGAGGCCATGGACTTCGCCCTGTCGGCCCTGATGCCCGCCGCCGACGTCCTGGTCTCCGATGTCTCGAGCAGTGCCTTCCAGTTCCTCGCCCTCGACCGGCCGATCGTTCTCGTCGACAATCCGGCCCGCCTTGGGTCCGACGGCGGGGCCGACCCGCTGGCCATCAGAAACGCCTGGCGTAACGTCGGCGAGGATATCGGCGACGTTTCGCAACTGGGGGATGCCGTCGGCCGCGCCCTCGATGGTCCGGATCGTTTCGCCGAGGCCCGCGCGCGACGCCGCGGCGAACTGTTCGGCGACCTCACCGACGGCCGCGCCGCCGAGCGCATCGCCGAGCGGATCGCGACCTTGTGATGCCGCGTACGTCCCGCGGAGCCATTTCCTGTTCTTGCTCAAATTCCCGTGGCTGCGGCGACGGACAGCTGAAGGCCCGCACCGGCGATTGGAGGACGGCCCTCCACCTGCTGCAGGAATCGAAGGCCCTTCAATCTTTGGTTTTTCAGGAATGAAATGCGAACCTCGAGCCGCCGTCGTCTCGTCACGGCGGATTCCCCCGAAAGTTCGCCCCGGATATTCGCCTCCATGCCTTCGATTTCAGCCAAGATGCGTTTCAGGGTCGCGACATCTTCGGCCGAACGCGCCCACTCGGGATCCATGAGGAGGTGCAACGATCCGAGAATGCTCATTTCGTTTTACCACGTCCGTACTATCGGTCCGTCGAATGCGATCGATCGGCGGAGATGGTTTGCAGGCTCCATTCGATCCTCTCCAGTTCCTTCTTGGCGCCGTAAAGACGAATGTCCCGTTCAAGCTTCTCGATCCGGGAGGCCGCATCGCCGATACCGAGTATTCCGCGCATGACTGCAAAGAAACTGGGCGTTTCGAGGTAGATGTGTTCCATCATTTCGATGTCGGATAGTTCCAGGACACTTTTCGCTTTCATCATTCCTGCCAATCCTTCTTCGGGGGGCGCCGTTCTTGGCAATTGCCGGGTACGCTATCGCGGGAAACCCGAGGACGTTGCGAACAACGAGGTTGGGAATTCCATCCAGCTTTGTCCGGCAAAGCAGGTCACAGGAACATGTCAACGGTTTGGCTTTTTTTAAGAAGTTTTTGTTACGTCAGGACAACTGGCGAGGCGTTCATGCCATATTTCACGAATTCCAGAAGAAATAGCCGATCCAGAGCAACGGCGCGGACACGTCGAAAGGTCCGGCACACGGTGCGGTGCCCAACACATCACCGGTTTGAAGGGCGCGCGAGGCCTCGGGTCATCTATTCGTCCGTGCCCGCCCCGATCGTCCGCGGCATGCGGCCGACCCAATCGATGTCGTGGCCGGGGATGATCGTGGCGCCGCCGTCGCGCAGCCGGCGTAGGCGCTCCAGGCTGCGGCTCTGATCCTCGAGATCATGGCCGAAAGTGGGCAATACGCCCGAATCGAGCGTCCGCGCAAAATAGCAGCAATCGGCGCAGAGAACGGCTTCACGCCCGTCGGCCAGGCGCACCCTGAGGCCTTGGTGACCGGCCGTGTGGCCCGGCGTCGGCATACAGACGACGGCGCCGTCACCGAACAGGTCGTGTTCGCCGTCGACCCGTAGGAGCGGATGCCCGAGGTCGAAGTCCTCTCGGGGGTGAAGAGTGTCACCTGCCGCCGCGGCGAGACCGGCCTCCCACTCACGGCGCTGGATGACCAATGTGGCGTTGGGGATCAGGGCGAGGCCGCCGACGTGGTCGAAATGGAGATGCGAGACGACGACGAAATCGACCCGTCCCGGGTCCTGGTCGTGGCCCTCCAACTGCGCGTCGACGCGCTCACCGTCGCCGAGGTCGATGGCCAGGAAGGCCTCGATGCGCCGCGTCCGGTCCGATCCGTCGATGAAGGACGCCGGCATGCCGGTATCGAAGAGCACCGTGCCTTTTGGATGGCGTAACAACCAGGCGCTGACCGACAGGGTCACCGAGCCCGCGGCACCGCTCTCGAACATGGCGAGATCGCCGGTCAGCCTGCCACAGTCGAGCCGGGTGATGGTGGTCATGGCGCCGAGCCTATCGGGCCCAGCTGCGCGGCGTCAAATCGCAGCGGCCACATGTCGGCTTGTCGCTCCAGGTGGGCGTTGACTGATTGGCAACGGAATGGGGCCGTCATCGAGGCCGGCGACGGATCGCCGGCATCAGGCCCGTCGCGGTAATGGATCCGGTTTACAAACGGCGAACACCTTCCTGACCTCTTCGGCATCCGCATTGTGCTCTTCGACGGTCAGGATTTGCGTGACGCTCGATCCATCGCTGGAGAACGGGAGTCGGACCATCGTATACGTGTATGTGGAACCGCTGCGGGTTGGTATCTCGTTGAGAAAGACACAAGGGTGCCGGCGCTCTATCGTGATCAGGTGCTGAGCAACGCAGGATTCCTTGAAGCCTCGGGGCAGTATGGCGTCCGTGGTCTTGCCTGTTAGTTCGAAGGCATGAAGGTTGACCAATCCTGTTCCGAAAAACCGGAACGTGAAAGGTGGCGTGCCGTTTCCGGTGTCGATGACGTTGGACATCGGTGCAAGCGCAACCGGGAGCTCGAGCAGCACGTCCACTTTCCATGCGGGTGCGAATTTGTCGCCGCGCCGGTTTTGCCAGAACCGGATGGCATCCAGCAGAGCACCCGGCTTGAGCGCATCCAGGGTGCCCTCGGTCCAGAAAAACCGCACTTGCCGCGCTTCGTCCACTGCTCCTCCCGGATCCCGCCGCGAACCGCCGCAAAAAAATTATCGCGATGTACCAACTAAACAATAGAAGTGGAAATTGGGCAGCGATCTTTCAAGTTGGGATCGAATTTCGCTCGCAGCGCCGACATTGACCAGCCCGGTCGCCACGCTATTTCTAGTCTCATGAACCGGTAAGAGGATGCAACGAATGTTGACGATTATCGCGCGGCCGACCGTGGATCCGGACCGCATCGATGAGATCAAGTCGGCGATGCTCGACCTGGTCCAGGAGACGCTAAGGGAAGCGGGATGCCGGCGCTACGAGCTGCACCAGGACAACGAACAACCGAACCGTTTCATCTTCGTCGAGAGCTGGGAGAGCCGAGAGCTGTGGCGCCGGCACATGGAGGGCGACGCGATCACGCGCTTCAACGCCCGGATTGCCGGCGGCATCGTCGACTTCGAATTGTACGAGATGACCAAGGTTTCCGATTAGTCGGCGCCATCGGCCGCCGTCAGCCGACAATTCCCCGGTATGGCCGGAAATTGCGTCGGCGCTCAGCTAATGTCTTGCGGCAAACACGGCTCGTCCGCGCAGACGTTGACCTCGACCGTCACATGGGCGAGGTCGCGGAACGGGGCGAGCAGCGCCTTGTAGTGTTCGGGCGGCCTCGGATAGTGGGTGACCAGCGAAACGATGGCGCCCAGGTGCTTCGGGCCGACGCGCCACAGGTGCAGGTCGACGACGCGGTTGTCCGAATCGTCCTCGATGGCACGACGTACGGCCTCAGCGGTGTCGTCGCTCACCGCACTGTCAAGGAGCACACGGCCGCTGTCGCGCAACAGACCATAGGCCCAGCGCGAAATGATGAGGGCGCCGACGATGCCCATGGCGGCGTCCATCCACACCCAGCCGAACATCTTGCCGCACAAAAGGGCGACGATGGCCAGCACCGAGGTCAGGGCGTCGGCGAGCACGTGCAGGTAGGCGGCGCGGAGATTATGGTCGTGGTGGTGTCCGTGCTGATGACCGTGGTCGTGTCCGTGGTCATGATCATGGCCGTGCTGGTGACCGTGTGCGTGGCCGGCGCCGAGGATCCAGGCACTGATCAGGTTGACGGCGAGCCCGAGGACGGCGACGGCCATGGCTTCGTCAAACGAGATGGTCAGCGGCTCGATCAGGCGCTCGCCCGATTCCCAGATCATCAGGATAGCGACGACGCCGAGGATGACGGCGCTGGTGAAGCCGCCGAGGGTCTCGACCTTGCCGGCGCCGAAAGTAAAGCGGGGATTGTCGGCATGGCGGCGCTGGTAGCGGTAGACGAAAACGGCGATGCCCAGGGCGCCGGCGTGGGTCGCCATGTGCCAGCCGTCGGCCAGCAGCGCCATGGAGTTGAACCACCAGCCGGCCGTGATCTCGACGACCATGGTGGCGGCGGTCAGCAATACGACCAGGAGCGTGCGGCGCTCGTTGGCGCGGCTGACCTCAAGGTCGAAGAAGATATGACCGTGGCGCCAGGTATCGAGTTTGTGAATGTGCATCGCCGTCTCTGCCGCTGTCGCCGATGGTGCCATAGGTTCACGTGCTTTCGGCGACGGGTCAAGGGTCCGAGGCGTCCCGGAAGGCCGCCGAACGGCGGCGCGTTCACACGGCTTCTCTGTGACCGAGGATTTCGTTGAGTTCGCGGGCGATTTGATAGGGGTGAATGACGGACAGGATACCGGTGACGGCGGCGCCGTCCTCGGACAGGGGCCAGCGCCCCGTCAGGGACATGGGTGCCGGACGCCCGGGAAGGCCGTAGGAGAACTCGGCAAAATTCTCATGCTTTTCGTCAACGACCCGGCGGAACAGCTTGAGCAGGGTCTCGCGAAGGGCCGGATGCGGTGTCTCGTTCAGGTGTTTGCCGGTCATCTCGCAGCCGTCGATGGCGACCAGGCCGGTACCGAAAAACCGAATGATGAAATCATCTCCTTCGGCATCGTAATCGGTGACCGAAGTGAACGGGATATGGTCCACCGGAATAGACAACAAATCGAACGCTCGGCGCGACGGTGCGAAGGCTCGGCCGCGCGCCGCATTCCATGTCGCGTGGACGGATTGCAGTTCGTCGGGCAATTCGTCCAGTTCGATCAACCGGTGATCGAACGCCTTCTCAACCATATGTTCCCCTTCAAAAACGTGGGGACGGCCGCTTGGTTCATCAAGATGGCAACGCGCCCGTGATCGGTTTCGAGTTCAAGGATCACGAACCCTTTTTCTTGCGTTTACCGATCGCTTTCTTCGTCGCCTTGATCGACTTTTTGACCTGGCCCAGCTTCTTGTCCGCTTTCTTGCCCGTGGCTTTCTTGAGGCGTTTCTTCTTGCGCTCGTAGTCGCGCAAAAGCGCTCGCAACTCGCCGATGTCGCGAATCTTGTTCAAGTAAGCACTGGTCATGGCGGCCATCCGTTGTCCGTTGGATCTCAGCCGTCCCATGTCTCCCAACGGTCATGGTAGCGCAAATTCCCGAAACCGGGAACAGTGAGTGACGGCTATCCGATGACTTCGTTTCACGGGATGCTGCGGCTTTCGAAGAATTTCTGGCTGGCATCGATGCCCAAGGTGAACACGATCAGGCTGACGATGTGGGAGATATGCCGACCGTCATCGGAGAGGGGCAGCCTCAACACGCTCTGCAGCTCGGCCGGCCGGTCCGGTTTGTTGTAGATGTAGGTCAAGTGTTCGGGTTGGCGGTTCTCCAGCACATTCTGCATTTCCCGATGCAGGAATTCCGCAAGCGGGCGCCACGGGAAATCGAGCGGGCTGCGGCCTGTGAGATCGACGCCGTGAACGCGGGTCATCCCCGAGCCGTAGTAGCGGATGCGGAAATCGCGTCCGTCGTCGATGACATCGTAAACGACCGTATTCGGCAACAGCGGCGGCGGCAGCCTGGCCATGTCGAATTCCCTCCAGGAAGGGGCCAACCGTTCGTCGGTCACGTCGCGCCAGTAGGCAAGTGCCGCGTCCATGGGAGGTGGGGCCTCGTCCAGGCTGCACCTGCGGATGGTGATACCGTCCATGTCGCTTTTTCGGTCCATGCCTACGATGGTAATCCAAGTGACGAACCCTGGAAACGCCCATCGGCGGGTCTTTTCCGGTAGCCGCTCCCCTGAACGCAACCGGTTGAAGCCGCTTGTCTTTCAAATGTAGGCTTGTCAGCTGGAAGCGGTGTGCCGGCAAGGGGGAGGAAGTCATGGACAACGCCAACGGGTTTACGCCCGACGATCGGCGGGCGGTCGAGCAATGGATTGCGGCGCCGCCGGATACCGTGAGCGTCGCCGGTTTCGTTCCCGGTCCGGGCATTCAGAAGCTGGCGCTCCGTTTCGACATCGCCGGTCTGCGTGATGCCCTGGGCGAATGCCTGAACCGCGCCGAGTTGCGCGGCGGCGATTGGAGGAAGTACGGTTTCGACGCGCTGCCCCTGACGCGCCGCCCCGGTGATGCCGACGTCAACGCCAACGACCTGTCGGGCCGCTACTGGTTGCGCCGTGACGAGCGTTATGAGGAAGAGGCTTTCGAGGACCTGGTCGACGAAGCCGCATTTTCGGAATTCGACCCGACCTTCGCCGGCACCTATTTCGAGACCGTGCACCGCGAACTGACCCGGCGGTTTCCCATCGGGCGCATGCGGGTCTTGTCGAAGGATGTCTACAACTGCAACTCCTGGCATCGCGATCCGGAGCCGCGCCTGCACATCCCGATCGTCACCAATCCGGGATCGCTGTTCATCGTCAACCATCACGTGACCCATCTGCCGGCTGACGGATCCGTCTACTTCACCGATACGCGGGGCTATCACACGGCGCTCAACGGCGGCCTCGAGCCGCGCGTGCACGTCGTCGCCGCCCTCGCCTTCCCGCCCGTCACCGAATGATCCGCTTTCGTCGCCGGCGCCCAGCGGATTTGCAGTGAGTTCGGTATCGCTCTAAGTTGGTGGCGTTTCAGGGGGAAACTTCCGATTGAGTTGTGGAATAAGCCGCTAACGGCATAAGCGTTTGGAGTCCGGCTCGCATGGACATCGACATCAGAAAACTGGCCATGGCCATCGCCTTGATTGCGGCGACCACCTTTGCTGTCGGGCTTTCCGTGTGGACCGGCGAGCGCCTGCGTGCCGCTGCCCAACAGGAATGGCTGGCCAAAGGCAAGGTCGATGCCAGCCGCATGACGGAAAGCGTGCTGTTCTGGATTTCCAAGGCCGAGGTCAATCTGCGCGCCATCGCCGGACAATTCCGTACCGGCGAGTACCGCGACCAGCGATCGTTCTTCGATTTCATCGACGATGCCGAAACCTGGGACCCGGACGTCACCTTCGGCTCAGTCGCCTATGCCCGGCGCGTGCTCCGCAAGGACCGGCCGGCCTATGAAGCCGAACGGGGCGCCGAACTGAAGGTCGTCGGCCCGTCGGGAGAGCGGGCACCGGAGGAATTCGAGAGTTTCACCGTCGAACTGATCTCGCGGACCGGCGATATCTTTCAGGTGCATTCGGACCTGGCGACCCATCCGGCCATGAAGACCGTGCTCCTGACAGCACGCCAGCGGCCCGGGCACGTCATCCTCGGCCCTGCCTTCGATGGCAAAACCGGCGATCGCCACGCCCTGATCGCGACGGCGACGGACCTTAGCGGCGGCTCCGGTTTCATGGTCGCCTCGATCAACCTGGTCGGTTTCTTTTCGACGTTTTCCGCCGACTACCTGCCGAACGGCGAGCATGTACGCCTGATCGAACGCGACAGCGAATCGCGGGCCACCAACCGCTTCCTGCCGATCATCGGCGGCCTCGAGCCGCCGCCGGACGCGGCGGCGACCGAGATCATCCGCATCACCAGCGGTCAGGCGCGCTGGGACCTGCATTGGGACATCATGCCCGACTACCTGGGCGGCCCGGCCGACGGGTCGGCGACATTGGTCAGCGTCGGCGGCTCCGTCCTGGCGCTCCTCGTCGCCATCATCGTTTCGATGATCCTGTTGCAGAACATGCGCTTTTACCGGCTGGTCAACGAGCGTACGGCGGAGCTGTCGAAAAACTCCATGCTGATCCAACTGACCATGGATTCCATCGATCAGGGTTTCGCCGTATGGAACGCCGATCACCGGCTGGTCGTCTGGAGCAAGCGCTGTGCCGAGTTCTGGTACAACCCGCCGAAGATCCTGCGTCCGGGCATGCACATGCGCGACCTCCTGCAGCACCTGGCCCGCAAGAAGGTATTCGGCGAACGCAAGGTCACCGATATCACCGAGCGCGAGTTCGAGCGGATCGTCGAGGCCGGCGCCGCGTCCGACGAGGTGTTCCCGATGACCGATGGGCGCCGCGTTCACGTCAGGCGCTTCCCCTTGGAACGTGGCGGGCATGTCGCCGTCTATACGGACGTGACCGAACGGGAGCAGGCGACCGAGGAACTCGAGCGCTCGCGCGACGAACTGGAACGCCGGGTCGAAGAACGCACCCAGGACCTGCGCCGCGCCAAGGAAGAGGCGGAAGTCGCCAACCAGGCGAAGAGCGAGTTCCTGGCCAACATGAGCCACGAACTGCGCACGCCGCTGAACCCGATCATCGGGTTCTCGCAACTGATCGCCAACGAAACCTACGGATCGCTCGGCGACAAGCGCTATCGGGAGAACGCCGCCATCGTCGCCACTGCCGGCGAGCATCTGCTGCAACTCATCGCCGACGTTCTCGATCTCTCCAAGATCGAGGCCAACGCCCTGATCCTCGACGAGGAGCCGGTCGACCCCAACGCGGTCGCCGCGGCCGTAAAGGATCTGGTCGCCCAGCGGGCCGCCGGCACCGACATATCCGTTACCGTTTCGAGCGACGATTCCGTGCCGCTTCTGCGCGCCGACCTTCTGCGCGTCAAACAAATGGTCCTCAACCTCGCCGAAAACGCGCTGAAATATACGCCGGCCGGGGGCTCGGTCATTATCGACGTCGGCACCGGTACGGACGGCGGGGCCCGGGTTCAGGTCGCCGATACGGGTGTCGGCATCGCCGCCAACGATCTTGCCAACATCATGCAGCCGTTCAGCCAGGCCGACAGCGACTCGATGACCCGTCACGGCGAAGGCATCGGCCTCGGCCTGTCTCTGGTCAAATACTTGATCGAGATGCACGGCGGGCGGTTGAGTCTGGAAAGCACGGTCGGAAAGGGAACGACGGCGACTCTGATGTTCCCGCCCGACAGGAACATCAAGACCGCCTGAACCTTAACCGCTCTAGCGCTGCACGTACCCGATATCTTTGTTGAGACCGTGCGCGACCATCGGCCAATAGGCCTCATAGGCAAAGGCGGGGCTGTGGTCATGGTTGTGGCATTGGGCGCACATGGCGCCTTTGGCGACCCCCTTTGACGGTGTCGCGGTCTCGCCTTCCGAATCGACATGATCGCCGCCGGCGCCGTGGCACGATTCGCATTGCACGCCGACGAGATGGCCGGTGAGCGCCGTGTCCAGGAAACCGCCCGGCGCTCCATGAACCCGACCGTATGGCAGCTGAGGCAGCCGGGGTCGAAAGCCTTGCCGGCGGTGACCAGTTTGCCATGGGCCCCGGCGTGGAGGCTGCCGTTCCAGGCGCTGTGTTCGGCTTCGTGGCAGTCCTGGCAGGCGGCCGCACCGCGGAACGGCGAACCGCCGTTGTCGATCGCCTCGCGGGCCGCCACGCGCTTCTGGTAGTCCGCTTTCAGGGCCGCGTTGTAGGCGTCGTACCAGCCGGACAACCGATCGGCCTTGGCAATCTCGGCCGGCATTTTGATGACCTCGTGACGCCAGCCATCGACAGTGGACCCGACACCGCCCGGGCCGGCCCCCGTGGTGACGGTGAGAACGGCGACCCGCTGGCCGCGGGTGCCGGGGCGCAAGACCAAGGTGGTGCCGATCTTTTCCGGTTCGGCGAATTTCTCGTCGCCGTTGGGGGACAGCAGGATATCGACAAACTCCAGCGGCAGCCGCTGGGCCGCCTCGTCCGGCGTCAGCGCGGTGCCGAGCACGGTCAAGGCCCCCGCGGCCCGCGCGGCGGCAAGATCTTCGGCGAGTCGGTCGGTCGTTACCAGGATCGGCAGATGGTCGCCCTTCATCGTCTTCTCGGGTGAACCCGTCGGATCGAGCCAGTGGAAATAGGTGATCAGGGTGTTGCCCCGTTGAATGAGGCGCTCGGTTGCGTGGTCGCCGTGCCGCCAGTTGCTGGCGACCCAGGGCAGACCGGCTTCGACCAGGTGCCCGTTGCCGGCAGCCAGGTCTCGCCATTGGACGCCGACGGCGTCGTAACCGAGCTCGGCGAAACCCTTCAGGATGAAACGGTTCTTGATAGTGTCCGTGGTCATCGTCCAATCAAGCAATCCACCGTTGGAGATGGCGACCAGATCCGGGCGCTCGGCGCGCAGGCGATCGATCACCGTGGCGCGGCGCAGGATACCGCCGAGGTTGCTTTCCTCCGAGCAGCCGCAGGGCTCCAATTCGCCGTTCAGGTTGCCCGAATAGAGGATCGACAGTTCGGCTGCCGATGCCGGCCCGGCGGTACCGAGCAGCAGGGTGACCAGGGCGGCAAGGACCAAAGGCATTACGTTTCTCCCCGATTTTCCGGGTCCAACCTACGCTACCGGCGCTTCTCGTTGATGTCCGGCATGTTTCGGTTTGTTTCCTGATCCCGTCCGTTCGACCGGTCCCGCCGCCGGGGCTGGGCCAGCGCCTCGACGATCGATGGCGGCATTTTGAAGCCGTCAATGGCTTCGATTCGGGCTGGGGCCTGAGTGTATTCAGGGCGTTTCCCGGTCTTTCCCGGCGCAAACGCGTTTCATGTTGTTTCGAAATATGTCAGACTATTTTCCCAATTCTTCTTAAGAATCGCACAATAATACCTTGCAAATCATGATTTCTTGGTGCGGGTGTGATCAAAATGTAACGAAATCACCGAACAATTCGTCGTATATGTCATTTTGTCACGATCTGTTGACAGGGGGTGATTCGCCGAGAAAGCGGTTTTCCCCTAAAATGGGGCCAAGTCAAAAATGGTTCGGAAAGGGAGCCGGAGGAGTAAGGAACCGCAGGGAAGGTGGAACGACATTGGGGAGTGCCACGGCCGGAAGGCATTGTTTCCGGCCACGAGATGAGGAGAACGCTCATGTTCCCCCGTTGAACCGCCACCACAGCTTTTGTCGCCGCCTCCGCGATGCTCGTCCTTTCCCTGGCTCCGACGCCCGCCTCGGCCCAGCAGGTGGGACCCGTATGCGGAACCCGAACCGCTCTCGCCAAGCAGTTGGAGAACAAGTATTCCGAGGAGGCCGTTTCCATGGGCCTCGCCTCGACAGGCGCCGTGGTCGAGGTTTACGCCTCCGATACCGGGACCTGGACGATGATGCTGACCATGCCCAACGGCGTCACCTGCATCCTCGCCGCCGGCGAACACTGGGAAGCCGTCGAGAAGAAGAAAGCCGGGTTCATTCCGTCGCGATTTTGACGGTTCAATTGGTTATTGGTTTTCCGGCCTGACATTGAGGAATCCCCATCGAAGACCACAACCCTCTCCCACCTGGCTCCGGTCGGCCATCGACGCCGATCCGGAAATAGGGTGCATCCCATAGAGGGGCGGACCCCAGGCTTGAACAGCCAGTCCCACCTTTCAACCGTCGGCGGAATTTTGACCCGCAGTGTGATGCCGGTCACTTGTCCTGTTCCGAGGTCTTCGTGCTATTATCGTTGAGCATGCGGATTTGGAAACGGGCTTCAGTAATCAGAAGGGAAGACCTGGTTTTATCCCTTTTGTCTAGAAAATTTATGATAGAATAGTAGCAAGAGAAATTCAGCGTCGAGCTGAACATAATGGTGTCTCGCGGCTTGAATTAACTGCGAATACACCCGGGACCCTAAGAAAAGGAAGCCAACTATGCCTGGAAAACCTCACTTTCTCACGATCACCTCGGCGATAGCGTTAACGGTCTCCCTGGTCGCGGCACCGCTAACCATAACCATCGACCCCATTGACATCACCCTGGCCACGGCGGACGCCAAAGGCGGTAACGGTGGTGGCGGCGGTAACGGAGGCGGTGGCGGCGGCGGTGGTTCCGGCGGTGGCGGCGGCGGTGGTTCCGGCGGCGGGAACAGCGGCAGCAACGATGGCGGAAAAGGCGGCGGAAATGCGGGAAAAGGGAATGCCGGTAATGATGTTGGCCGAGGAAATGCCGGAAACGCATCTGGCAAGGATAATGCCGGTAACGCTGCCGGTCGCGGCAATGCCGGTGGCAACAAAGGCAACAACCATGGCGCCATCGCCAGTTCGCTCGGCGCCTTGAATGCGGCCCACGCATCCAACACGGCACGCAGCCGGGCGGCAGCCAATTCGCGGGTCGGACGGATATCGAGTTACGCCGAAGCCGTGGCAACGACTCGTGAGGCGGTCGATGCGTTGACGGCACTGGAGGCGCAATTAGCAGCGGCCGAGGCCGATCTGGGTAACGTTCAGACCTCCCTCGCTGAAGCGCAAACGGCGGCCGAAGCAGCGGCAGCCGAGGCAGCGGCTGCGGCAGCGGCTGCGGCAGAAAATCCGGACGACGAAGAAGCTCAAGCGGCAGCGGCGGCAGCGGCAGCGGCGGCAGAAGAAGCCGCGGCAGCAGTGGAAGCGGCGGCGGCCGAAGGCGAAGCTTTATCCGACGCGGCCAACAAAGATACCGATGACGCCGTTGCTTCGGCGGTCAACGGTCTACTTGGGCTTTAATCGCTATCCGGAATATAGCTGGGATCAGGATTCGGGCAGTCTTGCGGTAGCAAACCGTAGTGTGTCGACCAGTGTCGGCGAAACCCTGCCGTCCGCATTTTGTCGGGCAGCCCGTTGCAACGATTGGATGGCATGGCGCGTGCTGAAGCCCAGTACGCCGTCTTCCGGACCGGCTCTGAACCCAAGCCTGTTTAAGGAACGCTGGACATAACGGACCGTCGGCCGGTCGGCGAAGACCTCGTTTTGCGTCACCCGCCAAGCCGAGGCTTGACGCCGGCCCCGGTTCAACTCGCTGGTTGTAAGACTCCGCGCAATGCGATCCCGCAACTCGGCTGCCTGCGCCTCGTTTTGTTGAGCCGCCAGTTCCAACCAGGTCCAGGCGCTCGCGCTGTCTTTGGAGACGCCCATGCCGGAGGCTCGAAAGACCCCGAAAGACAGCATCGCCCCAGGGTGGCCCCGTTCGGCCGCCTTCTCGAAAAAACTGGCGGCTCGGAGGTGGTTCACTTCAACACCGCGTCCGGATGCGTAGTTCACGCCTGCCAGGTATTGAGCGTCCATATGCCCCTGGTCCGCCGCTCGAATCAGCCAACGGGTCGCGGCCGAATAGTCCTGTTCGACGCCGCGGCCGTTGGTGTACCGAAGCCCCAGCCTGTACTGGCTGACGGCATCACCCCTTTCCGCTCGTTTCTCCAATTCCGACGTGGGAGATGACGGCCAAAAGTCACGGATCGTCTGGCAACCAACGAGCGTCCCGACGACTAAAGCCAACAACCCAATTTTAAAGAAATTCACTTCATATCTTTCAATTAATACGTTCGAACCGTCACGAAGATATCACGCCCGTTCCTTCAGTGAAAAGTCGAATTGTTGTGTCGATGTCCGGATGGATCAGTGCCCCGCCGCCGGCTCGGCCCCTTCTTTGAGGACGAAGCGGCGCGAGCAGTAGGGACAGACGACCTCTTGGTTGTCGCCCATCTCCAGATAGATCGCTGGATGGCCAAGCGCGCCGCCGCCGCCGTCGCAGGCGACCCGTTTGCTATCCACTTCGATGATTTCCACGTCCGTCATCTGGCGCCTCTGGAAAAATGAAATCCGCGTCGGAGCCGATGATATCAGCGCCGGGCGGTCGATTCCAAGGCCAAGATTGGCCTCAGCAACGATGGCGATGCATGTCTTCGCGGGCTTGACAAGATCACCGGTTGCTGAGAGGTACGGAGGCGGATTCTCCCGCCTTTTTCGGTCTCGCCAAACGGACACGTCATGCCCGATCCGGATTACGCCATCGAAACGACGGCCCTCTCGAAGACCTATGCGGCGTCGCGCAAGAACCCGCCGAAAGAGGCCCTAAAGGACGTTTCGATCCGGATTCCCCGGGGCTCGTTCTTCGCACTCTTAGGCCCCAACGGCGCCGGCAAGTCGACCTTCATCAACATCATCGCCGGCCTCGTCATCAAGTCGTCGGGGGAGGCCAAGGTCTGGGGATACGACATCGAAGCCGACATGCGCCGGGCTCGGCGCGCCATCGGTGTGGTGCCGCAGGAACTCAACATCGACCCCTTCTTCACCCCGCGTGAACTCCTCGAGCTGCAGGCCGGGCTTTACGGCGTGCCGAAGGCCGAACGCCAGACCGAAACGGTGCTGGAAGCGGTCGGCCTCGCCGACAAGGCCGAGGCCTATGCGCGCACTCTATCGGGCGGCATGCGCCGGCGTTTGCTGGTCGGCAAGGCCATGGTCCACGACCCGCCGGTGTTGGTCCTCGACGAGCCGTCGGCCGGCGTCGATGTGGATCTGCGCCGCCAGTTGTGGACGCACGTGAAGGAGATGAACGCGCGCGGCACCACGGTGCTGCTGACGACGCATTATCTCGAGGAGGCCGAGGCGCTGTGCGACACCATCGCCATCATCAACCACGGCCGCTTGATTGCCTGTGAACCGACGGAACGGCTGTTGTCGACCCTCGATACCAAGGAACTGACCGTGACCCTGGCCGGCGCCGTTGATGGAATCCCTGACTCTCTTCACGGTTTTCACGCAACGCCGGCGAACGGCAACCGATTGGTCTTCACCTACGCGCCGAGCCAGACCGATGCCGGCGCCATCCTGGCCGCCGTCGGCGCCGCCGGGCTCGAGATCGTCGACGTGTCGACCAAGGAAGTCGAACTGGAAGATATCTTCGTCAAGTTGACCCGCGAATCGGATGCGGGCGCATCGGAGCCATGAGGCGTATCGGCCATGTCGGCGCCCGGCTATTCGCGGCCTTCCTGTTGCTATCCTGGCTGGCCGCCTGCACGCCGATGGTCATGAAGCAGGGCGACATCTCACAAGCGCCGAAGCTGACGGATGGCGCCTTCATCACCGGTGACGGCATGCACTTGGCGCTCCGCTCCTGGGCACCGGAAACACGGCGGCCGCAAGCGGTGATCCTGGCGCTGCACGGCTTCAACGACTATTCCAACTTCTTCGACGAGCCCGGCGGCTTCCTGGCCCAGCGGTTTTCCCTGCTTTCCTATGCCTACGACCAGCGTGGTTTCGGCGCCAACGAAGAGGCCGGCGGCTGGGCCGGCGTTGATACCTATGCCGACGATCTGGGCGCCGCGGCGCGCGCGGTGAAGGCCCGGCATCCGGACCTGCCGCTCTTTGTCTTGGGCGCGAGCATGGGCGGCGCGGTGATCCTGGTCGCCGAGGCGCGTGGATTGCTTGGCGACGCGAGCGGCGTGATCCTGTCGGCACCGGCCGTCTGGGGGCGCATCACCATGCCCTGGTACCAGCGTGCCGCCCTGTGGTTCGGCGCTCATACCCTGCCCTGGTGGACGGTCACCGGCGAGGGCCTCAACATCAAGCCGTCCGACAACATCGAGATGCTGATCGAGCTCGGCCGCGACCCGTTGGTCATCAAACACACCCGCATCGGCACCATCTACGGCCTCGCCAATCTGATGGACGCCGCCCTCGAAGATTCCGGAAAGCTCCGCCAACCGGCCCTGATCCTCTACGGAGAGAGGGACGAGATCATCCCCAAACACCCGACGCGGCTGATGCTGGAGCGCGTAAACGGGAACGGCAACGGCGCCGTCCGCGTGGCGCTCTACGAGGGCGGCTATCACATGCTGCTCCGCGACCTGCCGGCCTCCATGGTGTGGAAGGACATCGCCGCCTGGATCGGGGACCGCCGAGCACCGTTGCCTTCGAAAGCCGACCAGCGTGACGTCGGCCGGCTGTTGGGTAAGGACTGACGCCATGCGCCGGCCCGCCGACACATCGAACATGAAAACCACGCCCTACTGGTGGGAAGCAGCGGAACCGACGGATATCGGCATGGAGGCGGCGGTCCCCGAAAGGGCCGACGTTTCCATCGCCGGGGCCGGGTTCGCGGGGCTGTCGGCGGCCCTGACCCTGGCCCGGGCCGGGCGCTCCGTCGTCGTCTTCGACGCCATGCGGGCCGGCGAGGGGGCATCGAGCCGCAACGGCGGCATCTGTTCGGGCAACATCAAGATGGCCTTCGGCGACATGGTCGACCACTACGGCTTCGAGCGCGCCGTCGCCTTCTACGAGGAGGGCGTGGCGGCGCGGAAGAGCCTGGCCGCCCTCATCGAAACCGAAGCCATCGACTGCGGCTTCCAGTTGGTCGGCCGCGTCAACGGCGCCAACCGGCCGGGCGACTACGAGCGCATGGCCCGCGAGGCGGAGGTCATGAACCAGCATCTGGACCTCGGCGTCGAGATGATCCCCCGGGCCGAGATGGCGGCCGAGCTGGGCACGGACTTCTACCATGGCCTGCAACTGCGCCCGGACATCGGCGGCGTCCATCCGGCGCTCCTGCACCGGGGCCTGTTGGAGAAGGCCGTCGCCGCCGGCGTCACCATCATCGCCGGGTGCCGGGTCGCGGCGATCACGCGGACGGACAACGGCTTCCGCTTCGACACCGAGCGCGGCACCAGCGAGACCCGCGATGCCGTCGTCGCCACCAACGGCTACACGGACGAGGCCATGACCTGGCTCCGGCGCCGGGTCATCCCCATCCCCAGCCAGATCATCGCCACCGAAGAACTGCCGGCCGACACCATGAAACGCCTGATGCCGAAGGGCCGCATGGTCGGCGACACCCGCAACCTCTACAACTACTACCGGCCGTCGCCGGACGGGACACGGATCGTCTTCGGCGGGCGGCGCGGCGCCCATACGGATGACGATGCGGCGAAGGCATCGCACCTCTACCGCAATCTCACCGAAATCTTCCCCGAACTCGAAGGCGTCAGACTGACCCACAGCTGGTGGGGCTACACCGGCTACACCTTCGACTTCCTGCCCAAGGTCGCCATCAACGACGGCATCCACTACGCCACCGGTTTCTGCGGCTCCGGCGTCGTCTGGGCGCCGTGGCTCGGAAAGAAGGCGGCGGCGCTCATATTGGGCGAAATCGGCGCCGAGACCATCTTCGCCGATTACCCGTTCCAGAGCCGCCCGCTTTATTACGGCAAACCCTGGTTCCTGCCCTTCGTCATCGGCTGGTACGGCGTCAAGGACTGGTTCGGGGCAGGGCGGCGGAATTAAGACCGCCCATGCGTTATTGCTTCTTTGGCAAGATGGTCCGTGTCCTCTGGGTCAGCCGTCCCTTGATGAAGTTGATGACCACCTGTCTCGCGTGCTCGAACTTGGGAACGGTCTCGCTAACGATGAAGGTCAGGAGACCCGATACCTTCCCCTGTCTGTCTTCGAAATAACGCAGGTAGTAGGACAAGTCGTCACCTTTGAGCACACCGGTTTCCCGATGGAGCTGGTTCTCGCGTTCATTCGTTGCCAGAAGAACGAACCCGAGGGACTGATTATCGGGCCGCATCATTTCGAAGACGTAGTATCGGGCAAAGATCTTTTCTGACCCGGGTTTGATACCGGCGCCATAATACTCGAAACCGTCGACGAGGACGGAATCGGCCCCGAACTGGTCAGCGGCTTCGTCCACCCTGAAAAACTCACGCGAGAACCGGTAGTTGCCGCGATAGTAGGGCGCGGCTTTCATCTTTTCGTAGTCGTCGAGAAGGGCCGTGCGCTCTTTTTCGTAGACCTTGGTATCCCTTTTCCAAAGCAGGAATTGGAGAAGGGTTTCCCGACTAAAAAAATCGTTCGGATGTTTCTGGCGTTGAGTGAGGAGGCGTCGTACTGAACCGTCGAGGTCGCCTCGAGCTTTTTCGGAGATCGCTAGCAACAATTGGATCTGCGATTCGTTCGGAGCTTCTTTTTCGGCTGCTAGCAAAATCCGATGCGCTTCATTGCGTTTCCCGGCTTTCAAAAGCTGCCGGTATTGCTTCACGACCGGAAGCGTTTCCTGTTTGATCGGCTCCGCTGCTGTTGGTTGCAGGAGGGTCAGCAAAAAAGCGGATAACACCGAGACGACAGTGGCCATAATCAGCGTCCAACGCATGTTTCGTTCTGTCCTTCGATCAGTTTATTTTTGTCTCATCTTACCCTGAACAATCAGGAATGGTAGATAACGCGATGAAAACTGCGCGTCATCTCGGCCCGGGACATGCACCGCAAGGAGCGAACACGTTATGAGCAGGAAGCGTAAGAAAATCCCCGCCTTCGCCGACGAGGCCGAGGAGCGGGCCTTCTGGGAGACGCAAGACTCCAGCGACTACGTCGATTGGGCCAAGGCTGAGCGGGTCCGCCTGCCCAACCTGAAACCGTCGACCAAGGCCATCTCCATCCGCCTGCCGGTCGACCTCCTGGAGCAGATCAAGGTCGCCGCCAACAAGCGCGACGTGCCCTACCAGTCCCTGATCAAGGTATGGCTTGCGGAAAAGGTGGACGCGGCGTAAGGCACTTCCGGCCAGTATCACCTAGGGTAGCCTCGTTTCGACGAACCGGTTAAGGTCGAAGACCGGACAAGGAGTTCGTTGTCATGTCGGCAAGCGACTGATATCGTTGATAAACTCGTCCGAAAGAGTGTTTTGGGCGTCCGCTTCTATTAAGAGCGGACGTTTATTCGCCGCCACTGGCAGATGCTGCGGCGGTTTTTGGCTTTGGTTGGCGGTTTCGCTGGTT
>Ga0209561_1000106_pt1 | contig 26244 bp, 22 predicted proteins | sample WorMettrBAHAMAS2_FD_187393 | JGI IMG/M metagenome (GOLD analysis project Ga0209561, IMG submission 187393) | Marine gutless worms symbiont microbial communities from Max Planck institute for Marine Microbiology, Germany - Inanidrilus... | ecosystem: Host-associated > Annelida > Digestive system... | reverse complement strand
TAGAAGAACTTGCCCTGGTCGTCCGACAACCGCCCCATCATCGTTCCGCCCTCCACCGAATCACTCGGGAAACGGAATCACGATCTCAGAAACCGATCAACAGGGGTTTATCAACAGTATCCCCCCCTTGCTGACCGTCGCCCGCCGCCAACCTCTTGACGGCAGTCAAACCCTCGGCTAGCTTCTCCCCATCATGAAGCAAACGTTGGCCAGGATCGAGACCCTTCTCCTTACCAACCCGGCGTCCTAAGGGACACCGGGATCCGCCCGTTCGCACTCGTTTCCTGAATTCGAATCGTTGTTTGCCATGATCAATCCAAAATCCCTATTCCGTCCAATCGACGTGTCTCGCGTTATAGCGTGGGCTGTTCCTGCGACTGACGGTTCCTGTGCGCGACTTACCACCGGCTGCCGGATTTAAGCGGCATCCGGCGGCCGCCTTCACGCCGCGCCTGCAACCGCACTGATCGATGAACAGAGGGGCCCAGAGCCCCGACCCGAGGAGACAGACGATGACCACAACCAATCCCCGTGATAAATATGCCGCCTTCGAGCCGATTGACCTGCCCGACCGACGATGGCCAGGCGCCGTTATCGACAAGGCTCCAGCCTGGTGTTCGGTGGACCTGCGTGACGGCAACCAGGCTCTGATCGAACCGATGGGCGCTGAACGCAAAAGGCGCCTCTATGAGACCCTGATCGCCATTGGGTTCAAGGAGATCGAAGTCGGCTTCCCGGCCGCGTCCCAAACCGACTTCGACTTCGTCCGCGAGATCATCGAGGAGGGTTTAATTCCCGACGACGTCACCATCCAGGTCCTGACCCAGTCCCGTGAACACTTGATCGAACGTACCTTCGAAGCAATCCGCGGCGCCAAGAACGCCATCGTGCATCTCTACAACTCGACCTCGGAGCTGCAGCGTCGCGTCGTGTTTGGTCAGGACCGGGACGGGATCACCAAGATTGCCGTCGACGGCGCCAGGATGATCAAGGAGCTGGCGGCGCGTGCGCCGAACGGTCAGTCCGTTGTCTACCAATACTCACCTGAGAGCTTCACTGGCACCGAATTGGAATACGCCAAGGAGGTTTGCGACGCGGTGACCGATGTTTGGGAGCCGACACCGGAAAAGAAGGTCATCCTCAACCTGCCGTCCACCGTCGAAATGGCGACGCCTAACGTCTACGCCGATCAGATCGAATGGATGCACCGTAACCTGGAACGCCGAGACAGCATCGTCTTGAGCCTGCACCCGCACAACGACCGTGGCACCGGCATTGCCGCCACCGAGTTGGCGATGATGGCGGGCGCCGATCGCATCGAAGGGACGTTGTTCGGTAATGGCGAACGCACGGGCAACGTCGATGTGGTAACCCTGGCGCTCAATCTCTTTACCCAGGGTGTGGAACCGAACCTGAACTTCTCCAACATCGATGAAGTGCGGCGCATTGCGGAATACTGTACTCAACTGCCCGTTCACCCCCGCCATCCCTACGCAGGCGAATTGGTCTATACGGCCTTCTCGGGGTCCCATCAGGACGCTATCAAGAAAGGCTTCGCGGCTATGGAGAAGTCCAACTCATCGCTGTGGGAAGTTCCCTACCTTCCGATCGATCCCAAGGACGTCGGGCGCGATTACGAAGCCGTCATCCGCATCAACTCTCAGTCCGGAAAGGGCGGCATCGCCTATGTCATGGAATCGGACTACGGCGTCGAGATGCCGAGGCGCCTGCAGATTGAGTTCAGCCGCATTGTTCAAGCCGAGGCTGACGGCACCGGCAAGGAACTGTCGTCGGACGATATCTGGAAGGTTTTCGAGCGCGAATACCTGGACAACAACGGGCGGTATGTCTTCGGCTCCTACAAAACGGCACCCGACACCCATGCCAGCGAGATTCGCGTCCTCAATGCGATTGTCGTCGACGACGGAAAGGAGGTCGCTATCGAAGGGCGCGGCAACGGTCCCGTCGATGCCTTCGTCCATGCTCTGATAGAGCATTCCGGCCGCGATTTTAGGCTCATCGACTACCATGAACACGCCGTCGGCCGCGGCGCCGATACGGATGCCGTCGCCTTTGTGGAAATCGAATACGCAGAGGGCCCGCCGCTGTTCGGCGTCGGCAAGGACGCCAGCATTACGGTGGCCTCGTTGAAGGCGGTTCTCAGCGCCGTCAACCGGGCGGTCAGGGAATAACGCGCGAGTGGGCTCCGGCGTCCGCTGGTCGCGAGACGCCGGTCGGGTCCAATGGAAGGGTGACGGCGACGGCCGTTCCCTCTCCAGGCTTGCTTTCCAATTCGATCTGGCCGCCGTGCATTTTGACCAAGGTGCGCGTGATGCTGAGACCGAGCCCCACGCCGTCCGACCTCCGGGTGCTTACGTCGTCCACCTGGTGGAAAGGGTCGAAGATCGATTCCTGCTCCGCCTCAGGGATGCCGATACCATTGTCGACAACCGAAACCTTTATGGCTGCCGCGTTCTCGTTGTTCACGCCGATCGTGACGCGTCCACCGGCTGGCGTGAATTTTATAGCATTGCTCAAAAGGTTGTTGAAGATCTGTCGCAATCGCATTCTGTCGCCGCGGAGCCGGTAAGGGCCGCCCTGCCGGCTCCATTCGACGGATAGCGATTTCTCTGCAATCTTTGGCGCAAGGGCCGATACGCATCCGTCGAGGACATCGACGATATCGACGTCGCTCATGTCGAGGTTCATTTCGCCCGCTTCGATCCGCGACAAATCGAGCAGATCGCTAATCAGTTCGAGAAGAAAGATACCGGACGTATGGATGTCGGAAGCATAGGCGATGTAAGAATCGTTGCCATGGGGTCCGAGTATCTCGTCTTTCATCATCTCCGAAAACCCGATGATCGCATTCAACGGCGTGCGCAGTTCATGGCTCATCTTGGCCAGGAAATCCGATTTGGCCCGGTTCGCCACTTCCGCCGCATCTTTGCTGTCCCGAAGCTCCCGCTCGGCGCGAAGCCTGTCGGTGATGTCCTCGGCGATACCGACCAAGTATCGCGGTTTTCCGTCTTCACCATAAAGCGCGACCTTACGGGTCCGCATACGGCACGTTCCCTTCGACGCCGTCTCGACCGCCTCGTCCGGTATGTCCATGAAACCGGACCCGTCGATTACGGCGCGGTCCTGTTCCGTAAAGCCCGATGCCATTTCTTCCGGATACAAATCATAGGCTGTCCTGCCGATGATCTCTTTTCGTGACATCCCCAGCATGTTCTCGCCGGCCTTATTAATGAGAACGTAGCGAAGATCGACGGCATCCTTCACAAAAAGCATGGTCGGTATGTTCTCGACAATCGAGTCGAGAAGCGCTTCCTGGCCTCGCCTCGCGGCGTCTACCTCACGCAAATCCGTCTCATCGTGGGCCGTCCCGCGGTAGCCCACAAACATGCCACTATCATCGAACACCGGTTTTCCGTTTATCGAAAGCCACCGAGTTCTGCCATCCAGGTCCTTCCAACAGTAAACGAAATCTCTGAACGGACGTCGGGCGTCGATGCTTCTGCGGTAAGCCATCCAGTCATCGCCAGCAACCGTGTCCGATGTGAATTCCTCGCGTTTCTTGCCGATGAAGAACTCGGGCGGCATCCCGGTTACTTGGGTGACCCGTTCCGATAGGTAGGTAATCCGCTCCTCGGCGTCCATTTCCCAATACCAATCCGCCGCCAGTTCCGTATAATCCCGGAAGCGCTCCAGTCTCTCTTCGACCTCCGAAACGGCCGCCTGGAGCGCCACGATCCGGTGCACGACGACGAAAGCCCCGGCGGTAAGGAGCACCGAGGCAACGAAAGCCGCCGCCTCCGCCCAGAGATCCCCAGTGTCGAAAGTTCCGCCCGGCGGCAAAGCATAAATGTGGACTGCCCGCTCGCAGGCCGCGACGACCAAGGCGAAAGGCAGGAGCAGCCATTCTTTTTCGGTCTCGGCATGCTCAAGACGCACGAAGGCGTAGAACCCCACCGCGGCGTAGAGACCTGTAGAGATAATCGGCAGAATATCGACGGCTGCCATGCCCAGATGAAACTCCCAGCATCCCGGTCGGCGCCGACACGCGTCCGCCAACGGTCGCGCAGCCGACTTTCCCCTCTCCCGGCAGTTGGCGATTAATACTCGTCTGGCGTTAATTTACCGTAAAGCCGCACCATCATGCACCCACGCCATAAAGGTGCGCGGGGCAACGAAAACGGCGATCACGCGACGGTGACGGCCTTAGCCTGATGTCGTTTCCAGAACAAAATCGAACGTTGCCTGCAACCCGCCGGCACCATCCGTTTGCACCGGCATGATCAGAGACGGCCGGATTAGGCTGTCCCGCGCGTTGCCCTCTTCCTCGTCGGAGAAGAACAACTGGGTTGTCAACGGGCGCGTTCCAGGCCCTTGCGCCATTACGTGGATGTGCGGGGTCCGAAACGTGAAAAAGCTCGAATAATAGCGAGGTTTGATTGTCGCCAAACGGAACCCGCCTTCGTCGTCCGTGTACTGGTGTCCGCGCAGGCGAAATCCCTCATTGTCATATTGGCCTGCCGCATCGGCCTGCCAAAAATCGAGGACGGCTCCAGCAAGCGGACGACAATCCTTGTCAAGGACACGCCCGCTTATGGCTATGGGGACGCCGCCCATGCCAGGATCAATGAGGTTGCCCCGCCTCGGAGTCCGCGGCGTGTAAAAGGGCCCAGCCGTCGTCGGGCGGGTCGGGTTCCGGCCGCCGCAGGCTGGGGTCGGCGGCAGGGCGAGTTTCCGAGAAGGCCCGGCTCCGGCATTGGGATAGCCGAGAAGCTGCTGCCGCGCGGCGTCCGCCGTTAATGAAAATGCTGCCCCGGCGCCCGCGATCAAGACCGCGCCCGGCACCAGTGTCGCACGCAGAAATCGGCGCCGGTCAATTGACGGTGTCATTTGCCAACCCTCTTCTTCTTTCCGATAGTCAAAGAATTGGTGCTCATCCGGCTTTCGACAAGAGATCCCGGGCGTACTCGCGGTGATGTGATAGGCGCGGTTCGTTCGGTTGATGTCACCGGGAACCCCCATCGAAATCCAAATTCTCCATGACGGCCCGCCGCGAAGGTCCTATATGTGAGCGGTCATGAGCGCCGCACTTCCCTATTTTTTCGGTCTCGCCGCCTTCGCCACGCTGGCGGTGCTCGTCATCGGCATCGTCTCTTTCGCCGTACACGGGCGGTTCTATCACCATCGTCTCTTTCGCCGTACACGGGCGGTTCTATCACCGCCACGCCAACAACCTGATGCGGGCGCGCGTGGTTTTCCAAGGCGTTGCGCTCGCTGTTCTCGCCATCATCTTGTATTCGGCGATGCCCTGACAACCTAGGAGGCGAGCGCATGGTTACCTTATCCAAAATCTACACGCGCACCGGCGACGAGGGAAAGACCTCGCTGGGATCGGGTTCGCGGGTCGAGAAACACGACGTTCGCGTCGCCGCATATGGCACCGCCGACGAGGCCAACGCCGTCGTCGGCCTGGCTCGCCTTCATGCGGCCGGTGACGCGGACGCCATGCTGGCCCGCATACAGAATGATCTGTTTGATCTCGGCGCCGATCTGGCGACGCCCCTAGGCGAGGAACGTGCCAGCGGCGCGCTCCGCATCACCGCCGGCCAGGTCGAACGCCTGGAGATCGAGATCGACGCAATGAACGCCGATCTCGAACCCTTGAAGTCCTTCGTTCTGCCCGGCGGCACGGCGGTGGCGGCACATCTCCATCTGGCCAGGACCGTGGTCCGGCGTTGCGAACGGTTGATGACGCAACTGGCCGAGCGTGAAGAGGTCGCCGCCGAGGCCCTCCAATACGTCAATCGGCTCTCCGATCACCTTTTCGTCATGGCCCGCCATCTCAATGACAAGGGCGAAAGCGACGTCCTATGGGTGCCTGGCGAGAACCGCTGAATACAACGTTCAAAGCCGTCGCTGGACTAAAAAAAACCGTCGCAAACCCGCCTTGACCTTGGGTTTCGCCAGTCCTATTGTGCGCCTGCGAAAGAAGGGGTGTTCCGCGAAAACCCGCGGTTTTTCGGATTGCGGACATTCATCCCACCATTCAATACGCGTTTGGGCCAACATCAAATTGGGGCTGTCTGTCGATGAAAGTTCTGGTCGCTGTCAAGCGGGTGGTCGATTACAACGTCAAGATCCGCGTCAAATCGGATCAGACGGGCGTGGAGACCGCCAACGTCAAAATGTCGATGAATCCGTTCGACGAAATTGGGGTTGAAGAAGGTGTGCGCCTCAAGGAGGCCGGTCAGGCTGAGGAACTCATCGCCGTATCTGTAGGCCCGAGCCAATCTCAGGAAACCATCCGCACCGCGCTCGCCATGGGTGCCGACCGTGGCATTCTCGTCGAGACCGACGGTGACACCGAACCGCTCGGCGTCGCCAAGGTCCTGAAGGCCATTGTCGACAAGGAAAGCCCGGACCTGGTTATCGTCGGCAAGCAGGCCATCGACGACGACGCCAACCAGACCGGCCAAATGCTGTCGGCCCTGCTCGACTGGTCGCAGGGCACTTTCGCCTCGAAACTCGAATTCGCCGACGGCAAGGTCAATGTAACCCGTGAAGTCGATGGCGGCCTCGAGACCGTGTCCCTGAGCCTGCCCTCGGTGGTCACCGCCGACCTCCGCCTCAACGAGCCGCGCTACGCGTCGCTGCCCAACATCATGAAGGCCAAGAAAAAGCCGATCGACACGATGAAGCCCGATGATCTCGGTGTCGACGTCACTCCCCGCCTGACCGTGGTCAAGGTCGAGGAGCCGCCGAAACGCCAGGCCGGCGTCATGGTCGAAGACGTCTCCCAACTGGTCGAGAAACTCCGGAACGAAGCGAAGGTGATCTGATGAGCATCCTCGTACTTGCCGAACACGACAACGCGGAACTGAAGGCCGCGACCCTGCACACCGTTACCGCGGCAGCTCAACTGGGTGACGTCGACATTCTCGTCGCCGGGTCCGGCTGCGCCGCCGTTGCCGATGAAGCTGCCAAGGTCCCTGGCGTCGCCAAGGTCCTGCTCGCGGATTCGGACATTTACGCCAATTCCCTTGCCGAAAACGTCGCCGCACTGGTGAAGGATTTGGCATCCGGGTACGGACACGTCCTGGCGCCGGCTACGACGTCGGGCAAGAACATCATGCCGCGGGTTTCCGCCCTTCTCGACGTCGCCCAGATTTCGGAGATCAGCGAAGTGGTCTCAGCCGATACGTTCGTGCGCCCGATCTACGCCGGCAATGCCATGGCCACCGTCCAGTCGTCGGATGCCGTCAAGGTCATTACCGTACGCACCACGGCTTTCGACGCGGCGGAAGCGGAAGGCGGAAGCGCCTCTGTTGAAACCATCGACGCCGGCGCTGATGCCGGAAAGTCGAGCTTCGTCGGCCAGGAGCTGACGCAATCGGAACGGCCGGAATTGACCTCTGCACGCATCGTCATTTCCGGTGGCCGCGGCATGCAGGACGGGTCCAATTTTTCGATGCTTGAGGACATCGCCGACAAGCTGGGCGCGGCGGTCGGCGCATCCAGGGCCGCTGTCGACGCCGGTTTCGTGCCGAACGATTACCAGGTTGGCCAGACCGGCAAAGTGGTGGCGCCAGATTTGTACATTGCCGTCGGCATTTCGGGCGCGATCCAGCACCTGGCCGGTATGAAGGACAGCAAGGTCATCGTCGCCATCAACAAGGACGAGGAAGCGCCGATTTTCCAGGTCGCCGACTACGGACTTTGCGCCGATCTGTTCGATGCGGTACCGGCCCTGTCCGCGGAACTCGACAAATAGAAAAAGAAAAAACGACAACGCAAACAAACAATAAGGGCGCGGCTTAAGGGCCGTGAAGAAGGAACATGTCAGTGGAAATCAAGAACATCGGTGTCGTCGGCGCCGGTCAAATGGGCAACGGAATCGCCCACGTTTGTGCCAAAGCGGGTTTCGGCGTTTTCATGCTCGACGTCTCGGAAGATTCACTGGAGGCCGGCTTGGTGCGGATCGACCGCAACCTTGGGCGCGAAGTGTCGCGAGCCCAGCTCGATGAAGCCGGCAAGGCCGAGGCGTTGGCTCGCATTTCCACGGGCACGTCCTACGACGGATTCGCCGACTGCCAATTGGTCATCGAGGCGGCGATCGAGGACGAGGACATCAAAAAGGCGATTCTCAACAAAATCTGCGATGTCGTCGGCGAGGAGGCGCTGATTGCGTCGAACACCTCTTCCATCTCGATCACGCGTTTGGGCGCACAGACCGACCGGCCCGGCAAGTTCGTCGGTATGCACTTCATGAACCCGGTGCCGCGGATGGAGCTGATCGAGTTGATCCGTGGCATCGCCACCGAGGAAGACACCTATCAGACCGTCCGCGAGCTGTCCGAAAAGCTCGGCAAGACACCTGTTAACGCCGAGGACTTCCCGGCCTTTATCGTCAACCGCATCTTGCTGCCGATGATCAACGAAGCCGTTTATACGCTTTACGAAGGCGTCGGCTCCGTGAAGGCCATCGACACCGCCATGAAGCTCGGCACCAACCACCCGATGGGCCCGCTGGAACTGGCCGACTTCATCGGTTTGGATACCTGTCTCGCTGTCATGCACGTGCTGCATGACGGCCTCGCCGACACCAAGTACCGTCCCTGCCCGCTCCTGGTCAAATACGTCGAGGCCGGTTGGCTCGGGCGCAAGACCGGCCGCGGCTTCTACGATTATTCGGGCGATGAACCGGTGCCGACGCGTTAGATTTCGAAAAGAAACAATTTTTCACGAGAATCGCGGGGTCCCCATCGGGACCCCGTTTTTCGTATGCCTTAGGCCAAATGCTCCTTCAGCCTCGGCATCATCTCGACGAAATTGCAGGGTTTGAACCGCACGTCGAGTTGATGCACCAGGATCTCGTCCCAGGCGTCCTTGCACGCGCCCGTGGATCCCGGAAGCGCGAACAGGTAGGTGCCGTTGGCGAGCCCGGCGCAAGCCCTGGACTGGATGGTCGAGGTGCCGATCTTCTGGTAGCTGACCCAGCGGAACAATTCGCCGAAGCCCGGGATTTCCTTCTCCCAAACCTGGGCGAAGGCCTCCGGCGTCACGTCGCGCCCGGTGACACCGGTGCCACCGGTGGCGATTACCACGTCAACCGCTTCATCGGTGATCCACTCCCTGAGCTGATCGACGATGAGGGTGACCTCGTCCTTGACGACGGCCCTGGCGGCCAGTTTGTGTCCGGCCCCGTGCAGGCGTTCGACGAGGGTATCGCCGGAACGGTCATCCTCAAGCGTGCGGCTGTCCGATACGGTCAGGACGGCAATCTGGACGGGAAGAAATTCTGTTTTATTGGCGTGACCCATGAATCTCGGCGACCTCCTGTGGTTCCTGGCCCAGCGCGGTATACACCGGCCACTCGCCGGCCGCAATGGCCTCCAGGGACGGCGTGCCTTGGCCCAGTCGGTCACGGTAGATCCATAGGTTCGACAGCACCCGCTCGATGAATACGCGGGTTTCCCGCGACGGAAGGCTCTCGATGAAGAACAGCGGGTCGCCCAGGTAATTGGTCGTGCGCCGCCATTTGTTGAGGTTGCCGGGACCGCCGTTCCAGGCCGCCGCCATGAGGAAAAGGTCACCCTTGATCTTGGCGTCCTTGAGCAGGATCTCGATGTACTTCTGACCGAGCCGCATGTTTTCCTCGGGCGTATAAAGTTTCTTCCTCTTGCCCCAGCGGTAGGTGCGGTCGCGGGCGACGAAACTGGCCGTGCCCGGCATCAGTTGCAAGAGGCCGCGGGCTCCGGCCCAACTTTTAGCCTTCGGGTTGAATTTCGATTCTTGGCGGATGAGGGCGTAGATCAGGGCCCGATCGACCCGGAAACCGTCAGCCGGAGTCCATGCCGGAATCGGATAGGCGGCGCCATCGAAACCGCCGCCTTTAGGGAACAGTTGCTGGTCGAGGCGAACAGCGAGGCCGGCCATATTGCCGCGCGCGGCCAGCGCCAATATGCCATGGGCCGTCTCCGTATCGGCGCCGAGCGCCAGATTACGCAGCTCCCGCTCCGCAGCCCGCGTCTCGCCGACCTGCAGCAGGGCCACGGCCCGGCGCCCGGTCCGCTCTTCCGTCAAGGCGAAGACTGTATCCGAATCAAGCGGGGGCATCTTCCAGTTGAAACCGGTGCCTTGGCCGAGAATTTTGTTGGCGAGGGTGCCATAGAAGGTGCGCCGGTGTTCGGCGGCCATCTCCAGGTAGCGGCTGACTTCGGCCGGGCGCCGGGTGACGAGGTAGGCGCGTGCCGCCCAGAAGGCCGCCGCCGCGTGGAACCATTTGTCGTGGCTGCTGAGCGTTGCCGCCTTGGAGAAATGGTTGGCCGCCTTGGCCTTGTCGCCCAACCGCCAGGCCGCGAGGCCGGCCGTCCAATGGGCCGATGGGATGTATTTCCCCGATCGTTCGGCGGCCGGACCGGCCCACTTCAATGCCCATTCATCGCGCCCGGCGGAGAAATAGGCTTGCCCCAGCTTGGCCCGGACTTCGTCAAGTTCCGTTTGGCTGAACAGGCGCTGGAGCTCCTTGCTCTGAATGGCCCGTTTGGCGACGAGCGTGTGGCCGCGCCTCAGCGCCCGGCGGATATGGCGTTTGAAGTGCCGAACCTTGCTGCGCCCGGTGGCATTCAAGCGTTTGCCTTTGATACGAGGCGCCCCGGCACGGCGTTCGTACTGGACCGCCGCCCGTTTCGTTGGCGCTTTCGGCATCCGCCAGTTTTTCGGCCGGCGACGCAACGCCAGCTTATAAATTTGTCCGGCCTGCGGGTGATCCGCGTACTGGCTCATCCAGTCCTTGAGCTCGCGATACCGCGAGCGGTATTTGGTCGGATGTAGGTAGCGCTGGGCCAGGACATGGCCGAGGAGTAGCGGGTCTTCGAGCTTCTTGATCAGACCGTCCGCCTTCTTCCACTGCCCCTTTTCCTGGATCTCGAATAACTTGCGGTAGGCGGTGACGTCGGCGGCGGAGAGCATCTGGGGATATTCGACCGACCGCCCGAAACCGCGCGGCGCCAAAGAGACGGCTTCGTAAGGTTTGGGAAGGTCGGTTTCGCCCTGGGGTTTGGGCAACGCGATAGCGCCCTCGGCGGCAGCCGGAGCTGTCCACAACAAGGCACAGAGTCCGCCTATGGCGGCTGCCATAGGCAGCACTTCCTCGAAACGAATTTTCTGCATGGACGTCCGTTCTGGTCCCCAATCTCCCTTTTTGTATAGTCGATTAAGGCATATCCGGCAACCGATCAGGTGAAAATCCCTTTTGCTGCCGGTCTAAATACGGTGGATATGGTTATTGCGCCCTCTACATGTTGTAGCTGGGCGGGTCGATTGACCAGTCCTCACGGTGCCTTCAAGCGCCCGCAGAAATGTCCTCGAGTTTCGCCTTGATGCCCAGCATGTCCTGCCAAGCCGCTCTCTTCTGGGCCGGCGTACGCAACAAGTAAGCCGGATGGAACATGGCGGTCGCCTCGACCGGATGTGACATTCGCGGCGTCTGATAGGTGAACCAACGCCCCCGCAACCGCCCGACCCCCTGGGTTTCGCCCAACAAGGCTTTCGCCGCCGGGCCGCCGAGGGTGACCAGAACGTCCGGATCGACGAGTTCGATCAAGCGCTCCATAAACGGCATGCAGACAGCCGTTTCCTGCGGCGTCGGCGTGCGGTTGCCCGGCGGTCGCCAGAACACAGTGTTGGAAATCAAGACATCGGCCCGTTCGATGCCGATGGAGTCCAACATCTTGTCCAAGAGATGGCCACTGGGACCGACGAAAGGTAGTCCCTGGCGGTCCTCCTGGGCGCCGGGGGCCTCGCCGACGAACATCAAACGCGCATCCGGACTGCCGTCGGTAAAGACCAGGTTCATCGCCGTCTTCTTGAGAGCGCAACCGTCGAAATTCTCCAAAGCCGCACGCAGCTCGGCAACCGTGTTGGCCTCGCCGGCCTGTTCGACCGCCGATCTCAATGACGCTTCGCCGCTCGGCGGCGGTTCCGCCGGACTGACCGGCCGGGGCGTCGGCGGGCGTTGCTCTGGCTTGGCCGGTTGCCTCTGGGAAGTTGGCAAAACTGGCGCCTGTTGGTCTTCCAGGCCCGGCATCACCCGACGTTTGGGAGCGCTCCTGACGGGTTGCGTCCTCATTTCCGAAGGCGCCGCCTCAGGTTCGCCGAAACGGTTCTGCGATTGATCGGTGATGGTTTCGTCGACGCCGGAGTCGACGTGCCACATGAGAAGAGCGCGGACCTGTTGGCGATCGATCATGGCGCGAACCCTAACATGGCATTGCCCTTGGGGCATGGAGAAAACGCCCTTGGGGCGGCGAGAAGACGCGCCCGGCGCGCGGAGAAAACACGCCCGGCCCAAGGGGGCCGTTCGACCGGACCGCCGCGCAGGGAACATCTTGTGACGCCTTTTCTTTTAGAGGGACCGGCTCGCCTGTGCTATAAACCGGCCCGATTTTAGGCTTAGGTTTTTCCCGGGGGACGCAATGACGGAAGAGGCGCTTGAACGCGAGAGTATGGAGTTCGACGTGGTTATTGTCGGTGGCGGGCCTTCAGGCCTTTCAGCGGCCATTCGTCTCATGCAATTGGCGGGTGAACAAGACCACGAGATCACGGTCTGCGTCGTCGAGAAAGGCTCCGAGATCGGCGCCCATATCCTGTCCGGCGCGATCCTCGACCCACGGGCCCTCAATGAACTGATTCCCGATTGGAAGGACAAGGGCGCGCCATTGGGCGTAGCGGTGACCGACAACCAGCACTGGGTCTTGAGCGAGACCGGCAAACGCATTATGCCGCATATCTTCATGCCGCCGATGTTGACCAACGACGGCTGTTATTCGCTCTCTCTCGGCAATCTTACCCGCTGGCTCGGCGAGCAGGCTGAGGCCATGGGCGTCGAGGTCTATCCCGGCTTTGCCGCCGCCGAGGTCCTATTCGATGAGTCGGGCGCCGTTCGCGGCGTCGCCACCGGCGACATGGGCCGTCAGAAGGATGGCACACCCGGCCCCAACTTCGAGCCCGGGGTCGAGCTGCACGCTAAATACACCTTCTTTGCCGAGGGTTGCCGCGGCCACCTGTCGAAACAACTGATGGACAAATTCGGCCTGCGTGAAGGCCGCCAGCCGCAAACCTACGGTATCGGCATCAAGGAACTGTGGGACGTGCCGGCCGAGAACCACAAGGAAGGCACGGTCATCCACAGCCAGGGCTGGCCGCTGACCGACACGGCGGGCGGCGGCTTCATCTACCATCAGGAAGGCGGCCAGATCGCCATCGGTTTTGTGGTGACGTTGGACTACGAGAACCCTTACCTGTCGCCCTACGACGAGATGCAGCGTTTCAAGACGCACCCGGCAATCCGGCCGATGCTGGAAGGTGGTCGACGCGTCGCCTACGGGGCGCGGGCCATCAACGAGGGCGGCCTGCAATCAGTCCCGAAGCTGGCCTTTCCCGGCGGCTGCCTGATCGGTTGCGCCGCCGGTTTTCTCAACGTGCCGCGTATCAAGGGTACGCACAACGCCATGAAATCGGCAATGCTGGCGGCTGAGACGGCGTTCGCTGCCTTGTCCGCCCAGCGCGCCAACGACGAACTGGAGGCCTACGAACCGGCGTTCCGCGCGTCATGGGTCTACAAAGACCTGCACCGGGTCCGCAACGCGCGGCCTGCGTTGACCAAATTCGGCGTCACCCTCGGCACGCTCTACGCCGGTATCGACATGTGGCTCAACAACCTGGGCCTCGGTTTCCTCATGCCATGGACGCTCGGCCATCACGAGGACCACAAACAACTGAAGCCGGCGGCGTCCATGCAGCCGATCGATTATTCGAAACCGGACGGCGAGATCACCTTCGACAAGCTGACCAACGTGTCCTTCTCGGCGACCAACCACGAGGAAGACCAGCCGGTGCACCTGACCCTCGGGGACGACGCCGTCCCCGTATCCGTCAATCTCGCGACCTACGACGGTCCGGAGGTGCGGTTCTGCCCGGCCGGCGTCTACGAATACGTCGACGACGAAGCTGCCGGCGCCAAGAAATTGCAGATAAACGCCCAGAATTGCGTCCACTGCAAGACCTGCGACATCAAGGATCCAACTCAGAATATCAACTGGGTGGTCCCGGAGGGTGGCGGTGGGCCCAATTATCCCAATATGTAGGGAAAGAGGTTAGCCGCGCCCCGGCGCCTGGGCTAGACTGGAAAACCTACCGCTTGACCGGTGACAACAGCGAGACATGTAATTCGTGACAACTGATTCCCCTTCGCGCCGCGACCGTCTTTGGTTTGCTTCCCTATTGGCAGGTACCCTGTTGCTGCCCCCGTCCCTGGCCGCCGCCGATGCACCGATCCAACCGGGCGCGTCGGTCATCGGGAACTATCTGGCTGGCCGCCATGCCGAGGCCGAACGCGATCTCTCCGTTGCCGCCGACTTCATGAAAGCGGCCTTGAAGGAAGCGCCGGACGCACCCGACCTCCTGCGACGCACCTTCGTCCTGCTGATGCTCGAAGGCCGTATCGACGAAGCTGAGGAATTGGCCCGCCGTCTCATCGAGGAAAAACCCAAGTCTTCCATCGCCAACCTGCTTCTCGCCGTTATCGAGATGAAGCAAGGCCGACACAAAAAGGCCGACGCCCGGCTCGCCGGGCTTCCCGACAGTGGCATCACCGGGTTCACGGCCCCTGTACTCAGGGCGTGGGCACTGGCCGGGAAAGGCGACATTGACGAAGCGTTCGGGGTCTTGGACTCACTTGATGGCGACAAAGCGGCACAAACCCTTCACGATCTTCACAAGGGATTGCTCCTTGGTTTCGCTGGCCGGACCGACGAGGCGGTCGCCGCTTTCGACGTGCTGTCGAAAAAAGAGTCGGGTCTCAGCTTCCGCATGACCCGGTTGCTCGGTAATCTTTATGAACGGGCCGGTCAGTGGGACAAGGCCCAAGCCCTCTACGACCAGTTCCTGCAGGAACGTCCCGATTCGGATTTACTCGACCTCGATCTGGCGCGCGTCGATCGGCGCGACAAGCCGGAACCGGAAATCGCCGCGGCTGCCGATGGGGCGGCTGAAGCGCTTTTCGGTATCGCCAATTCCTTGCGCCAACAGCGGGCTCGAGAGACGGCGCTGGTCCTCGGACGCATGTCATTGCACCTGCGCCCGCAGTTCCCGATCATGTTGATGCTGGTCGCTGAAATCATGCAGTCGGAAGATCGATTGGTGGAATCCAACACCGTCTACCACAGGATTCCGAAGACGTCTGGCTTCTTCGACGGTGCGCGGCTCCGGATCGCCAACAACCTGCACGACATGGAGCGCACCGACGAAGCCATTACCATGCTTCGCGAATTGGCGCGGCTCCGGCCCAATGACCCGGAACCGCCCCGTACCATCGGCGACTTCCTGCGCAGCCGCGATCGATACGGCGAGGCGATCGCCGAATACGATGAGGCGATCCGCCGCACTGGCACGCTCGAATCTCGCCATTGGCGCCTGCTCTACACCCGCGGCATCGTCCTTGAGCGCGAGAAGCAGTGGGACAAGGCAGAGCAGGACTTCCTGAAGGCGCTTGAGTTCGAACCGGACCAGCCCTACGTGCTGAACTATCTCGGCTACTCCTGGATTGAACAGGGGCGCCACCTCGACCGGGCCCAAGACATGATCCGCAAGGCGGTCAAGTTAAGGCCCAACGATGGCTACATCATCGACAGTCTCGGCTGGGTCTATTATCGTCTCGGCAAATACGACGACGCCGTTGCCGAATTAGAAAAGGCGGTCGAGTACCGGCCCGAAGACCCGATCATCAATGACCATCTGGGTGATGCCTATTGGCAGGTCGACCGACGCATGGAGGCGCGGTTCCAGTGGAAACGCTCGCTTTCGCTGGATCCGGAACCCGACCTCGCTGAGAAGATAAACGGCAAGCTCACACGCGGACTCATCGAGGACGAGGCAAACGGCACGGAACCCGCCAAGGAGAAGACCCAAAACTCCGAAAACGAGGGCTGACGCGTCCAGATCATGGACCGGTCAAGCCGCATCGCCGTCGCCGCACGCGCCAAGCTGAATCTCTACCTCCACGTCACCGGGCAGCGCGACGACGGCTACCATCTGCTCGACAGCCTAGTCACCTTCGCCGACATTCACGATCTGATCACCGCAGAACCGGCCTCCGATTTGACCCTGCGAAGCGACGGCCCCTTCGCCGAAGCCTTGCCCGACGGCGATGGCAATCTCGTCCTTGCCGCAGCACGGGCCCTGTGGGACTCCACAGGCACCAACGAAGGCGCTGCTGTGACGTTGACCAAGAACCTGCCGGTGGCATCCGGTATCGGCGGCGGCTCGGCCGACGCGGCGGCGGCATTCAAGGCGTTGACCCGGTTGTGGGGCATCACGCCCGGTACCTTCGACCTTTCCGGCATTGCGCTTGACCTTGGCGCCGATGTACCGGTCTGCCTATTCGGCCAAACATGCATTATGCGCGGCATCGGCGAGAGTCTCAAGGCGACGGAACCGCTGCCCGAAACGGCCGTGGTATTGGTCAACCCGGGTATCGCCGTATCGACGCCGGCCGTCTTCAAGGCGCGAGCCGGGTCTTTTTCGGAACCCGTTCCCTTTGATGGCGTGCCCGTCGATGCCGCCGCCTTGGCCTCCTGGCTCGACCGCCACACGGCCAATGACCTGATGGCACCGGCCATCAGCATGGAACCGGTGATCGGTAAGGTCATTGACGCCCTGCAAGCGACGGCGGGTTGCCTGTTGGCCCGCATGTCGGGGTCCGGGGCAACCTGCTTCGGTCTATATGCGGCTGGCGAGGACGCGGCCCGGGCGGCGACCGAATTATCGCGGAACCATTCTTCCTGGTGGGTCCGCTCCAGCCGGATATCGGGTTAAGGAGGTGACGATGGACGGACCGGCCGCGAGGGCCTTCCAAGTGTTTCCCGGCGGAATATCCAATGGCGAATACGGCCTGCCGGCCGATGACGTCGTCGTCATGGAGCGCGGCGACGGTTGCCGGCTGTGGGATACGGACGGCAAGGAATACCTGGATTTTTCCATGGCCTGGGGCTCGTGCCTGGTCGGCCACGCCCGGCCCGAGGTCGCCGCCGCTGTCCGCGACCAGGCCTTGCAAGGTTCCAATTTCGCCTATCTCAACCACCAGGTTCTGGCCGCCTTGGCCGAGGAGACCCGGCGCATCAGCCCCGCCGCCGAACGGCTACGGTTCTGTGCGTCCGGAACCGAAGCCACCATGTACTGCCAGCGGGTCGCCCGCGGTTTCACCGGACGGGATAAGATCCTCAAGTTCGAAGGCGCCTATCACGGGGCCAATGAGACCGGCGTCACCAGCCTGTTTCCGTCGCGCCTCAAGGACTATCCGGAACCGGAGCTGACCAGCGCCGGCACGCCGGCCATGCGAGAGCACCTTCTGGTCGCCCCCTTTAACGACCTTGAGACGACCGGACGCATCGTTGCGGAAAACGCGAATAACCTGGCTGCCGTCATCGTCGAGCCTCTGCAGCGTTGCACGCCGCCCAAAGACGGGTTTCTGGAAGGCCTACGACGGGCCTGCGACGACAACAATGTGCTGCTCATCTTCGACGAGGTGGTCACCGGATTCCGCCTGGCCTACGGCGGTGCCCAGGAATACTACGGCGTCGTTCCCGACCTCGTCGCTTACGGAAAGACCTTAGGCGGCGGCTATCCAATCGGTGTCTTCGGCGGCCGTGTAGAGATCATGGAGATGGTCGCTGAAGAGAGGATCGGCGGAGACGACTATGTATGGATGGCCTCGACGCTTGGCGGCAATCCGGTATCGGCGGCGGCTGCAAATGCGGCGCTCTCGGTTTTTCGGCTGCCTGGAACCTACGACCGTTTGCTCAGCCTCGGCAATTACTTGAGGGAAGGCATGCGCCAAGTCCTCGGCGGCCGGCAAGTCAGAGCCCAGGTCATCGGCGACGGGCCCCTGGCCCAGGTCGTGTTCTCAGATGAGCCGGTATTCGACTATCGTTCGACCCACCGGGGCGACAAACGGATGGCCCGCGAGACCATGCTCGGGCTCTTTCGACATCGGGTCTTTCTCAACCCCATGGGCACCAAGCTCTATCTTTCGGTCGCCCACGACGAAAGCGTGGTCGACTCCTTCCTGGAGCGTTTCGACGCGGTGCTCGAGAAGACTGCACGGTGAACCGGAAAGCAAGCGAAACGGAGGTTCAGCGTCCGGCGTTCGATTACCTGAACCCGGATGTACCCGACCGCTTGCCGGTCTTCGAGGTCCCGTTGGTCGTTGCAGACGAGACGACGGTGGCGCCGTTCGGTCGAATCGTTACCGACCCCAAAACCCATCCCGTGGAGATCGTCCCTTGACCGGCCTCGGGTTGGCGCCCCATCGACGCCGGCACCGGAGATCAAGGCGGTTATGCCGAAGGCGTGTTCCGGTCCCGTTGGCAGGGCGACATGCTGTTCGCCGAGAACACCGCAATCGATGACCGTTACCTGCTTGGCTGGTCCGAACAGCCCGGCGGTGCGCGGACGGACAATTCGCCTTCGAACCGCAACCGACTCCTGATCTGGCACGCCAACTACCATCCGGACGGCGGACAATTGTTTAAGCGAATGTTGTCCTGAAAAACGTTGACATAGATCAACGACTTCGCTCCGCTCCGGAATTGACATATTGTTGGTTCGCACAGCGCAACCATCCCTCTGAGAACCGGGAGGTCGGCAGCACGCCTTGTATTCATTCTAATCACTGGCGCAATCAAGCGCTTTTGCACTGCACAATCGGTGACTTGGTCACATAACGTTGATTTCTGCCATATTTTTCAACGCCGACACGTCGAGAACCGTGATGCCACCGCGACCGACGCTGACCCATCCTTTTTCAGCGAAAGCTTTCAGGTGGCGGCTGACCACTTCGCGGGCTGTCCCGAGTTCGGTCGCCAATGCCTGATGGGTAAGCGAGATATTTCCATCTTCGTCCGCCCGGTCGAGAAGGGCCTGGGCGAGCCGCACCTCTACCCGCCGGAACAAGAGACCGCCGATGACTTTCATCAAATCGCTGATCCGGTCTCCGAAACCGGAAAATACCAGGGCTCTGAAGGTTTCCGACTTGGCGAGAAGCGAATCGAACTTCTCGGGCGGCAGAACCAAGGCCCGGACATCCGTCTCCGCGATGCCGTCAGATGGATAGTCTTCACCGGAGAACAGGCAGGCCGACGTCAAGAAACAGGTGCTTCCCGGGCCGACCCGGTAAAGCACGATTTCCTTTCCCGATTCCTCGATCAATCGGACCCGGACGGTGCCTTCGAGCAGAAAAATGAACCCTTGGCAGGGGCCGCCACTGTCAAACATATGGGACCCGGCGGGCATTGAGAACGATCGCGCGGACCGGGACAGCTCATGGCGAGTCTCGCCATCGAGATTCCAGCAGGCCGCGACTTCGTCGATCCAAGTCTCATCCAGCATCGATCAGCTCAGAGTCCAAATGGTTCGTCAATTCCCCGCCGCCTGACGGCGACTTTCATTGTTCGGGAATACCGGACAATACGACAATTTGCCAGCGCCGCGTTAAAAACCCGCTGCAATATCCTGAAGCGCTTCCAGCTGGTCTAGAGTGATCCGCCGGTCCGACTCCATGGAAATGATGCCACCCCGCCGAAGCCGCGTGAGGGTTCGGCTGACCGTTTCCGTGGTCAAGCCTAAATAGTCACCGATGTCATTTCGGCTCATAGGCACTGACACCGGATTTGACTGTTCACCCCGTCTTTGAGCGCGGTCGGACAGCATCAGAATAAACGTCGCGATACGTTCTTTCGCTGTCTTTCGTCCAAGCAGAAGAATCTGATCCTGAGCCTCGACCAACTCGTGACGCACCATGCCGAGCAAACGTTTCTCCAGTTCGGGAATTTCCTCTAGCAATCCTTCAAGTTTTGTTCTCTTGAACTTGCATAGCGTGACGTCGGTCACCGCTTCGGCACTGTAAATATAGTCGTCAGTATCCGAGAGCCCCAGGAAATCGCCGGTAAATAGGAAACCTGTAACTTGGCGTCGGCCATCAGGGAGGAGTTTGTATAGTTTTATGCATCCGGACGTCAGGTTGTAAACGTTGACGGACGCCTCGCCTTCATCAAAGAGAATATCGCCTGCCGTCAAATCGGCGTTCTGCAGGATCGCGTTCATGCGGTCCAGGTCATCGTCATGAAGGGACGAGCAAATCGCTAGGTTACGCACCTGGCAAGCGGCACACGGTGTTTTCGACCCGCCGGGCCGGGGCATCGCCGTTTGCAAGCGACTAATTTTCGACAGGTTGTGTTGCGACACCACACCGATTCTCGAACACCCAGAGTTCCTATCACGGGATGTTTTCGTCGCTCTTTCACACCTTCCGATGGCGGCGTCACGTCACCCTCTTATATACTTCTCTATTTATGGCGGGATTCGTCGGGATTAACAAGATAACGATCAAAAGTCCGTGAAATCACACAATCAATTAGAACTAGTTAATTGTTATAAATAAAGCCGCTCTGCAACGCGTCAATCACACCGTCAGCACGGAACGGTCCAAGAGAGGGGAGAAGAAGACGTCGGCAGCGGCGCTCAATGAGCCATGAGCAGGGGCACACGGCCATCCAGCAACATCTCGCGGGTGACGCCGCCGAACAGGTATTCGCCGATAGGACTGTGTCCATAGGCGCCCATAACGACGATGTCGACGCCTTCGTTCTCGCTGTTTTCCAGAATGGCGCCGGCGATCCCGGACCCGTCCTTAACCAAGGCGTGGAACTCACTCTTCACACCGCGACGCGAAAGATAGCGGCTCAGTTCCTCGCCGCCGAGCAAGTCAATTCCGTCGGCAACGGCGACAACGCAGACCCTTTCCGCGGCTTCCAATATGGGCAATGCGAGACCGACGCTGTGTGCCGCCTCGCGCGATCCGTCCCAGGCAATGGCGATCTTGCCGCCGACGAATACCGGCGGTTTGTCGGATGCGAACAGCACGGGGCGGCCGGTATCGAATAAAGCGGCCTCAAGTAAAGTCGAATCGACACCGCCGTCTTGCTGATCGGCTTTCGCCATGATCAACAGGTCGAACAAGCGTCCCCGATGAGCCAATTCCAGATTGTCGTGACCGGTGATCAGGTTCCAGGCGAACACGGCCTCACCCAGCCGGTTGATGCTGTTGGAATGGGGCTCCACCACATTGAGGCCCTGATCGACGCAATAGGTGTCGAACAGAACGCGTGCGGTTTCCATTTGCTGATGCGACTGACGGGAAATGGCTTCGACGATCTCGGTCACGGCGACGACACCGCCGCCGTCGGGCACCGCTGGCAACCCGGCGTCGATCGGTCTTTGAATATGCAGAACCTCAACGTAGGCGGAAAACGCCTTACCGACCGCAATAGCGGTCTTCAACGCATTCTCGCTACCCGTACCCCCGTCGAGGATCGCGAGAACTGATCCTATCGCCATATCTCCTCCCATTGGGCAGGCCCGTGCCGGCATCCCTTCCGGCGGGCCTTCCGACCCAACGGTGCAAACGTCGGCGATGGCCCGAACCTGCGCATTGATCTGCATCAACGAGCCAAAAAAACGAGGGATCGCCGAGAAAGAAATCGGCATTGACATATGTCAATGAGACCCGAGCGCGGTCTGTTAGAGTCGTATTGTTCGATCGCAAACGAACGGAGACCCGTATAGCACTAGCTATTCATTGGACATCCACCCTGTATGCCGGGAGTGGTTTGGTTCCTTCAGCACCACCCAGCCCTACCGGCTTCATCGCCCGGTCCGGCACCCGACGGACCGGGCGTTCTTTTTTAGTATTTTCATATACTCTTTCCCGATCCCGTAAGGATGCGGGTGGTTTTTGCCGGTACCGGGCGATAATTTGATGTCGATCAAGGCAGCGATCAGCAGAGTCTTCTAAAAGGCAGACATGAACGTTACGCTTCTCGACCGCTACGGCGGGGCCGTACCCCGTTACACCAGCTATCCGACGGCGCCGCATTTCCACGACGGCATCGACGGCGCCGTCTATGCCGACTGGCTTCGCACCCTGCCCGCCGATACGGTGCTGTCGCTCTATTTCCACGTGCCCTTCTGCCGCAAGATGTGCTGGTACTGCGGCTGCCACACCAAGGTCGTCAACCGCACCGAACCGATCGCCGAATACGCTGGCTACCTGAAACGCGAGGTCGAACTGATCACCGCGATCGCCGGCCGTGGGCGGCCGGTCAGCCATGTGCATTGGGGCGGCGGCACGCCGTCGATCCTGGCCGACTCCGACTTCACGGCGATCATGGCTTCGGTCAAGGACGCCTTCCGATTGACCGACGACGCCGAGGTCGCCATCGAGATCGACCCGCGCACGGTCAGCCGTGAACAGGCCCAGGTCCTGGCCGCCGCCGGTGTCAACCGGGCCAGCCTCGGCATCCAGGACTTCAATCCGGACATCCAGGAAGCCATCAACCGGGTGCAGTCCTACGAGCAGACGGCGGAAGTGGTCGGCTGGCTCAGGGACGCCGGCATCGACGCCATCAACTTCGACCTCATGTGCGGCCTGCCGGGCCAGGTCGAGAGCGACGTCGTGCGCACCGTCGATCTCTCCATGAAACTGCGGCCCGACCGGCTTTCCATCTTCGGCTATGCCCACGTGCCGTGGATGAAGACGCACCAGAAGCAGATCGACGATGAAGCCCTGCCCGACGGGCCCGAACGCATGCGCCAGGCACTCGCCACCTCGGAACGCCTGGTCGAACACGGCTACCGGCGCATCGGCCTCGACCACTTCGCCCGGCCCGAGGACTCCATGGCCGAGATGCTCGACGACGGCGACTTGCACCGCAACTTCCAGGGCTACACCACCGACGCCGCTCAAGCGCTCATCGGCTTCGGGGCATCGGCCATCGGCAGCCTGGCCCAGGGCTACGTGCAGAACGCGCCGTCGATCCGCCAGTACAAGCGCATGATCGAGGCCGGCGAGCCGCCGATCGTCAAGGGCATCGAGCTCGACGACGAGGACCGCATGCGCCGCGAACTGATCGAACGCCTGATGTGCGACATGGAGGTTGACCTCGGTGAGGTCGCCGGGCACTACGGCCATACGGGCGCCGTCTTCGCCGCCGAGCGCACCCGTCTCGCCGACATGCAGACGGACGGCATCGTCCAACTGGAAGGCGACGGCATCACCGTCACCGAGGACGGCCGGCCCTTCGTGCGCACCGTCTGCGCCGTCTTCGACAGCTATCTTTCAACCGGGCGCGGCCGTCACTCCCGCGCCGTGTGAGGCGCCATGGTCAAGATCACCCTCATTCACGCCATGAAACTGGCCGTCGAACCGGTCAACGCGGCCTTCCGCGAGGGCTGGTCGGAGGCCGAGACCCGGGACGTGCTCGACGAGAAGCTGCTCAAGGCCCTGGCCCGCGCCGGCGGCATGACCGAGGCCATCGTCGAGCGCTTCGAGAAGATGGCCGTGAAAGCCAAGAAGAGGGGCGCCGACGGCATCCTCTTCACCTGCTCCGCCTTCGGACCGGCCATCGAGGCCGCCGCCCGGCGCGTCGCCCCGTTGCCCGTGCTCAAACCCAACGAGGCCATGTTCGCCGAAGCCATGGAGACCGGCGGCACCGTCGGCCTGATCGCCACCTTCGCGCCGAGCATCGCGCCCATGGCCCGCGAGTTCAAAACCATGGCCAAGGCCACCGGGTCCGTGAGCGACCTGCAGACCATGTTCGTCTTCGACGCCATGGACGCGCTGGTCGCCGGCGACGCCGAGCGCCATGACGCCCTGATCGCCGAGGAGGCCAGCACCATGATCGACTGCAAGGTCCTCATGCTGGCCCAGTTCTCGACGGCCAGGGCCAAGGGCGCGGTCGCGGCGGCGAGCGGCCTGCCGGTGCTGACCAGCCCGGAAAGCGCCGTCCACGCCCTCAAGGCGCGGCTCGGCGGCGCCTAGGTTCAACGGTCCGAACCCGCACCTTCGACACCCCCACGCCAACCCTCCCCCATCGAGGGGGAGGGAGTGTTCATCCGGCCCTCAGGGCCAGTCCCTCCACCATCCTGGGAGAGGGAGGACCCAAGCTCCCCGGGGATCGTCCCCTCCCCCCTTGTGGGGGAGGGTCAGGGTGGGGGGGGATGCCGATGTTCTGCCGAATCCTCGAATAAACCGGCCCCCAACTCGCCGGTACTAGGCCGTCAGGTAATGGGCCGCGTTCTCGTAGATCACGAACAGACCGAGTGCCATGGTCGCCGCACCGACGCCGCCCTGCACGGCCCGGTTGGCCCAGGTCAGGACCCGTGCCGAATAGGCGAGCGGCACGGCGATGACCATGGACAGCGCCGCCATGCCGGCGATGGAGCCGAGACCGAAGAGCACGATATAGGCGAAGCCGAGCCCGGCGCTCTCGACCGTCGAGGCAGTCAGCACCAAGAGCGCCGCCGATCCGGCGAGGCCGTGCATGAGGCCGACCAGGAGCGTCCTCACCGGGAAGCCCTGCGGGTGCTCGTGGTCGTGATCGGAACGCGCGTGGTCCTCCGTCTCGCCGGCGTGGGCATGGGCGTGGAAGTGGGTCACGTCGCCATGCTTATGCATGTGAAAGTGGATCCGGTCGCGGATCAGGCGGTAGATCAAATGGGCGCCCAACCCGACCAGCATCAATCCCACGGCTGTTTCCAAGGCGGCCGACAGGTCCGGCCCGATCGTCAAACCGAGAACCACCGCACCGCCGGCGACGGCCATCAGGGTCAGCGTGTGGCCGAGGCCCCAGACGGCACCGTGGGCGACGATGCGCTTGACCGATTTCTGCCGCGCCGCGATCGCCGAGACGGCAGCCAGGTGATCGGCTTCCAGCGCGTGCTGCATGCCGATGAAAAGGCCCAGGAGCAGGATCGAGGTCATGACGCGGGTCCCAATAAACTGGCGCACCGAACCGGGTGCGGCCGGGACCCGTGCTTTAGCAACGCCCCCCGGGCCTGTCCATGCGTAATGTCAATTTACGAAAGTTTCGTGGCAACGATTGATCGCCTGAACGGGGACTCCTATCATCCGCCCTTGATGCGCCCGGCCGGGTCCGGGCACCAGCCATAGCGGGGGGAGGAACAGCATGGCCGACACGTACGACGCGGTGATCATCGGCGCCGGCATCATCGGCGCCGCGGTGGGCTACGAACTGGCCAAGGACGGCAAGAAGACCCTCAACGTCGATGCCCTGCCCGCCGCCGGCTACGGCTCGACCAGCAACTCCTGCGCCATCATCCGCGTCCACTATTCGACCGTCGACGCCACGGCCTTGGCCGCCGAGGCCTATTACGACTGGCTCGACTGGCACGGCTATCTCGGCCCCGGCGGCAGCGCCGACGACAGCGGCCTCGCCGCCTTCCATGCGACCGGGTGCCTCGTGATGAAGACCGCGCACAACGGGCGCCTCGAGCGCAACTGCGAAATCCTCGATCAGCTCTCCATCCCCTACGAACACTGGAGCCCCAAGCGCATTCTCGAGCGCCTGCCGCTCTACGACCTGAAGTCCTTCTTCCCGCCCAAGACCCTCGAAGATGACAGCTTCGGCGAGCCCACCGGCGGCGCCGTCGAGGGCGGCGTCTTCTTCCCGACGGCGGGCTACATCTCCGACCCGCAGCTGGCCACCCACAACATCCAGCGCGCCGCCGAAGCCCACGGCGCGACATTCCGCTTCAATGCGAAAGTCACCGCCATCCCGACAGCGGGCGGAGAGTTCGTTTTCGGTGCTGGGGTGAAAGCCCATTGCAGCGCGCCGTGGGAGGGACGGAGCGGCGCGGCGCGCGTCTTGGCGGACTCCGAAAAAGTGACGGAGCGAAGCCAATCGGGTGGCGGCATGTCCACCTCGGCCGCCGGAAGGTCGACATCGGCGGCCGGAAATGACGACCCGGCGGCGGGATATGTCGACCTTTGTCGACTCGCGTAGGCTTCACAGAAAAACACCCTTCACCAAGCGTAGTGAAATCTTACGCCGCTTAATCCCGTGAAGCTCCAATGGGCCCGTTCCTGTTCCAAAGATTATTCGGATTGGCTCCGGTTAACCTCTCAAGCAAGGCGTAGGAATTTTTACCATAGCCACAATAAAGAATCAAGAACAAAATGAGATCTTTGCATATATCTGGACTTTAGTCCTTCAGTTTTATGAGTAGTTTCAGAATGCTAGGAATTGGTGATCCGCCTGGAGGGGAATGGGAATTTTTTGCTTCGAATTCGGTGTTTTCGCTCCATTTGGG